>Ga0102934_1001787_pt1 | contig 15054 bp, 16 predicted proteins | sample SalPonR2_A_D1_MG_FD_78175 | JGI IMG/M metagenome (GOLD analysis project Ga0102934, IMG submission 78175) | Salt pond soil microbial communities from South San Francisco under conditions of wetland restoration - Salt Pond MetaG R2_A_D1_MG | ecosystem: Environmental > Aquatic > Marine > Intertidal... | reverse complement strand
GTATGGTTAATGGGTTATCTAAGTGATAGAATTGGGAGAACTAAAACTATATTAATTTGTTCCATAGCTAGTCTTTCTGCTCAATTTATTTTTGGTTTTATGCATGGTAAATCATTAATTATAACAGTTGCAATCGGTATTTGGATTGGATTTTGGGTAATAGCTGATTCAGCTTCTTTTTCTAGTGGTTTAACAGAAATGGTCCAACCAAAAATAAGAGCTACCTCTTTAGGTATACAAAATTCAGCTGGATTTTTAATTACCGTAATATCGCCTGCAGTATTTGGGCAAGTTTTAGAATATTTTAATAATGTAGATAATGTTTCTTATGCAACCAATTGGATATTTCCTTTTGCTACTCTTGGTATAGGAGCTTTATTGGCACCTTTTGCAGCTCTTTTATTAAGAAAAACTAAGCAATCAAAACTTATGTGTAATGGTAAAAAATAATTATTTAATTAATATTAATTCTTTAACACATTCAATCTATAACAAAAAAATTGATTGTTAAAATATAAATTTTATGAGTAATTTTACTTTAATATAAAAAATATTATAAAAAAAAGAAGATAATTAAATTTATATTCTATAGGATTAATGGAATTGTATTTAGTATACTTTTATATTTGAATTAAAGAAAAGCGAAGAGTCATTAATGTAAAAAACTGCTTCAAATTATTTGCATAAGTTAGTAGACCTGGATGTATTGATAACTGAAAAATGGGCAAAGAGAAAATCCTTATTAAACATAAATATGTTGATACTTTAAAAATTAATTCAATAGTTATTGATTAATTTAATAAAGAGATTAGAAAGTGATATTAAGAAAGTTTTAAAAAGCCTCTTAATGCTATTTATTTAGTATTTAAGAGGTTTTTTATTCAATAAGGAAGGTATTAATCACATTATAATTAATATTAATATTGTAGGTTAAAAAATAATAATAAATGGAGGTAATAAAACATGTACAACATTGAATCAATCAATAAAGAAAATAGAGCTAAAGCGTTAGAAGTTTTAAGAGATCACTGGGGAAAAACAACTATATTAGTATCAAGAGGTCAAGTACATGATATAAGAAAGTTACCTGGCTTTATAGCAGTAAAAGATCATAAGGTAGTTGGTATAATAACCTATAAATTAGAAAACAATGAACTTGAAATAATAACTTTAAATGCCTTTGAAGAGGACAAAGGAATTGGTACTAGTTTAATAGAGGAAGTTATTAAAGAAGGTAAAGAACTAGGTTGCAAAAGAGTCTGGCTTATAACAACCAATGACAATGTTCATGCAATGAGGTTCTATCAACTTAAAGGTTTTGATATGGTAGCATTTCATGAGGATGCTTTAAATAAGGCAAGAGAAATAAAACCTGAAATACCTGAAATAGGTCATTTTGGTATAAAAGCAGAACATGAAATAGAGTTTGAATATAAGCTATAAATTATAATTACCCTCACCTTATATGTAAATAAAAGGAAATATATCAAATATATAGAATTAGTATAGATAAGGTGGGGGTATTAATTAATGAAAATACAAATCAAGCAAGAAAACATACTAGTATACTTCAAATATGATAAGCAAAAAATTCAAAAAATTAAAAAGATTAATAATCACAAATGGAATCCAGAAGAAAGATGTTGGTTAATTCCAAATAATGATAAAAATATTAAAAAACTTTATAAATTATTTAACAAAGATGATATTGAATTATTAAAATCTAAAGAAAATATAAAGATAAAAAGACTAAAAGAAAGATTAATATTAAAAGGTTACAGTAGACAAACAATAAAAGCATATATCTCCCAAGTTAAACAATTTAAAAACTATATCAGCAAGGATTTATTAGATACTAATCAAAAAGAAATAAAAAAATATTTGATATATTTAAAATCAACAATAAATAACTCTTCGTCATATATAAACCAAGCTATTAGTGCAATTAAATTCTTCTACAAAGAAATCTATCCTAATATTGATATTAATTTAAATCTACCAAGACCAAAAAAAGATAAAAAACTACCAACTGTTTTATCAAAAGAAGAAGTATACAAATTAATTAATAGTTTAGATAATTTAAAACATAAGGCTATTTTAAGTTTAACTTATTCATCAGGTTTAAGAGTAAGTGAAGTAGTGAAAGTTAAAGTAAGTGATATAGATAGTAATAGAGGGTTATTACATATAAAAAAAGGTAAAGGAAAAAAAGATAGATATACTATAATATCAGACAAGATAATTAAACAACTAAGAGATTATTGCATAATATATAAGATAGACAATTGGCTATTTCCCGGACAAAAGAAAAACAAACATCTTACCACTAGAAGTGTTCAAAGAATATTTAAAAAAGCTTGTAAAAGAGCAAAAATATCAAAAGATGTTTCAGTACATTCATTAAGACACTCCTTTGCAACACATTTATTAGTAAAAGGAGAGGATTTAAGATATATTCAAGAATTATTAGGACACAAAAGCTCAAAAACAACAGAAATATATACTCATGTTAGTAAGAACAGTCTAAACAAAATAGAAAATCCTTTTGATGATATTTTTTAATATATATAAGATATTTATGAAATAAAAGTCATATAATATAATTAGTAACGAGTATATACGAAGGTTTGTTCGTAGATACGAGAGTTATATTAAATTTGAACTTATTAATTTTTTGAGGGGGGATAATAATGAGAGATCCACATGTTAAATATTTATCTTATATTCTTAAAATAGATGAAACAGTCACTTATGAAGAACCTAATCCAATTTCTCTTGAAATAGATGAATGTAAATTAAAGTTGGAGAAAGGAAAATTGACTTGTGAGATGATTAAGCATTATTCATCAGTTAAAACTGCCAAGAATGCGATAAAAGATTATTTAAAAGCGTGGGAAATATTGGTAGCACTAAAATTTGGAAAAAAAGAAATAGAATTTATATACGATGATGCTGAAATTATAGATCGTAATCCCCCTGAAGATACGGATGTAATTTCTGCAGGTGCTGCAATAAGCAGTTCCTTTTCATTAGAATTAAAAACCCATATTAAAAGAAAAAATTATCCCACTCCGCCAAAATATTTTAGATTAAATCCAGATACTAATACACTATGGAATAGATATAATGATTATTTAAATGGTAAAGAAAAATTACTTGCTATGGCATATTTTTGTCTTACTTTAATTGAGTCAACTGCTAAGGGTAGAAAAGAAGCTTCAAGAAAGTATAAAATTAGTAAAGAAATTTTGAACAAACTTGGCGAATTAACAACTACAAAAGGGGATTTGTCTAAAAATGCGAGAAAGGTTACTAGTAATAGCAGGGGGGCACTGAATAATAAAGAACGTAAATGGATAGAAAGTACTATTAAAAAATTAATTTTAAGAGTAGGAGAATATGAAAATAAGCCAACTTTAAAAAAGATAGAAATGTCAGATTTACCTGAATTAGAATAAGTTAAAACTTCATATAACACAGTGTTCCCGTTACATCAAAAGAGTTTAAACACTAGGACATGCCTTTCGTCATAATGTTTGTAGATATACTAATAAAGTATAGCGTAATCTATCATCAACTAAATATAGTACTAGGCCCTTTAATTCTAGGCATGTCGGGAACACTGGGAACGTTAGACGAAACCTCTATGATAATGTATATTTTTTAAGGAGAGAAAAATAAATGCCTAACCTTGAGTGGACAATGCTAAACAATCTTCAACTTGGACAATATGCAGAGTATTTTGCTAAAATGGAATTTGCTTCATATGGTTTAGATGTTTATACATCTGAAGTAGATGATCATGGTATTGATTTTATTATAAAGGATAATAATCAACGTTTTTGTGAAGTACAAGTAAAATCTTTGCGAAAAAGTGGATATGTATTCATGCGTAAAACTCACTTTGACATTAATGATAGTAATTTATATCTTGTATTACTACTATTTTTTAACGGAAAATTACCAGACATTTTTCTTATTCCAGCAGAAGTATGGAAGAAACCCGAAGGAATTTTTGTTGATAGAAATTATGATAAGCCAGGACAAAAGAGCGCTCCAGAATATGGAATAAATGTATCGAATAAGAACTATAAACTTCTTGAAAAGTATTTATTTGAGAAATTTATTTCTGCTTTTTTATAAAAATATTGGATTTGCGCCATCGTCTAACATGGGATTGGCGTCATGCCTTCTGTGATAAAGCTTGCAGGGTAACCAATAACAGATATGAAAAAGCAAGCTTTACGCCAGTTCCTGCGGAACCAGTCACGAGCGCAAATCCCAGTAACGTTAGACGACATTTGCTTTGCCAGATTATTTAGGATTAATAAAAGTCAAGTTATTTAAACATATTTTAAAAACAAAAATATATTGAATGAGGGATATAATGAATTTTATATTTGCCATAATATTATTAGCAGTTGGGTTTAATTTATTAAGGACACTGATATTTTTTATTTTACATTTGCGTCCTTTATCAGAAAATGAAGTTAAGGACCTTGCAGAAAAGAGAAGAAAAAAACTAATTAATAATTACTATCGTTTCAGTTCTCAAGAGACAACAGTAGATAAAGAGTTTAAAAGTAATATGAATCCAAATGGTATTTATTATGAAATGGATGAAGATTTATATTATTTTCCTGCCATAGTGGCTGCTTTATTGAAATATAAAAAACATGAGTGGATTGTAATTGGTTTTGAAAAAGATAAAAAAATTGTTTTAATGTGGGTTAATAAAGGGGAGGACAATAGTAGTGTTACTCCTCTTTTGTCAAGAGAAGAAATAAAAAATAAAGCACTGAAAATGAATTCAAATACTGTTTTGAAATTTCATAATCATCCAAATAGTAATCCTAATTATTATGATTGTACAAATCCAAGTAAGCAAGATAAGCTCTCGGCTGGAGTATTAAGTGAAGAAGTAGTAGAGGAAAATATAAATTATATAGATTTTGTATGTGAAAGAGGGCTCCACTATAAATTTCATGAAGATTATAATGATAACTTTTATCATATAGAGAAGATTATTAAAAAAATAGAACAAGAAAATAACAATACAAAATTGCAAAATTATAAATTACATCGAGAACGTGTAAGTAAATAAGAATTAAGGATAAGAAATAATAATAGATTTCAAAATAATTTTTACCAGTAAGCAAACTTCGTCTAACATGGGATTGGTGTCATGCCTTCTGTCATAAAGCTTGCAAGCTAACCAATAATGAATATGGAAAAGCAAGCTTTACGCCAGTCTTAACGGAAACAGTCACGAGCGCAAATCCCAGTAAAGTTAGGCGAAATTGCAATATCTAATTTATAAAGTTAGGGGTGTGTGTTAATGAGTAATGACAAGAAATTGAGAACATATTTAAATCAAGCTAAAGCATTGGAAGAATCTGTTAAATTCATTTATGAAAAAGATGAAGACAATATCTGGAGATTTGGTAGTTATAAAACTTTCATGAGAAAATATAATACTTTAGCTCAATTAGTTTCAAAAGAATTAGATGGTACTGATTTATTAGATTATTATAATATTGAAAAAATAAAAGACTCTTTTAGTACAGTAGCTTCAGCACAAAAAAACTTTTTTGATTCAATATTAGCTAATATAAGCATTTTAAGGTCATTATTAGAAAATGAATTAGATATGAAAAGTGATGAAATAAAAAATTTAAAAAACTTTTTAAAAAACAATATAAGAAAAGTTATTTTTGAAAAACCAGAAGACGAATATAAAATTCAAGATTCAATTGAACAGTTACTTATAGGAAAAGGATTTTCTAAAGGAATAGATTATGATAGAGAAGTTGGTAGAGTAAAAGTTTCAGTGAAAGAAGTCATTCCAGATTTTATTTTTCCAAGATTAGATTTAGCTTTAGAAGTTAAATTTTGTAAAGATAAAAATAAGAGCAAGAGGTTAGTTGATGAGATAAATGCTGATATACAATCATATAGTAAAGAATATGCTAATTTAATGTTTGTTATTTATGATTTAGGGAACATAAGAGATGAAATTGAATTTAAAAATGATTTAGATAATCAAAGTAATATATCAGTTATAATTGTTAAACATTAATAAAAAAAACAAATAAAATTTAAACACTTAAGGCGGTTATTAGCAAAGATCAACTTCGCCTAACAGCAGCTTAGCGACATCCCAGTTTGAGAGTATAGATGAAAGCTAGGGGTAACAGATGAAAGTTTTGTGTTTAAATTAAAATTTGTAGCATTGTTGGGACGTCGCGAAGCTACGGGACGTTATCTGAAATAATAAAGTCAGGAGGTAATCTTATGTTTTCTCATGATTTGCATAAGACAGGCATTATAGAAACTCTTTCAAATCAAATGAAGAAAAGTATTGAAAATAAGTCTACACAAGATATTAATAAATTAATCAAATTGCATAGGAATAGTTTGGATTATGAGTATGAATTATTAAGAGTAATAGCAGATATATTTCGAGAAATCGATCAATTACTTTTTATTCCTAAATTTATAGATGATTTCCCTCTAGATTATTCATTTATAAGTGAAGGTAATTATATATATTATCACTATACGAATCATTTTGTAAAACTAAGTACTATAGTGGAACAATTTTCTTATTTAATCAATTGCTTTTATAGATTAAACCTAGATAAAAAAGATTGTAAAGTAGAAAAGATAATTCAAAAAACAAATCTAACTTGTAGAAGCCTAAAAATCCTTAAAGATTTTAATAGCAAAATTAATGACAAAAAGAGAATGAGAAATGAAATTGTACATAGGGGAATAGTCGACGATAATGAATTAAATAATTTAGTAGGTTTTTCTTATTGGGAGTCATATTTAATAGATAAAAATAGTTTATTTAAAGAATTTTTTGAGGATGCACTAATTGACAAATTAAAAGCTAAAAAACAATTAATAGAACAGACTTTAAAAGAAGATAATAAATTAGTGTGTAATTACAGCAAAAATATTTTAAAAGAATTAGATAAAGATTTAAAAAAACAATATAATTAATAAAATAAAGTTTGCTAACTTCAGATAACAAGGGATTGAATTTTCCGCTGCGCTTCATGCAAATTCGTTCGGTAAGGGCGGTCGCCATAAACCTCACGAACTTCTTAAATCCCAGGAACGTTAATTGACATAAATTCTTAGTTACAGAGGAGGAAAAGGCGGTGAGTAAAAGTAGTTTCAGTGATGTTAAAAAGACTCTAATTAATCATAAAAAATATAAAAGATTAAACTCTTATATTTTAATTACATATTGTGTTTTTATATCCTTGTATATGTTCAGACCAAACTTGTATGCTCTAGGCAATGATGCTGTTGATCTAATTGTTGGTGCAATTCCAAATTTTATTCCAAGTGTTCTATTTTCAATAATAGGTATATATTATTTGATTCCATTTATTACAGGGAAGTTTCAAATGATATGTGAATCAAAATACCTACTAATAGTTAGTTTTATTAATCTATTGGTCTTTATATTGATAGAGTATATTCATGTAATATTAGAATTAGGCAATTGGGATAATATTGACATATTGGCAACTGTTCTCGGTATTTTATTAGCTTCAATTTACCATTTTAGAATTAAAGAAGAATATGGAAGAATCGAATTGAATGTTTAATATAAACGTTCAAGATACAAAACGAATTGACTTCACTTAACACACTTATTCCCAACATCGCCTAGCTCTGTCACTTGTGCTTTTAGATTTTATCACAAGTGACTTTGATCTGAATTGCCTACGGCAAAACACGGCAAGACGTCGGGAATAGCGAGTACGTTATGTGTAATGCCAGGCGAAATTTAAAGTCGGACCCTCCATAGTTCGCCAATGAAAAATAAAGGGAATGATAGATAATGAATACAATAGATTTAAGCAGAGATAGAGAAAGTAAGGTTTTATTAAAGAAAAAAATAATGTATAGAGAATTGGATTCTTGGATAGATATTAATGCATCCATATCAGAAGTGTGGAATATACTTATCGATTTTGAATCATGGGAAAAATGGAATTCATTTATACCAATGATTCAAGGTGAATTTAAAGTTGGAAATGTAATGAGCATAAAGGTTATTTCCCCTGGTATAAAGGAAATGTTTTTTGAACCTAAAATTTACAGCATAGAGATAAACAAAAGAATATCATGGGGAGGTAGCTTTTTAATATTCGTATATAACGGAAGGCATGACTTTTTATTAGAATATATTGATGATAAGGTTACAAGGTTTAGGCAGATAGAAAGATTTAAAGGCCCTGTCATTCTTTTAATGAAAAAAATGATAACAAAAACTGCAATTGGATATCAGAATATGAACCAAGAATTTAAGCAATATGTAGAAAACGATTCAGTAAGTCATGTCTAACATTATATTACACTTAAGTTAAAATGTTTATTTGATAGTTTATCAAACCCAAAATGAGATTTACAAAAGTGCATCCACGTACTTTTGGAAGAGACGGAAAAAAGGTCTAGCACTAAACATAACAACGAGTACCCAGTCACGCTTCACTCCACTCAAATTGGCTTCCGTTGGTCGCCAACTTCGGGTACTCGCGGAACTTTATACGAAAGCTCAAATTCTTATATATATTTTCAATTTTATAACAGGAGGGCTATTATGATAGAAGAAACAACAAAAAGAGATTTAAATAAAATTGTTGAATTAAAGCTCAGAATGTTTCAAGAAGCAGGAGTAGATGATAACCTAACTACTAATATTTATGATAATATTTTAGATTATTACAGTCATTTATATGAAAAAGATAGAATGAAGCATTTTTGTCTTAAAGAAAATAATAAGATTATAGCTTGTGCTGGAGGGTTTATAAAAGATGATATCCCGTATTGTTTTTTCGAACCATATTATTATGGTTTTATTGGTGATGTCTATACAGCTAAGGAATATAGAAATAATGGCTATGCAACTAAATTAACAAAGGAAGTTATAAGATGGTTAAAAGATAAAAATGGAAAAACTATTCGCTTATTAACTTCAAAGGAAGGAAGAAGCATTTATAAAAAGTTGGGATTCAAAAATACAGATGAAATGTATCTTGAAATTTAAAAACATAGCTATCCATCATATAAGATAAAATTTGCATTAAATCCTTTATTTTAAATTAGATAAAAACAGTAAAAAAGGTTTAATAGGTGGATTAATTTTAAGTTTATTTCTTACTCTATATCATTTTGCCAGGATAAATTTATTAGGATGTTTAAAAGTGGGATTAGAACTTGATTTATATACTTTTATCAATACTATATTGTTAGCTGGTATTGCAGAAGAAATAGTTTTTAGAGTATTTTTATTAAAGAAACTTTGGACTAATTTATCATTTAAAATAGCTATAATTATTACGTCATTATTATTTGTATTTATCCATTATCCTATTTGGTTTGTTAAAGGTAGAACCTTATCTATTGATTTTCTTATTGGATCTTTATATATATTTATCTTAGGTCTTTTACAAGGCTATATATTTAAGAAAAAAATTCTTTATGGTCATGTATAATAAGTCAATCATTTCATAATTTTATCTTACATATTTTTAATTTAGTATAGAATTATTTAGAACAAAAATGATCTAAATTTATATAAATCGTTACTCTTCATGTAATATGGGATTATTATCATTCCATATGTTCTTTTAGAATAGACACATTGAGAATGCCTGCATAAGTTGTGCAGTATGCTAGGATATTATAGTTAATGAGGAGGAAAAGAAAATGAGTAAGAAAACAAAGATGAAAGACATAAAAATACCAGATTCAATAAGTTCAAGAACTAAATATAAAAGAAAATATAGTTTTGGGGAGATGTATAGTTCTTTTGTAATGATACCAAATGCTTTGGCTAAGCTGATTGGAAACAAAAAAAAGAAATTAGTCGATAAAAATTTTATTGAGAGATTGCAATTGGCTGTGACTGAAGTAAATGGTTGTGCTGCCTGCTCATATGCTCATGCTTATATGGCCTTAAAACAAGGAATGAGCAATGAAGAAATAGATAGTTTTTTAAATGGAGATGAAAAATTTATAAATCAAGAAGAAGCCAAAGCAATTGTTTTTGCTCAACATTATGCTGATTCACGTGGATTTCCTAAAAAAGATGCTTATAAATCAATAATTGATGAATATGGAAATATAAAAGCAAAAATTATTCTTTCGGCAATACAATTGATGTTTGCAGCTAACATCTTTGGTATTCCTTATAGCGCATTTCAGTCAAGACTAAAGGGAAAGCCATATAGAGACAGTTCTTTGTTATATGAATTAGGTATGCAAATAACAGGTGTTTTTTCATTACCAGTTGCTTTTGTTCATGGTATTTTTAGGTCTATTTTTGGGTTTTCAAACATAAGATTTGATGAAGTTCAATAACTTAATAGAATGTTGTTTAGTAGGCAGTTTAAAAAAGAAATATATAAATAAAAAGAATTAAGATCTCTGTTAAACCAAAATAGCCAGTGATATAAAAGCAACTATGTGCTTTAGGTTTTGTAACTTTACCTTACGCTATACTTCAGGTAATTTTGAATAGTAAGCATGATTAGCTAATAAAGATTAGGAGTGTTCAATATTGAGTACACATGAATATGATAATAATATGAGACCAGATAGTGAATTTATAAAAGGGAACTTATCTTTTTTAGCAAGAGAAAATAAATGCAGATTACTTGATGGTAGAAGAACTACTGGATATATTGAAAAATATTTTGAGGATAGCGCTATATTTAGATGGAGGATCACTAAGTATGAAGATAAAGGTAGCTATTGGGATCTCCCTGCAGAATCAGTTACTAGATTTCAATTTGAAAAAGATTCGAATCAATTGCAAGAAAATGAAGTTAATATTATAAAAGAAAAAATTAATAAATATAAAGAAAAATTACATATAGAAGCAAAAGAAAATAAAAAAATAAAGACTGAAGCTATGATAGAAGAAAAAGAAAAGGAAATAAAAAAATGGTTACAAGAAAATTCATTGTTTATTAAAAACAATAATAAATTAAATTTTAATTCAAAGAAAGGTCCCTCATTACTTGCTAGAGATCTAGAAGAATATATGAAATTTAAAGATTTATATGATATTGAAAAGAAAACAGCTGAAATTATTGTTTTAAACCCTAAATCTGGTGAGTGGATAAAAGGTATGGAAATAATGTTAGGAGAAATGGGATTAGTTTCTTATAAGGGTAAAATACCAAGAACAAAAGATATTTTTTCTGGTCTTGGAAGTAAAAATAAGAGATATAAATATTTAATTCATAGATTGGCTTTTGTTAGAGCATACTTTAATTTATTAAATATAGATGAAGTAGTTGTATATAGAGGTATGAGTAATGAAAATGATTGGAAAGAGATTCCCAGAACATTTTTGTCATGTACGTTAAATTATGAAGTTGCGAAAGATTTTAGTGATTTTAAAAGAGAGAGTAAATATAAAATTTCATATATTGCAAAAATGACTTGCTCAGTAAAAAAATTATTTATGACTTATTTTGAAACCAACGCATTAAATAAACAATACAAAGAAGCAGAAGCACTATTATTATATGATAGAAAGATTACTATATAAATAAACGACTAGCTTTGCTTTATAATTTATTACCGAGTTTTTAAATAAATTAAACTAAGATAGATGCCAATTAAGTTTTGATTGAGTTCAGCAATTCATAAAGCTTGTCTGACATATATGATTTCACTATTAGAAAAGAGTAGTATGTTTGTTAAATATATTAAAGATTTGAGGGATATTAATGAAAACAATAGGTTTTATTGGTGGAATGAGTTGGGAGTCCTCACTTGAATATTATCGTATTACAAACGAAATGATTAAAGAAAGATTAGGAGAACCACATTCTTGTAAAAGTATAATGTATTCAGTAGATTTTGCTGAGTATGAAATGTTACAACACAAAGGGAAATGGGAGCTATTAACAAGTAAGATGGTTGATATTGCAATTAAGTTAGAAAAAGCAGGAGCTGATATAGTATTAATTTGTACGAACACAATGCATAAAATGGCTCCAGATGTAGAAAAAAGTATAACAGTTCCATTATTGCATATAGCAGATGCAGCTGCCGAAGAAATTAAGACTAGTAATATGAATAAAGTTGGTCTTTTAGGAACAAAGTTTACTATGGAACAGGATTTTTATAAAGGAAGGTTAAAAGAAAAACATGGAATAGATGTAGTTATACCTGATGAAAAAGATAGAGAAGTTGTTCATAATGTAATTTATAAAGAATTAATATCAGGAATTATAAAAAAAGAATCTAGAGAGAAATTTAAAACAATAATACAGAATCTAAAGAAAAATGGTGCAGAAGGAGTAATTTTAGGATGTACAGAAATTCCGCTTTTAATAAAAAATACAGATACTGATATTCCTGTATTTGATACTACAATGATACATGCTAAAAAAGCTGTTGATTTAGTATTAGAATAATTTTTCATAAAGTTTACTAACAAATTAGATAATAGACTTTAGCATAGTTTGAATTGTAAGTATAAATAAAAATATCATAAACTTTGGGATGTAGGGTACTTTTAATTAGAATTTGAATGATTTATGTTTGTGTTTTGGACGATTGGATGCCATTTGAAAATTATCACAGCTAAATTTCATAGTTGATTAAGGATAGTAAGTAGTAAAACTTGTGGAGGTCATTATAATGATATATGAACTAGATAAATCTAAATTTGGAATGATTTCTAATATATTAAATAAAAATTCAGATAATATAGAAGTAAAAGCAATTATTGAGGGAATAAATCCAGGCTGGATTTTTGTTGATTCATTAGATAAACCAAAAGTAGCAGTTGTATGGTCAGCAGGTCAAGAAGGTTTTTATTTTGTAGGTAATGAAAATATTGTAGAATTTAATAACTCTATAAATGATTTTATTGATAATGAGATTGAAGAAAGGGCAATAAATAAAGATTTAAAACGTTTTGAATTTAGTGGGGAAACTGAAAAATGGTGTTCAGTCTTTGAAAAAATATTTAGCAAAAGAAAGTTAAGAACTTCAAAACAGTATGTTTATAAATTAGAAAAAAATGATTGGGAAAATTATAATAAAGGTTTAAACTCTACTAAATATAAATTACATAAAATAGACAAACAATTACTAGAAAATAAAGAGATCCAAAACACAATATTTTTGACAAAGGAGATATTACGCTGGTGGTCATCTTTAGATGATTTCTTTAATAAATCTCATGGGTTTTGCATGATAGATAAAAATAAAATCACAAATTATAGTTTGGGAAATTTTTATATAGACAATGTAATGACTATTGGTATCGAAACATTAAAAGAATACAGAAGACAAGGTTTATCTCAAATTACATCAGAAGCATTTATTGGAAAATGTTTTGAAGAGAATAATAAAGTCCAATGGGAGTGTATGGGGGAAAATATTGCATCATATAAATTAGCTGAAAAATTAAAATTTAAAAGGACTAAAGAATATACATTATACTCATTTCCATTTTGTAAATTAAAAAATTAAATACACTGCTTATTAGCTTTATGCCTTTGTTAATTAATTGTTGTTACAAGGATATTTATATAGAAAATTATTTCAAATCCTATAGGAAATATACTGAATTGAAAAGCATAAATATATTTCAAGAATAAAAGGAGACAAGATTATGAAAGAAAACATTAAATATGTACTAAAGATAATATTGGTTACAGTGATTTTTTCTATTGGGATTATAATACCAACTATGATAATTCCAGTATCTTCAGAAATCGTATCGAGAATCACACAAGATATGCAAAATAATACATTTGGATTGATGTTGCTAGTTTCTTTACTTGGAGCTGTTTCACTATTTTATATTGTGAAAAAATCTAAATATAGTGGAATAAAATTAATGTTAGCATTAGGAATTAGTTTTTGGGGAATTGAATATTTCATGGCCCAAATAGAGACTTTCTTTTTTAGAGATGCTTTTACTTTTATAACAAATCAAGAAATTATAAATATGTTATTAAGAGGACTAATAACAACTAGTATAGTAGTTGTATTTGCAGTGATTATTTTTAATAAAAGAAAAACTGAAATGATAACTAACAAAAATAATATTTTTAAAAAAATAGAAATGAAGAGTTGGATAAAAAAAGCTTTATTGTTTGCAGTTCTATATATTATTATATATCAATCTTTTGGATATTTTGTTGCCTGGCAGTTTGAAGCTGTTAGAATGTTTTATTCTGGAACTTCAGAAAAGTTGAGTTTTATAAATCAATTTATAAGTACTATAAGTGGAAATCCATCATTTCTACCTTACCACTTTGTCAGAGGTTTATTATGGGTAATATTTTCAATACCAATAATATTAATTATGGCAGGTAACAAAAAGAATACAATGATTAGTCTAATATTATTATTTAGTTATCATGGGTTTCAAATAATAATGGCTCAAGGTATTTTTCCCACAGATGTTTTAATAGGTCATACTATAGAAACAACTATATCTGCATCTATCTACGGTGGATTAATAGGTTATATGTTCTATATACCAAAAAGATCAGTTAAAAATGAATAATGACTGATACATTACCAAACAGGTTATTATTACTACTTATATAATTATATATTAATATTATTTTGTCTTGAAAGTATTTGTATATTTAAAGATTTAGTTTGTAACCGTTTTATTATTTGATATTAGTTTATATGGCAATGTAAAAAGGAGAGATTATGACAAATAAAATAATAAATAAATTAAATAATCCATTATTGAAGAGTATTAGTTTAATGTTAGGATTAATTTTAGTATTATTTATAGCGGGTATGTTGTCTGCTATTAGAGACATCGATTCTAATATAACCTTTTTTGTTGCTTTTTTAATAGTAGGTGTTTTGGAAATAGTACATATTATTAAAAATAAGAAGTATAAAACATATGGATTTAAAAACACCTCATTTAAAGAGGTAAATATATTATATATTTTACCTTTTTTATTCATAATTAGTCTTATTCCTTTATTGGCAGGAGTAAATCCAGAGTTAACATCATATAGATTTATT
>Ga0102934_1001786_pt1 | contig 15061 bp, 6 predicted proteins | sample SalPonR2_A_D1_MG_FD_78175 | JGI IMG/M metagenome (GOLD analysis project Ga0102934, IMG submission 78175) | Salt pond soil microbial communities from South San Francisco under conditions of wetland restoration - Salt Pond MetaG R2_A_D1_MG | ecosystem: Environmental > Aquatic > Marine > Intertidal... | reverse complement strand
TTTCGTCTTGCAGCTGCTGCGGGACAAGGACAGTCTCGGGACGCGGCACGGCCGTGCCTCGTTCGGAGTTCTGCTTTTCCAGGACCTGGCTGTGGTGCCCTTGCTGGTTGTGACACCGCTGCTGACGGCGGGCGGCGGAAGTGCAATGGCATGGGCCATGGGGTGGGCAGCCTGCAAGGCTGGGTTGGCGTTCGCGGTAATCCTGCTCTTCGGGAAGTACCTCCTAGACAGCATCTTCAACTTTGTGGCCAAATCTCAGAGCCATGAGGCGTTCCTGGCCGTGATCCTGGTCACGGTTCTGACCATGTCCAATCTGACGGAAGGGCTAGGCCTTTCAAACACCCTTGGCGCATTCCTCGCCGGCGTGCTGCTATCGGAGACGAAGTACCGGTACCAGGTCGAGGCAGATATCGCGCCTTTTCGCGGGCTCCTGTTAGGCCTCTTCTTCATGACGGTGGGCTTCGAGATCGATGTCAACCTGGTCCGCTCTCAGTTTCCCACCATCATGGGCTTGCTTGGTGGTTTACTGGTGCTTAAGACGGCCATCCTCACGACGATATGCCTTGCGTTCGGCCTCTCTCTCTCCAACGCCCAGCACGTGGGATTGCTCCTCTCGCAGGGCGGAGAATTCGCCTTCGTAGCCTTTGGTATGGCCAAATCGCTGGGCATCCTGGCCCCACCCGCCGCTAAACTCCTTCTCACGACGGTTGCCCTGAGTATGGCGGTCACCCCCGTGCTAGACGAAATGGGTAATTTCTTCTCCGAACGCATCGAGAATAAATACGGTTTCTCACACTATTTAGGGGCAGATGCGGAGGGCCAGGCGATCAAGGCCACCCAGAACGATTTCGTCGTCGTGTGCGGCTACGGGCGTATCGGCAAGATGGTTTGCGACCTTCTTGACAAGAAGTTTATCCCCTACGTGGCGTTCGATGTGAATCCTGCTAAGGTGATCGAGGCGCGCAACCGGGGCCTCCCGGTTTTCTTCGGCGACGTAAGTCGGCCTGAGGTCCTGCGCTCCTTCAATGTCGACAAGGCACGCGCCGTGATCATCACCACCAACGAGATGCGCGCCACGAACAAGGCTGTCGTGACGCTGCGTAAGCTCTACCCTAAAATGCCCATCTTCGCACGCGCCGCCGATCTCGCCCACCAAAAGCGACTGCAGAACACTTTGGAGGTGTCTGCGATGGTCCCAATCCTGCCCGAGGACTCTGTCTTGCTCAGCCTGCCCTTCGGGGGCCGTGTCCTCCGAAAAATGGGCGTCTCCCCGGAGGAGGTGGACGTTTTAATGGACGACATGCGAAAGAAGGCCTTGTCTGACATTTTTGGTGTAAGAGAAGAGACAGAAGGCGAGGAGATCATTGGCGTAATTCAGTCAATCAAAAAACAGGACGCTGTAGCGGCGCAAACGCTTTCTCAACAGCAGCAGCTACAACAGCAACAACAATTGTTACAGCAACAACAACAATTACAACAGCAACAACTACTTCTACAACAACAGCAGCAACAACAGTTGCAGCAGGGAGAGCAGCGACCTCAGCCACAGTAGCCACAATAATGAAAGAACGACGTAACACTAGAATGTTGCAGATCTTCTCGATAGCGCGGGTATGGTTTTGGCAGAAGGGCATAGATTTCTCAAAAGACTTAAAATTTTGATATAAGATGGATAAGATCGGCACTGTTACTTCTCTACACTACATGGTAATGCGATGGGGAATGTGAAAAAAAGGTCGTGTGCAAATAATTGAAAGGGAAGAGCATAACGGATGGATGAGCCTAGTAGTTAGGCCGACAAGAAGGAATGATACACCAGGTTGCCAAGCTTTGCACTTTGGAACCTTCTTAATGTGTGAAGGTGAATGGCTTACCCGAAAGAAGCTGGACGGAGCTGCAAATATAGATGACGAGAGTACTTGGCAAGAGAAGGAAAGGATAAACAGATCGAATCGGCTTGTGAGGAGCTTACCTATCTACCAGTCCCCGTCTGCAAATCTTTTTATTTCTGGCTGGGATCTATGCTATTACAGGATGGTGAAGACTGATGATTTAGACAGGTGGATAATTTCTGAATGGTCGTCGCCTGGCGACCGGTGACAGTGGACAGCAGACGTACAAAGCAAGGCCATGTCAGGGGTGGGGAGGTTGCTTGCCTCTTCGCTGCCTCCGCCAGAACTTCTTGATTGTGTCCGTGGAGACAGCACTTGCTTGTCAACCCTTACCTTTGACCGGTTCATCACGTGTGATCCTATGCATCTCTAATCATGTCACAGGGACAAAGAGTTTTGTCGCGCGGCTTATCTGGATTCGTGAATCCTCGTTGGCATGGGAGACCCTCTCTCGGTGCTCCGCGGGTTCGTGTCTTCTGGGAGAAAGTGGGATGTTCAAGGGGAAGAAATTGTGTTTGGAGATGTGCGTTTCAAAAAAGATGAAGAAACGGCATGGAAGCCAATTGGTCGACCAGGTAGGATCGCTTGTGAAGGGGAGGTTTTCAAATGAGCAAATGGTATTGACTTGTGCATATCTGCTCGTCTCAGTTTTTCAGAGGTCCGGTGCTTGCACTTTTGAGACCTTGAATTGTTCCGGCTGATTTTATTTTGGTTCACGTATCGAGTCCCCTTTTCGACTGTCTGCTTTATTCGGTGACACAACGTACCAGGCTACTACAATTTGATGGAGCTGGTGATCATGATCGATCATGCACACTTGCCGTGGAATCAATATTTGAAGAAAATTGGTGGTGTCCTAAAGCAGCAAACCTTCGTAGGTAGGCTTGATTACAATGATCTACTCAAATATTTGCGCGGAGAGACCGCCACATCAAAGCAGGTAAGAAAAAGCCACCGTGAAGTTTGTGACGAGGGTGGAGCGATGCTTACAACGCATTTGATCTGTATGTCGATAAATATTTTACCCGTCATCTCTGTCGTGACAGATTGATCAAGGCCGTTTAATATCTCGAGCGGCCTTGGTCACGCCCTCCGTTGGAACTGGCGGGCCACTCAAAAGACCCGCGGTAGGCCAGCGCCTCGCCAGCACCTTTGACGGCCGTGATCTGCATCTCAGGTGCCGATGATGCTTTAGGGTAAATTGTTGGGAAGAGGTTGGACTATTTTGGCCTCACTGATTTCACCCTTGTGCAGGGAGGTAAGCCGAAGCACGGGCTTGGACGCTCAGGCTCTAGGGGAGCTGCGGGCCCTGCTGGAAACCAAGAGGCGCCGACTGGAGGAGGGCGCGAAGGAGGAGGAGCTCTTTAAGGTGGACGAAGAGATGCATCGCATCCTGAAGGCGGACGAGCAGTTACTAAACGACCGTAACACGGCCCTGCTGACCCCGACGGCGGACTACCGCGTTGCTCTGAACACGGTTGAGGCAACGCTGAAGCGGGCCAAGGATTTGAGCGGCAAGGCGGGGACGAGCCGCGTGAGGAGCAGCGTACTGGAGAACCGAGCAGTGGGTCGGGAGGAAGGTCCAAGTTCAGGCGGCAGAAGCTCATCCAGAGGCTCTCGGCTGCATCCGCCCATCATCATAGTCCCAAGCGACCCCTCCGCTCTTGTGAACATGACCAATGTGGTGGACTTGCTGGAAAACGCCAAGTTTGTGAGTGGCTCGCGAGAGGGAAGCGGACAGATGGGAAGATTGTAGCGCAGGTCCTGGAGCAGGGTAGCACCCTCCACCAGCTCCACTCACTCCTTCCGCTTATCTCATTCCTTTCAAAAACTCTCATTCCTTTCATAAAACGTGACAGGTTGGCCTTCAGGACCGCGGCAAATCAAAAGACGGACTCAAACGAGTCAAAGAGCTAAGCATCACCAAGGTCTTGGACGGGGGCCCGCGGCCTGTGCGCTTCCGAGTGGTGGACAACCCTGTGTGGCTGCAAGAGCAGGAGTGGGCCTCCGTCGTCGCGGTCTTTTCCAATGGAAAGGCTTGGCAGTTTGCGGATTGGAAGCACAACACCCCCGTGGATCTCTTTCATCGGTGTACGTTGTCTTGATACCCTCCTATCTTACTCTTCTGAATGCTGGCGTCCCCGATGTTTGACTGCCCTCTTCGATTTTTTTCTGCAGGTTTCGGGGCAGTCCTTATCTTTGACGACGAGCCAGTCCGTGGAGAGGTCAAAGGCTGGAATGTAAAGTTTTACAAGATCAACAAGAACAAGCGGCACATGGACGGCATTGCCATTTCTTCCTTCTGGAATCAGCTGACAGGGTGGCTGAAACTCAACAAGCCTTGGGTTCTGGAGCCTCCTGCCGTATCAGGCCGGAAAAAATAAGGAGAAACCACAAACCAAGCATTTTAAACACTCATGTGTAGAATTTCTTTGTGGAAGACACTCTTATGTTTTCCATGCCTAGCAGATAAACATTTTCATTCAGCAGCTACTGTCAGAAGCCTCCAATAGCATCGCTTAACTCAACGTCCGTGAATATCCCCAACGAAAATGCGAAAACGTATCATGCCACCATTTTCCTCAGAAAGGAGGTCTTCAGCGCCATGAAGGACCCCTAAACCTCACACTTTGAAACTGGTACTAACCTCCTCACCTCGGCGGCCCATAGCAGCACGCCCACCTAAAAGAAGCAAAACAACTGGGTTGTGTTGCGTTCATTCAAGTTCAGAATGGGAAGAAGGAGGATACGTCTCACATTTGACCCCCTCTGAAGCACAGGAGACAAACGAGTGTCAGAATCTGCGCTGCGTTGAGCTCGCAGGGCATGGTCGGCACTCTCGGCCTCGCCCAAGAATTTGAGCCTCTCCGCTTGCTCTTCTCGGCGAGCGCACCGAACGTATTCGACTTCTCCCAGTCCAGCCTCCACTGTCCTTGTCCTCGCGCCCTTTAATGACTGCAGCCACTTCTTGGCCTTCAGTATCACTGCTATTATCTTAGCGTCCGTGTGCGATTTTTTTAATTTCAGCCTTCGTCAGCAGGAACCGCACGGAGTACATCACAGAGAGCAAAGAAATAAAGAAGCATTATAAAAGCCATCCTATTCTGCCTTGGGCCCTCTGGCACATCAACCCTCCGACCATCTCTGAAGCATGCCAAATCCTGACGGCGATGGTGATGGAAAGAATTCATCCAAGGATGACAAGCGGCCGACGGTGGCTTTGATGGTGCCGGCAGCAGATCCGCCTACGTTGGAGAAGGAAGAGCGGGGCGTGCCTCCGAAACGTAAGTGCCAAGGATGCTTTCTTTCTTTCTTTCCCGATCAAGGATATTTTTCGGAGGCTTGAACTGCCTATATTCTCGTTTTCTCGCTGCATTTCTTTTCATTTCCCCACGGGTGGACTGCATAAACTGCCATCCCAGTCTCAAACATCCACGCGCCCCAATGCCTGTCTACAGCTGAACCTGACGACAAGGACAAAAAGGACAAAAGCAAGGAAGCAGACGAAATATCGGCAGAAGATCAGGCGCTACTGGAGGGCTTACAGCTGGCGGTAGAGCGGGCGCAGGACAAGGACGCTGGTGTCCAGAAAATGGCTTTGGAGCATTTGCGTAAGGAGATCCGCGCCGCGACCTCCTCCATGACCTCCGTCCCCAAGCCGCTCAAGTTTTTGCGCCCACATTACACTACGCTTATCGATGTGTATACTAACGCAGCTATTTATCCCGTGGGGTCAGAAAACCGCAAACTTTTGGGGGACGTGCTGGCGGTACTAGCCATGACGATGGCGACACCGGGGTCTCGAGAGAGCTTGCGTTTCAAGCTCGAGAGCAACGCCCAGGACCTGGGTTCCTGGGGCCACGAGTTTGTGCGCTCTCTGGCGGGAGAGATCGGGGAGGAGTATGTATCGCGCACGACGGCGGACGCCCCGCAGCCCGTGGAGGACCTGCTGGCCCTGGTCAAGGATATAGTCCCCTTCCACATCCAACACAACGCTTTCGCCGAGGCCGTCGACCTCCTCCTCGAGGTGCAGCGACTGCCCCAGCTTCTGGAACTCACCTCTGTGGACGAGGCCAACTACCAGCGCATCTGCCTGTACCTGTTGCGGTGCGCAGATTTCATGGCGGACCCGGACGACCTGCAGGAGATGCTCGTCACGGCCTACGAGCTCTACAGGAAACAGGGGTCCTATGCCGACGCGCTTCGGGTTGCCATTAAGCTCAACAATGATATGGCCCGCATTCACCAGCTCTTTGAAGAGGTGAGCGACGAGACTCAGAAGAGGCAGCTGGCCTTCATGGTAGGCCGCAGCCACGTGAATTTGCAGTACGAGGGAGAGGAAGCGGATGCAGAGGAAGTGAACGAGCTGGTGGGGAACTCGAAGCTGAGCGAGCACTACTTGTTGCTGGCCAAGGACTTGGATGTGCTCGACCCGAAGACGCCGGAGGACATCTTTAAGAGCCACCTGGCGGAGACGGGCGGTTTCAGCAGAAGACGGGAGGGCGCGGGTGCCCATCATGTGGACTCGGCGCGGGCCAACCTGGCCTCTACCTTCGTGAACGCCTTTGTGAACCTCGGATATCAGAAAGATGCGCTGGTGACACCCGAGGGAAACGCGTGGCTCTACAAAAACAAAGACCACGGGATGATGAGCGCAGCAGCATCCATCGGTGCGATATTGCTGTGGAATGTAGAGGAGGGCCTCAATCAAATTGACAAGTTTATGCACAGCCAGGAAGAGCATATCAGGGCAGGAGCTCTGCTGGCCATTGGCATCGTCTCTTCGGGCGTGCGCATCGAGCATGATGCAGCGCTGGCCCTCCTTTCCGAGCACTTGGAGAGCGCCTCCAAGCCAGTCCGATACGCGGCGGCTTTCGGGCTGGGCCTTGCCTACGCGGGAAGTAACCGGGAGGACTTGATAGAGCTGCTGGCACCACTGGTGGCAGATGCTGACGCCGGTATCACCGAGGTCGCTCTGGCAGCGCTCTCGCTGGGCATGATTTTCGTGGGGACGACGAACTCGGAGGTGGCGTCCCTCTTAGTGCAGCGCCTGATGGAAAGCGCGGAGGCGGATCTGGACAACCCGATGGCCCGCTTTCTGGTGCTAGGCCTTGCGCTCCCCTTCCTTGGGCAGATGGAAAAGGCGGACGCGATGCTAGAGGCGGTCAAGACGGTGGAGCACAAGATGGGCCGGTCAGCGGCGGTCGTGCTGGAGACGGCCGCCTACGCGGGGAGTGGGAACGTGCTAAAAGTCCAGAAGATGCTGCATTTGTGCGCAGAGCACCTGCAAGAGGACGCTGACCACCAGAGTGTTGCCGTGCTGGGCATTGCTCTCATCACACTGGGCGAGGAGGTGGGCGCGGAGATGGCTCTGCGCTCCTTCGATCACCTCCTACATTACGGCGAGCTGCCCATCCGCCGGGCCGTTCCCCTGGCGTTCGCGCTTCTCAACGTGTCCAACCCGGATTACGGGATCATCGACCAGCTCTCCCGCCTCACGCACGATCAGGATGGCCAGGTGGCCCAGAACGCGGTCCTGGCTCTGGGCGTGATCGGCTGCGGCACCAACAACTCTCGCATCGCAGGCCTCCTGCGCCAGTTGGCCGAGTTCTACAGCCGAGAAGCCTCCCACCTCTTTGTCGTCCGCGTCGCGCAGGGCTTCCTCCACGCGGGCAAGGGCCTGGTCAGCATGACCCCCTTCCACTCCGACCGCCTCCTCGCCTCGGGGGTGGGTCTGGCCGGCATCCTCACCCTCCTGCACGCCGCCCTCGACATGAAGAACACCGTCCTGGACAAGCATCACTACCTCCTCTTCAGCGCTCTTGTTGCCATGAACCCCCGGATGCTCATCACCCTCGATGAGGACTTGAACCCGCTGCCGGTCACGGTGCGCGTCGGCCAGGCGGTGGAGACTGTGGGCCAAGCCGGACGGCCCAAGACCATCACGGGCTTCCAGACGCACACCACGCCTGTCCTCCTCGGTGTGAAGGATCGCGCCGAGCTTGCTTCATCGGAGTATCTGGCCTACACGACTGTGCTTGAGGGGGTGGTGATCCTTCGGAAAAATCCTGAGGCGGAGGGCGCCCCGGAGGGAGATGGAGGGGAGAAGCAGTAGGCGTCGACAAATGCCTCGGGAGAAAAGGGGGACAGTCCAAGCTGCCGAGTGTGGGGGAGGTTTGATATGCATGATTTGTGACCCGGCTTTTCTCCAATTTCCTACTTTTAGAGGAGTGCAGGCCTAGAGAAAAAAAATATCTATTGTGCGATTCTAAGAAAGTCCTAAGGAAAATAAAGAAGAAAGGAGGTATGCACGTGGCCGGCCAGTCCACTGTTGGAAAGCAGGCCAAAAAGCAGTGATGTTACCATTCTTATTTTTCAGACTTCAGGGGCGCCTGCGCTCATCTCGTCGTTGCATTTCACCTGCCTGTCGCAGAGCCTGCAAATAGTCCTGATACGAGCAATAAAGAGGATCAAGCGTCCGTGATGCACTGCGTGGAGCCTGTTTATTGACACGGCTGTGCTTCTCGAGCGCCTTCAGGCTGCCGGTCCCCTTCTCCTCCAGGCCCTTCCTCTTGACCTCGTGAGTTCGGCCATCCGGAGGGGGAGAATGCGCTTGCTCGACCGGGGGAGGCGGCGGAAAGGGAGGCAAGTCCTCGTCATCGTCAAAGTCCAATTCATTTTCATCCTCCTTGCGGCCCTGGTAATCACCAACGTCCTCCTGAATGCTCATAAGACCTGTAGGCAAGGCTGTTCGCTACTGGAGGAGAAGGGTTTGATGGTGCTGTTTGTGTGCTGCCTGGCGGAGCTTAGGCCGGAAAGAACCATATACAACTGTGCGACCAGCATTTTCAAAAAAAAAGGTAAATGTAGCGAGGAGTTGTTGAGACAAGCGAAAAAAGTAGGCTAGATCATCCAGAACAGTGCGCATTTTGCACTCCCCCCATTCCGCGATCATTTTTCGACAGATCTTGACGTCCTACTCCTGAAGCTTGGCAACATTTTCACTCATGCCCGGGGCATCCTCACGTGTTCTTCATTTCACAGTTGACTCCACTGCATATTAACGCCAGCGATGCGAAAGACTTGAGGATACTTGTTGCAACCTATTTCTCAAAAAGGCCGGTTTGTACCCTGCGTGCACAAGAGCTGCTGTCACGAGAGGCAGCAAGTACGGCAACATGGCAAGAATAGTGCTGAGCGTACTGGGCCTTTTGGGACTGCTTTCCATAGAGGCAGTGGTTCCTGCATTCGCTTTTACAGCGCGCGGAAATCATCTTTTGTCAGGAAGGAGAGGCGTAGAAACAGGGATCAGCCGCGTTCTGAGGAGACATCTACCAGCTCTTGTGCCAGATTTCGCCTGTCGTGCCGTGACTCTCACACGGCCAAGACACGATAGCCCTACCCTACACGTTCATCAGGGCAGTGAGTCTTCCTCCTCAACCGTAAAGGAGGAGACTATTCCTATCATGGACATTCCAACCGCCTTGATAACCAACCATTTCCCTACACCCAACTCGGTGAGTGCCAGTCGGGACAATCTTGCCACCTAAGTCACTCGGGATGTCACCTCGCCGCGTCAGCCTTGTGTGCTGACAAAGCATCTGTAAACCACGTTTTCACACATTTGTTTGGCAGAATTCAAGCCTCATATCGGCGGCCCTCGCGTTCACTGAAGGGGAGCCGGTGGACAAAGCTATCATGGCGAAGTGGAGAAACCTGGTCCTCCTGATTGCAGCGGCGGTGTATGCCACCTCCATCCTCATCACTGTGGACATGGAGAGCTGGCGGGGATGGACGATTCAAGAGATCATGCTCCGCATTCCTTGTAAGTTGAGCGCCTAAAATGACTTGCCTTAGTCTTTCAGTTTCAGTGTGTCTCAATCCAGCCGCATCGTATTTTTGTATGCCGACCATGTCCTCTGACATGGTAGCACATGACCCAGATTCTTACTTCCTGTAGTCTCATGAGGGCGCTTCCGCGTGCATATCGTGCCGTTGTCAGAAACGCCCGCATTTGCCTCTTTACCCGGTCTAGTGCTCGACTCAGGCCGTTCACTCACGAGCGACGCCTTCCACCTCTCTTCTAGATGACAACTGGCAGGAGTATGAGGGAGGCTTGAGCACCCACCCAATTTTCGTCAAGACTGTGATCAACGTGGTCATCTACGTGATCGGGGACTGGATGTCTCAGGTGGGCTGGGGTCGTACCAAGAACCTCTTAGATTTCGACTTGGCCCGGACGGCCCGAAACGGTTTGATCGGTGCCATGTTCGGCCCGCTGGTTCACTACTACTACGACTGGTCGGACTACATCCTCCCCATGGAGGTGCCTGTCAACCGGGTGCTGAAGCTCTTGATGGACCAGTCAGTCTACTTTGTGGCCAAGTGCAGCGCTTACATTGCCCTGGTGGGTCTCCTCAGGGGTGATACTCCTGCCGTGGTGGCACAAGACGTCAAGGAACGTATCCAGCCTGTCGTCTTCCGCGGGTGGCGTTTTTGGCCACTCGCGCACGTGGTAACCTACGGCGTCATCCCTCCTCGGCACCGGGTTTTGTGGGTCAACATGCTGGACCTGCTCTGGTCCTCCATCCTTGCCTCGTTGGCTTCCAAGGAGGGCGAAGAGGACGCCTCGACTGCTTCTTCGCCTGTTCCCGAGACTGGCGCTGCTCTTATGAACAGCTCAGACTGGAGGGGCCCCACGGAACTCGAGCCCGCGCCGCCCGGGGCCTCACCCGCTGAGTTTCTGGTCTCGACCACGGAGGAGAGGCGCGCCGAGGAGGAAGAGACAGTGGGTAGGGACTTACTAGCGGCAGTGACTGCCGTGGCTCCCGATGTAAACGAGCACACACTGCACGTTTTACCGGATCAGTTGGTAGAAACACGCGATGCACTTAGACCGCACTCCGACGGCGAGTCAGGGGGAAGTGACATGGCGATCGATCCCGCGCGCAACAAGAGTAATGAAAGCGTAAACGAAGAAGATTGGGCGCAGTTGTGAAAAATAGACGGGCGCAATGTGTAGATCGTGCTTGTACGAAGCATTGTTAAGGTGAATTGACGCCCTTTTTTTAATTTTAATCTTAATCGTAGAATCGGCGTTTTATGTAAATTTCCAATGGCTTGTAAGGCATTCGGATTGATTGTCTAGAATGATAGCTTGTAATGATTTGAGAGCAGACCTTATGCTAGCGATAAAGAGGGAAGAAAGGGAAGAAGCCGGAATGCAAACCGAGCCCGAGTGCCGCGAGGAGACAGCAGAGAAGTACCGCATCCACACGCTCACTCATGTAGAGGGATTGAACTAGGCTTGCCAATCCTTGAAAAATCTGATGAAAAATGTTTACGTAAAAAATGCATCCAAAACAACAAAAGCAAGCAGTTTCGCACTCATTTTTATTTTCTTTCTCCGTTCAAACGTACCTGATCCTTCTATTATGGCCTATGGTTCTGGTCTTGCCCCTGTTCGTAATTGTGGCCCTGCGGAATGGTGGGCTCGTATGAAGAAGGGCCCAAGAGCGATGTTGCATTGGCTGAACGCGATGGCGGTGCCCAACCCCCGCCCTGTGCACTGCCCAATAGGAGGCTCGCCAAGAGCTGGGCCGAGGGCTGACCCTGGTGACTTGGTTGCTGGTATCCCGCCGGTGCGAGCGGAGGCGGCAGGCGTTGGGGTTGTGGTTGCTGCTGTGTCCAGTGTGGTAGGGGCCCCGGTGTGGCTGACGATGGCGGTTGGGACAGGAAGGCACCTAGGACGTCGGGGGTGGCTCCCTGGCGAACGCCCTGAAGGAGGTTGTCAAGCAGGCTCGCACTCGACTTCGGGGCCGCCGACAGAAGGCCGTGCGAGGGAGGCGCCTGATGCGGCCCTTGGTGCACCACAGGAGGCGGAAGCGAGAATGCCGGCAGCGAACTTTGTGCCGGAGGAGCTGGTGCAGCCAGCTTTTGCCTCTTTTCCTCCACTGCCCCGCCGGCCCACGGGATCACCTCGAGGATGGGCGCGGGTGGCGCGCCTGGCGAGGCCCTGGCAACAGCGGACTTGTCCTCGTGCGGTGTGTAGGGAATTTCGTCTTCGTGTAGATACTGCCGCTCGATTAAGACCCGAGTTCTCGCCGTTTCGTCGAAGACTTCCGTGGATTCAAGCTCAGGGGGGGGATCCGAAACGGCCAGTCGGGGGGGGAGGTGCCAGGGTACTGTTCTTGATGGAGAATCGCTGCTTTTCCGAGGGGCATCCAGTCCCTCCTTTTTGAGACTCCCATCGTCCCCCTTTCCCGACATGCCACCCGTCTTCTGCAAGGCAGCTCGCTCGTTCAGGTGCTCTCGCTTGGCTAGCTCGGTCCAAGACCTTCCTCCGGAGGCGGAGGCCGGGGCGTCCTCCTCACCAGCCTCTTTCTCGAACACGAACACTTCTCGAAGCTGCCCATCACCGTGCTCGTCCCTCCACCGCACGCTTCTCCTGCGCTTACTGGATGGAGCGTCGTTCGTGGACCCCCCCGGAGGTGCAGCTTCTGTGATAGGTGTGGCTTTACTGGGCGGGGTGTCGGGGTGGGGTGGAGCCGACGCAGAAGGCCCGCTCTCACGCTCCACCTCAACTGGCGCCGGCGCACTTGCCATCGCGCTTGAAGGGACAACTTGTATTCCACCACCTCGACCCCTTTTGCGCAGATCCACGCGCCGCGCCCGGGCCACCTCCGCTTCCTCCGCCGATGCTTGGCGTGGCCGCTTCCCGAGCGTCTCCTCGGCGCCTTCTTGAATCTGCCCGCCCGACACTTTGCTACTCAACTCAACCAAGGCTGGAGATGGCCCTTCTCCGATCCTTGTTTGCTCTCCCGCAGCCGCTGCTACAGGTGATGCTAATGTTGGGGGGGGGCGTGCTGCTGCGGTGGTGAGGGTCTTGACTTCGCGTCGCCTCTGGGTGGTACTTCGAGAGAACTCCGCCCATTTGTTGGTCACTATCTGGACCAAGCGAGGTACAACAACATTATGATGGTGAATCTCCTTGCAGGTTTCCGATGAGTCGGGCGCAGCCGCAAAGGCTTGCGAGACTGTCGACAGGAAACGCGCCATGTTGGAGTCTTTCACAGCCTCGATGTCGACGGGAAGGAGGACTAGTGCTTTTAAGGTGGCAACCAATAGCTCTGACACCGCTCTTTCAACTACTTCTTTAGATAGCGTTCCTGGATCTCCCAACGGCGCATTCCTGTTCGCTCGCTCCTGAGAGTGCTGCTGGTGCTGGAGGCATCCGTTCACGACGGCTTTGAGAACTTCGAGGCCTCCCCAGCGAACCAACTTTTCCAGAACCAAGGAGTACTTCCGTCTCTTCTTCAAAGCAAGACCTGTACGCCGTAAGATCAAGACCAGCAAGGCCTGCTCTCTCCAACACCGACGGGACACTGACTTGATCAGAAGTTGTAGGTACGGCTGAACTACTGTTGCCAAGTCCATCAGACATCCATCCTTGTCAACGCATGAAAGCAAATTTGTTTTGAAAGTGTCTTTTCGCAATGTATCTTCTCGCTCAGCTAGCTCAAACTCTAGAAGGCGTAGCTTATATTCTGTACTCAAAGGCGAACGACCGCATGTTCCCTGCTGGTGCTTGTTCTGCAAGAAGCTTTGCATGTCCAAGAGTCCATGATAAGCCACCGTTTGTGCCTGAAACATCTTGAAGTGACTCTGTACAAGTTTAAGATGCTCTATCATTATTTTCCGGTGGTACAAGCCAGTATATGTGCCTTCAGATGGCTTCGTTCCTCTATAGCGCCGCCTGGGTTATCTACGCGGTACCAGGGTGGCAGGTTGGTTCGTCGTTTAATCCCCAGATACCGATCGTCTTCCAGTCACGCCAGCCCTGTATCATGTGGGGAAAACATGCACCTGTCCGGCGCGTCAACAGTAAGTGTGACTTATGGAGAGCTATCGCAGCTGTCTCGGTGGTATTTAGGGCTGTGATGTGCCCCCGTCGCCGCCGGGTTAGCGAGGAAGGGGGAGAGAGGATCAAGTAGACCCCGCGCATTAGAACGTGCAGGAGGGTCTATCGAGCTGTGTTGTCTCCTGGAAAATAGAGCTGCTACATGGTGGGGAGCAAGTCTTCGACCACACCTTAATCTGACTCCCCTCACATGGTGTTATCAGGTTGCAAAGAACGACATGGTGGGTACAACAATCTGCGCAAGCTGAGCCTACGCCGACATCAGCACTGTTCTCCATCAAGCAGTGCGCAGGTTACACCACCAATTGGCAGTGATTCCATTGCCTTTATGAAGGCGCTCTCATGTTTTCGGCTAGTGCTGGGATTGGTGGCGGTGAACGCGTTTCGCTTCACTTACAAGACACGTGTGGCCAAAGCGAAAGGGAGTCGCATGCCCGTCTTCTCGTTCAACGAGAAATCTACTCCAGGGACCACCCTTGGCACCGAGAGCGACAGACCAAGGGCGCAAGGGAGTAGCGGCGTGCTTCGGCTAAAAAAATTGCTACAACGGCGGCTCCTGTTTGTGGTCGAGACCTTGGGGGGCATAGACCGCGCAGCACTCTATTTAACGCGGCGGGACTTAGCCGGGGACGGATTAGAGCTCTTTCCAGCGGCGGTCTTCCCCGCAGCTGAGGATGACTGGATGATAGGTCATGTGGGCGCCATCCAACCGAAGAAAAAACTCTACCGGAACGGAAACGGCGCCACTCCGCCCACCTTCTTCCTGGCCTCAGGCGAGTTGGCTGTTCGCATTTGCTACGGAGCGCAGCTCATCGCCGTGCTGGTTGTGGACGATGAGGAGCACCGCAAGACGAGGATGAAACCGACGGGGGACGCGAGGGGCGAAACTGGGCTCCAGCGTTCGGCTGTGCGCATGCACCGCATCGAGGAGGTGGCCACGCGCGTTTTCGCCGCCGCCCTGAAGGACACCCTTGTGATCGATCAGCGAGCACTCGCGCTCAATTCGTCCTCGTCCACATTTGTGCGCACGGAGGTACTGCCCTTTATCGGGACCGTGCCCGATGCGTCGGAGGGGCTCCTGTCTGGGAAGCCTGCGGATGCTTCATCGAGCAACGGGAGCGAGGCCGAGCAGGCCGATGAGGCGGCGGCCGAGGCGGGCGCATGGGCGGTAAATGCGGAGGCATCGACGTCCTCTCTCCTGTCCTCGGACGTGACCGTCTCGGTGGGCGGCGCGACAAACATCACGTTT
>Ga0102934_1001782_pt1 | contig 15079 bp, 15 predicted proteins | sample SalPonR2_A_D1_MG_FD_78175 | JGI IMG/M metagenome (GOLD analysis project Ga0102934, IMG submission 78175) | Salt pond soil microbial communities from South San Francisco under conditions of wetland restoration - Salt Pond MetaG R2_A_D1_MG | ecosystem: Environmental > Aquatic > Marine > Intertidal... | reverse complement strand
GCGCGGGCGGCCCCCGCCAGCCCGGAGAGGGAGCGAGGGGAGGGGGGGGGGGGAGGGGAGGGAGGGAGGGAGGGAGGGAGGGAGGGCGGTGTCAGGGCCAAGGCAACCAGAGGCACGGCGGATGCCTCTAGACACGACTCCTCCCCTCCATGTCCTCCAGCGTCCCCAAACCCACAAGAGGAGGGACGACGAGCGACATGATCCGGGTCGATAGCACGAGAACAAGGGAGACAGGGAGCGAGGGCGCGGGGGAGAGAGGGAAGGAGGGGGGGGTAAGAGACGCACCTCCCAGACCACCCCCCGGTCCTTGTCGCGCATGTAGTGGATCTCGTCGTAGATCACCCAGGCTACCTCCCGCATGATCTCACTCCCCCGGTAGAGCATGGAGCGGAGGATCGCCGTGATCAGGATTAGACAGGTGGCGGAGGGGTTGATGGTGATGTCGCCCTGAAGGAAGGGGGGGAGGGAGGGACGGAGGGAGGGAGGAAGAGAAAAGAGAGGTGTGAAGATGTCCAACATCAGTTAGAACCGCGTGTGAGGGGATGTACAGGAGAAAAGGAAGTGTTAGGAGGGGAGCGGGGCAGGGTAGGGGGGGAAAGGCAGGCAGGGGCGGGGCAAAGGTCCATACCGTCATTAAGCCAACGTCCCCGAACTCCTCCGCCATGTCTCGGTATTTTTGGTTCGAGAGAGCCTTGATGGGCGACGTGTAGATGACCCTCTGTTTCTTCTGCAAAGACATGGCGATGGCGTACTCGGCGGTGACGGTCTTTCCCGCGGACGTGTGGGCCGCGACTAAGACCGATTCTCCTTTTTCGATGAAACCGATGGCCGCCTGTTGGAATGGGTCCAACGCAAAAGCGTACTCCTTGGCGGGGCGGGCTGGGGGGGTGAATTCCGAGGGTGTGTAGTCTGCAGGGAGGGCAGAGAAAGAGATGACTCGACGTCCGTCCGGCGTGATGATCTCTTGGTGCTGCGTGATAGTAGGCTCTTGGCCCTTGTCCAAAGCCGTCCCCTCCGAATTTCGGGACCGTTTGCTTGGCCCGGCGCCGAGTTCTTCTTCAACGTCACCATTGTTGTCCTCCACTTCGCCTCCTGCCGCCTTCACGCCGTTTGTTAAGCCTTTGCGTTTCGCATCAGCTTTGGCTGGGGTGAGACCCGGCGCGGCAATGGGGGCTACAGTCTCCGCCACGTCCTCCCCGTCAAAGGCCCCAAAGAGGTCGTTCAGCTCGCCACCATCCATCGAAAGCGAAGATATTGCTCCGTGGGGCTGGATGATGGGCATGGCAGGAGAGGGATGAGAGGCATGAGACAAGGAGCAACACATAGGGTTCAAGTATGGGAGGCTTCGGGTACTCAAGATTTCAACGCGGGCCCTGAGGGTCCCGTGAGAAATATCGAATGCATGTCCAACATTTCGCAGCGCATGCTGAAGGGAGTGAATGAATTGCATGACAGGCTTCGCAAGACCCAGAAAAGGACGTAAGGGCTAGGGAGATAAAAAGGGATGGCGGGGCGGCTCGATACGAGGAAGAAAGTAGCCAGCGAGACACCTGACTACCTCCCCGAAAAGGGAAAAAAGAGAAGGCAGTGCATTACATGTTCATCCCTGCCGTCCAATGTACCATGCGGGCCTTCTAAACTCGATAGATTCCATGCGTGCATGGCGAGGGCTGCCATTTTGGCTTACTGCTATTTTTCCCTGTTTGTCCACAGGAGTCATCCCAGTGCTTAGTCACTCCGGCGCCTGAAGGCAGCAAGAGGCGCCAAAGCATGTCCTTTTTGGTCAATACGCTCCTCGCACTATGCTTTCTTTTCATCAGCACATTTGCCTTCGTTCCTTCGACCCCTGTTTCTTTCGGGTTCATCGACCGGATGACTCCGCACAAAGCCAGGACGACCGCGCTGTCTGCTGTCAAGGAGCGTACCGCCGCCTCTGGCAAACAAGAGCAGGCACAGGAGCGCGTGGGGATCTCTGAGGACGATCCAATGGTGCAACGCATTCGCGAAGATGTGCGCCGCGAGACCGGTGTGGACCTTGATCAGCTTTTAAATCCCTCCAAAGTTGTCAACTTGGAGTTCGAGCTCATCAACCTCCGCAACGAGCGTGCCGCCGCCACGCAAGGGGGAGGAAAAGCCTTGGCCAAGCTCGAGGCGCAAATAGAGAAGAAAGAGACGCAGTTGGCGACCGAAAAAAGGTTGGTCATGCGTGGATGGCTGAAGAATCTCTTTTTGGGTCAGTCCCTCCTGGCGGTGGTGTTGTCGGGGGTGGTTGCCTATGACGCCCTCCCCGGCTTCGAGCACTTGCCTCTACCGATCCGTGCCTTTGCCTTCTGGAGCTTTTGGATGTTCACCATCCCGTCCCTCCGGGCCCGGCGTCCCGGGGCCGTGGAGAAGAAGGCATTGGATGTGGCTTTCTTGCTGACGCCGGTGGTAAGCCTCGGCATGCCCTTCCTCACGCAAGACGTGCCGACCATATGGTGGGCGAACGCCGTGGCGACAGGGGTCAGCTATGGCTACGCCTTTGCCTTCCAGGGGAAGGGCGAAAGGGGCGAGGGGGAGGATGGAGGAAGCGAGGAGGATGAGACCTTGCCAGGGCCGTTGAAGGCGGCGTTGAAGGCCCTGGATTGGGGATCCGGGCGGGAGCGGGGCGTGCGAAAGTGAAGTGATTCGAAGAGGGCTACGGTGTGTGGCGAGGGGTCAGGGAGGGCGTCGAAGAGGGAGCTGCCGGTGAGTGAGGGGGACAGGTGTGAGTTAGGACGTTCTATAAAGAAATGAGAAAGAACACTTTGTATCCTTGGGGACGCCATCCGTGAAGGCCTTTTTTTTCACACGATGCGATCCATTCTCGGGCAGCCTAGGCTTTGATTTAGACATAAGAAGCATTGAAGGGCGGAACAAGCGTAGGTTGTTTACATGCCCACCTCCCCCTGTACCACATGCCCTGCTTGGCGCCCGTCCTGCTCGTGGTCTGTCCGGCCCCAGCCCTCCAGTGGGGCTTTCGGGGTCAACCGGGCGTCATTAAAGCGGAGATAGGCGGGGGAGGAATGAGGGGGGAAGAGGTAGAAGAACGGTACTAGTGCTGGCGGTTGGGAGCCACGATAGCGAAATAGAGAATGAGGATGATGGTAGCGCTGATCACAAAGACAGGCACGATGTTCCTGGCGTATCAAATGAACTCCTCCCTGAAAATTAGCAGGGCAACGATGATTATGGGAGAAAGGAGCTACGTTAATAACAGCAGAGCTGCCCAACATGTATCCATTCCGTACGGTCCACCACGCGCACACTTACACAAAGCAAGCCCAGGAGCATTCGGTTTCTTCCTGTGCATAATATGGTAGTGATGGAGGCCCTCGTCTATGCGTCGCGGGGAGGGGGGGTTCTGGGGAGGCTGCTGCACCTGTGCGGGGCCTGTCGCCTGCCCCACCGCTCTGATGCTGCATGGCGACTGTTCGGCGGTATTGTCAGCCTAGTGAACGCTGGCATGTAATGGTGAGCTGAGACATCTACTTAATTCATTTAGGGGAGATGAGAAGGGGCCTACGAGTAATTTTTCCATTACACCGCCCGACTCCCCCCTCTTCCTTCCTTCCCAAGGGAGAAGCTTAACAAAAGCAGCGGCCATGCCCGCATATATTGGCACGCCTTCTTCAAATGTCAAGCTCACCCACCCTGCGATAGGCGAAAACAGAAAGCGAGTGCTTGTGCAAGGACATGAACACGTCCTTGATGACCAGTCGGCGCCTTCGCTACTCGCATGCCCATGCGACTTGACGCCCCGTGGGAACGTACGCCCCAACTCTCCCATGTCTTGCTTTCCCAATTATGAACCGGGTTTCAAATGGAGTCCAAATCTGTCATTACCCCGTATTCGATTACCAAGAGCTTGGGTATTGCGTGATGGGCCCATATGATCAAGGACACGTGTTTGTGTAGGAAGACGCCTTGGATTGGGGACCTCAGAGACTTGTCTGTACTACTCAATGCTGCCCTCCACCGCATATTCTGCCCGCGGGCTGCGGCAGTTGCGGGCACTATTGCATTTAGTTTTGTCTCCGTTAAGGGGGCTGAAGGAAAGATGTCAATGGGGGGAAGGGGGGTGTTACGAGGGGGAAAAGGGGGGAAGTGGGATTCGAGAGCGTATCCCGTCACATACAAGAGGACGCCATAGAGCACCAGACGCAGTATCCAAGCCGCAAAGTAACGTTCCTTGGTTGCTTTTTCTTTTATGTTCTTGTCAGTCAGGGCTTGCCTATACTCTTGACCCTCCAAGACATCTCATGCGTCCTCAGGGGCATCTCCGTCAACTTCCTCGTTCTCCTCCTCAATCCTCTTGATCATTGCTTGAAGATCCGCCTCATCACGCTGACTCACCACCTTAGGCTCCATTTTAATTTCCAGTCTACCCTCGCTTGCCACGATCCGCGCACGGATCCGCTCTATGACCTGATTCAAGTTCTCGATCCCGATGTCCTGTTCCAAGGTGTTGGTGGTGACGACATACCTACACAGGGATGCACGACACAATGAGAAGATACATGAAAAGTCGAGATATGGGGCGTGGAGATTAGTCAAGCAACCTCGGGAGTCATTGCAACATCTACGACACAGGTCCGATGGCGCCATCACCAGCGTCTTCTCAGTCCTAGTGTCACAGAAAAGCGAGGTATCTCCCGCCCGTTTCTTCTATCCAACATGGCTCTGTTCCTCCACCCAGAAAGATCAGGCCAATGGATCCCGTCTCCCATAAACTTACATGGGCGGGGCGATCAATTTAATCTCCACTTCGCTCGAACAAGGCGTCTCCAAACCCGCTTGCAACGCCGCCCGCACGGCCTCAATCCCCTCGTAGGCGAAACAGGTCACGTCGATGTCTGCCCGGATCTTGATGGGCTTGGGCGCCAGACGACGCTTGATGTAGGTGACGATGCTGTGCTTGACCTCGGGGGAGATGTCCAGGCCTGCGAAGACATCCTCGTACCGGTCGTCGCCCTCGGGCAAGAGGGACTGAGGGAGGGTTGCGTAGGAAAGGGAGGGGGAGGGGGAGGGGGAGGGATGAGGGGCGACAGCGCTAGATCACGGAGTACAGTGGCGGGACATCTGGTCAAGGAGATGCCGTGGCGTGGATATGGGCCGCGTGGGAACAGGGCGACCAAGACCCAAGAACTTTCCCCCATGGGGGTCGGAGGACCTCAGGGGCCACACACCTTGGTGAAGGCATCGAAGGCATGCCCGTGCTTGCGGTAGAGAGGCCAGGCCACCTTCTTGCACAGGTCCTCGAGCCAGAGGTGGTGCATGTCGGCGACGTGGCGGAGGACGGAGTGGACGGCTTTCGCCTTGTTGTAGCGCTCTTCGCACTTGATCACGTCGTCAGGGGAAACGCGACGTTTGGACAAGTCGATGTACCCTGAGAAGGAAAGGCGTGAAACGAAGTGCACAAGATTGTTTGCGTTCGCATCAGAGCAACATTGGGAGGGTTCATGTCCGTGAGTGTGAGGGATCCTCCCGAGTGACAGGCTTACCTTTCTTCTTGTCCACCCGCAACACGGAGACCACTTCCAGCTTGTTGACGCGGATGAGCTTCTTGATGGATCGAATGCGACGCCGGGAGAGCTCGGAGTGGAGGATCATACCCTGCAAATGTCCGGTTCAAGAGCGATGTAGAGGGTCAGAGGGGCCCGGTGGACAGAGTCAGTTGACGTGGCGCTTTCAAGTGCTTTCTGGGGATCCAGCTCTTGGCCGCAGGCAGAGCACTCTGAAACCCTATACTATGCGTCATCATCCAAAAGGGTAGCACTACACGAGAAGGCTCGGGCTGATCTTCCCCCCGCACGCTCCACGGCAACCCGTTCCTTCCCCTTTCCTCTTCTCCGTCCTCACCTCAATGTCATTGTATTCGAGCAAGATGACTTCCGCTGCCATGTCAGCTATATTAATGACTTTCACCATGACCATACTCTCCGGATTGGGATACTGCTCCTCGTAAAACCGACATTGGAGTCGCGTGGACTCATCCCGCGCCATCTGCGTGCTTTCCTCTCCGTCTGAAGCCTGCGCACAGATTGCAGTCATGTGAGGAAGCATTAAAGTAGAAGCAAAAATTAAACAACGTGCGAGGTAAAACGTACCATGATCTTAGCAGCACGGATCGAGCAGTGCAAAATAAGAAAGCCTTGAGCGCTAACGCTTGTAAAATGCTGTAGTATGTGGTGGGTGGGTGGGGAGGCTGCAAGAGGTGGGACACGAAGAACGGGTAGCCCCTCACACCCGCAAGTGTGACAGGTCATTGACTCTCCGAGCGTCGACGCAGTTTGGTACTGACACTCTGACATGTCGTCCATTCAGTGAAAGGGTGCGGTTGAAGTGGCTCACTTCTTATTTGCATTTCTTGGGCATGCCAGGGTCCTTCCATGTGTGCTCTGCCGGGTATCCTTTTGGCCCCACATCATATGATAAGTCGTGAAGAACGGTGCTGCAAACCTGCAAAAGGTAAGCATCCCTTGTATCTGTAAGTATAACATCATAAAGATATTTTTATGTGTTTTGAGGCATCAGTTTCATCTGTCCGACGTTATTTTGTCGAGTGTGAAGGCTTAGCACCGCGTGCAGAGGGAAGAGAGCATTATGAAATACTCATTCCATCTCATGTCCCCTCTATAAAGGTAGGTCAATATTTCACTATTCAAATAAGCGACTTAAATAATAGTCAAATAGATGAACAGTTCAAATCAAGAAAACCGCTGTACAATTATTAACGCACAAATCCGTCCTGATGTGCACAAAATTAAAGCGCCTATTTTCGCCTTCTTGGAGTTTGTATTGCTCTCTGTATGTGCAATCTTCCTTATATAACATCTAAGTGTCATCCGGAGAAAACAAAGGCAGAGAAGGCCAATTGACGGAGAACCAAGGAAAGCAAAGAAATCAAGCTTCCTTCGCAAATTTTCTGTAAACCATGGATGTTTTCCTTTTCATGGCACTTTTACTGACAAAGTGCAGGTTAGCGGCCACAAAATTTTCATTGTAAAAATTGTTAAAAGTGTTTCGCTAACGGCATCCTCATCGGTATGATTCAAGGAACCAACTCGCCTGCTTTCACTGCAGGATGAAGGACGCGTCACTTCAGTCGCTGTCTCCATTCCCGTGTAACCCAGCTTTAAGTGCTGCACCTTTTATGCCTCCCGACAAGTTGCACCGACCTCCTTGTGTGCAAAGAAGGCGTTACAGTCTTTCCTTTATCTCCCCCTCACAATGACTGGGGTGTCATTTGGGGAAAAGTTAGATTTTAGCGCACCACACGAATCGGCCGTCCTGCCAGGCATCTCTCTCCTAAGGGAATTAAATCACGATTACCGTCATCAACCAACACCCACCATTCACATAATCGACAAGAATGTTCCCAAATAATTGATCAAGGTTGCCTGCTCCAGCTCTGGACGCCTCACAAATAGACCAGGTCGAATCCTGCGTAGGCAGGTATGGGGCCACGTTTCTTTGTCGATCCCATGGACTCGAAGGATGACGATACTTGCCGCTGTGGCCGTGCACCCGGCTTGAAGACTCTCTGTACAATCAAGATTTCAATCCTTTCGGGGCCATAGCTATCGGCCACGATGACACGCATGAAATTTCTACACTCTGGGACGACTGGACTCTCACACCGAGAACAAAAACCTCACGTATTATTCACAATCTTCCCACGCAAGCTTTTTTTCCCTACAACAGGCACAATCCCTATGCACGCGTTAGAACTTAATAGAGGTACACATTCGCTTCCATGAACGCGTATGCACGACCCAGCTGCCTTCTACAGCCTTCGGGCTCGTTCACTGCTATTTCGGCAGTCCTAAACACCCCTCGTTCGCAGCGAACCAGCCTACCAAGCCATGTATTCCCCCTTCCTCTCTGCTACTTTGACGGGTGCCTATTACCATGGGGATTGGGTCGACCAGGACGGGCCCAGGGAGGCCCCCTCTGCTCCCTCCTCCCTCCCTCCACCTTCCCTTTCCCACACCCGCAGATTCTCCCCCCTCCGCCTTACACCGGCCCCTTCCTCGGGGCCTCTTTCCAGTGCCCCTGCCTCTGTACCGTCCCTCTCCAACGGGAGTTCTTGGGGGTACGCAGCGCCCCCCGCCCCTGGCCTCACCATGCCCAGCCGCATGGAGATCAAGGATCCCCCTTCCCCTCTCCCTCCTTCCCCCCCTCGCCCCAGGCTCAAGCTGCCCCCAGTCTCCACCGGGGCGTACTCCGGGAACTCCCACACTTCGCTGTCCAAATGCTCTACCTCGCTGCTTCCAGGGCGGGTCCTGCTAGCTTGCCTGGCTCCTCCATCCGCATTTCCGTCCCTGCCTGCCGTTGCTGTGGCCCGCCCCCGCTTTCGATCAGTCTTGGACGTGCACTGACGAGGACGTCGGTCCCCTTCCAAAGAAGAAGTGGAGGCGGGGCCCGTGGCGATCTGGTCGGGGGGGCTCTTCCGTTGTCCCCGCCCCCGGGCAAAGCCGGGGTCAGAGGCATCCATCCCCTGCTCAGGAAGCCGTGAATACTCCGCTTCCTCTTCCACCGGATCCTTGTTTTGCTCTTTCGAGACCAACCCCGGTGCGGATGCGCCTTGGACGCCCTGTTCCGACCCGAATTTCACCCCCTCCACCCCTTCGCCGAAGTAGAAATCGGAGGTGGAATCCATCAATGGCATCAGAGCCGCGGGCTCCCAGATCGATGTTTTTTGTACTTGCTGCTGCTGTTGTCGCTGTTGTTCCAAGGCCAATTGATGTTGTTGCTGCAGCTGCTGTCCCCGCAGACGTTGCTCTGGCTCCTGCGATTGAGCGGGAGAGGACACCATGGATAACTGCGGCCGTTGTGCAAAGCCTATTTCCGACGCGCTGAGACGCGCGTAGGTGGGTGTCGGGGATTCCGCCGTGACAGGGCCCTTTCGACCCCCAGACTGGTCTCCAGGCCCCTTCGAACCTCCGATTCTTCCGGCTTCAGTCTGGGGTGGGGCCCCAGAGGAGGGTGTTGGCCGTGACTGGCGCGCGGAGGAGGGGGGGAGGGAAGAAGGAAGGGAAATATTAAGACTGGAGGGGTCGAAGCCCAGCATGCCCGCCAGCGGCTGATAGAACCCGTCAAGGTCAGATTCTTCCCAAAATGGGTTTGGATCCTGCGAGTCCGCCGCGCCTGCTTGTTGCTGCGCCTCCATTATCCGCTGCTCTTGCTGTTGTTGCCAAGTCAAGCCGGCGGGCGTGGCCCCCGTTCCTCGGACAATGTCCCCGCCCGCGTCCCTGGCCGACTCCAAGGTGTCCACGCCCTCATACCGCGCCAGCCGTTGCTTTAATTGTCGGTTTTTATCTTTAAGGGCCTCCACCTCCAGCTCCAATGCCTCCACTTGGTCCCGCTTCCGTTTGCGTGACAAGGCAGCCGACTCCCGGTTTCTTATCATCCGAAGCTGCTTCTTGGTCAGAGCCACGGCTGCGGCCATGTCTTCCGCGTCGCGTCTCATTCGTGAGGTGACCATTCCCGTCACGGAGCTGGAGCAGCTCCCTGGTGGGCTGTCGCACGCGAGGCCCGCCAGCCCCTCCCTGTCCCCATCGTCCTCTTTAATCTGGTACGGGTGTTCCTGGAGGTGTCGTTGGGAGGACGACAGGAGCATCTCTCCCCGGTTTTGTAAGAGGCCCATTTTCCGGGCCCGGGCGCGTCGGCGTTCAGCGGCCTGCGAAGACGTAGTACTTGCGCCGATAGACGTGGTCGAAGCTGTCACATTACTTGACCCGTGATCCTCCCCACCTTGCCGGCTACTACTTGTGCTGCTTCCAGTCGAGTCCTCTTGGCCTACCCATGCAGACACCGAGGTAGAGGCCTCCGAAGGGGGCGCTGAAGACGACGAGGAGGTGTTCGAATGGATGCCTCCCGCGCAATCATCCGTCCTCCCCGATATCCTGTCCTCAAAACCTTTGCTGTTCGAGACCGGGTCTGGGTGGATGTCCTGGGCACTGTTACGCATCAGCAAATCTATACCCACGGCAGCGGTTTGAGGCTTGGTTTTGGAGATAGCGATATCACAGTCTTGCAGGGCTGGTGGGGACAGCTTGTCACCGGGAGTGTTGATATCGTTGTTGCCTCCTGGTGCCGCATCCAGAGCTGACTCAATCTCCTCCTTCATGGCCATGAGATAGGACTGCTCATCCAGAGCACCATCTGTTGTCATGCCAGCTGTAGGGGTGAATGCACGCGCTGTGGTACACTTGTTGCCTCAGGTGCCTGGCAGAAAGGAGACAACAAATGCAGGGAAAAGCTCCAGCTTTACCAGCATTTACCACGACCGGGTTCCAACAACCGAGAAGACAGCGAGCCTTCGAGTAATTATGATATGATCGTGTGCAACACCGTGGGCTTGTTTGCTCGCTGCAGGGGTCAAGCGTCCAAAGGCGTGAACAAGGAGAAGCCCGTCGGCCAAATTTCGCGAGGTGCGTACTCTGAAGGGGAGAGGGGGGGGGGTGTTTGAACTTGGGTGAACACACGTAGTCTGTCCGTCAACAAGAGTCTAAAAACACCCGGAAATCAATATCGCATGTATGATGATGAAAAAGCGGTGACAGTAGGCTTGCGTATTCGCGTCGGTGACCAATGGAGGAGTTTGACACGGAAACACCAACTTGTAGCATTCCTCGGATAGGCGGCAACGGGGGGGGCGTTACTCGAATGATTTTACATTCTCAACAAATTAGCCGCTTGCCCCAAACCCCGTCGCCTCCGCCCAAGCTGCCCGTATCGAGACCCACATCGGGTTGGACACAGAGCACGAACGTGGGGCAAGTCTTACGGCAGGTGAGTGGCGAGATTCCCGGGTGTCGTATGCTCCCTCGGTTTCCTTGTAAACCTGGTGGAAGGCTTTAAGAAAGGATGATGACCTTTTAAGCCCGTAAACATCAACCCAAAACGCGGACACGCCCCGAGTTTATGTGCCCAGGGCATCGGGTATGAAGGAAGAGCGCCATATTTATGCCATGCATGCCTTGTCGCCACTCGGTACCTAAAAATATTTTTAGTGCAGCAAATTGCATGTTTATTTCCTCTTAGCCACGAACATTACTAATATACTTGCCTCTTCTGGCATGTACAAGGACAACTCGATCCTCTCAGCATTGACCTTGTCGCCTTTAACTCCTAAGTTTCTTCTCGATAAAAACAGGCATATAAGTCATTTCTTTGAGAATGAGATTACTTTCAACAACACTGGTATGTCGCTTCTTAGTTTTGGCTATTGTTCGCGACCACCTCTTGGACGGCTCGACTCCCGCAACTGCTGCCTCCACACCACCCGGGGAAAACTATAACGAGGTGGAACATACCCTAGAGAGCCGACTGCGAAAACCATATCCTAGAGATGGAAAAGATGATATCCGATCGCAGATTTCAATGCTGCGCAAGACGAATAGTCCAAATTTTAGGGAGAAAATTGACATCGACCAGGAACAAGCGCCACAAGGAGACATCCTGCTACAGAAGGATGGCTTCGTCACTGAGGATACTAATCCAACAGACATCGACATATCCCCCGCACCACCTCTGACGTCGTTTTATGAAGTTGTTGACGACATCAGTGATTTTTTTCTTGAGGCCAGCCTTTCAAACGACACTATCATTGCCACGCGTCGTGAAAGAAATCAAGATGATTCCTTCACAAGAGCATTTTCCCTTGGAGACAGCCTTCAGGGCCTGCCATTCGATCCCAACAAGCGCGATCTTCGCAGTAAAAAGAAGACAGCCTATTTACCGGACGGGAATCTGCTTCCTGCGAAGGCTAACGGGGAAAAAAAGGGGCTGAAACACAAAGGTATAGGGACTACCAAAAGCCCTGCTTCCAAACCAGGTATCACAGCCGGTGTAACACGCACGCGTGATTCCATTGATGCGCGTAATTACAAAGTGAAACATGGAGGCCACGCCTTGTGTACAAATTTGCGCTTTACCCCGCCTTTGTCCTTTCCATCGGAGGGCGCAGGACCCACCGACATGGAAGTCGGGGACGTCAATGGCGACAAGATCAAGGACTTGGTGGTGGCTGCGTCGGGCTCAGACGTTGTCGTCGTCTTTTTGGGGCGCGGGGATGGGACTTTCTTTCACGGAACTCGCTTCCCAGTGGGACCGCCAGGGAGCTATCCTTATCGCATCCGGCTTGCCGACGTCAACCGCGACGGGCGCTTGGACATTGTCACGGCGAACCTGGGCGGACAAGCCCTTTCTGTTCTGCTGGGCAGAGGGGACGGTTCCTTTACGAACGGATTTGTCTTTCCGACGGGCGGCGGGGGCCCTGTGGATCTGGCCCTCGGCGACTTCAACGGTGACGGTATCCTGGACATCGCCTTGGCGCTTGCCGCTCGCGAGAGCTTGACAGTCCTATGGGGGGACGGGCTCGGATCGTTCGTTCGGCCGCTGCAAGTTGCGCTGGGAGGTGTCCCCGGCGTGGGCTTCCCCCTTTCCATCCTGGCTGTGGACTTGAACCTGGACGGGTTCGCCGACGTGGTAGTAGGACTCTCGACAGGGAGCCGGAGCATGGCCGTGCTGACCAGTCTGGGCGATGGGACCTTCCGACGACCCGCGCTGTACGACCTGGGGACCCGGATCAGGCCCGTGGCTCTGGTGGTGGGGCTATTCAATACCGACTTATTCCCGGACGTGGCTACTGTCAACGGTGGACTCGACAATTCCGTCTCCATCTTGCTGGGTCGGGGGGACGGGACTTTCCACAGACCCAGGAGCTACTCGATCTCACCAGGACTGGCCCCCATGGCGTTGGCTGTGGGGGATTTCAATGGAGATTTGCATGCCGATATTGTCACTGCGAATGCCCTATCGAACGACGTAACGTTACTGAGAGGTGAGGCAAAAAAGTTGGAGTGAGCGGGTTACGGTGCCCCTCCGCGGATGCATCACAGGCATACCTTTTTTTTATCACACTTACAGGGCACGGGGATGGGAGCTTTACGCGAACGCGGACATTTCCTGCGGACGGCATTGGCATTCCGGGTCCGAGTGCCATAGCGGTAGGCCTCATGAATAAAGACCTGAAGCACGATATTGTTGTCGCCCATTTTTCTGGGAATCTGGTGTCCGTATTGCTGAATACGTGCACCAAAGAGTACCATCATCACGAATGAAAATAAGTTGGATTGTACAAAACCAGAATGAATCCATATTTTCCGATGGCAGCATTCAAGTCACGTTTCTTTTCAAATTAGCGCCAATCCCAATCTTTTAAGAAAGTGAGACATGCTTTCCTATACATACATAAATAATTTTTTTAAAGGACACAAACCTGCCTCAATATATTTGAATGGCATGCACGCGTAATGAAAACAAACCCCGCAAGAAAAAAGTGGTAGTTAGTAGTGAGCGGCTGCCTGCTCCTGTCGCGAGGTTCCATGTACCCCCCACCGAGTTTACCATGATATTTGATATTTGCTCTCGATGGAGGACAAAAACAGGAATGCTCGACGACTTCCACTCCATTCATCACTCTTTCAAGTATCGTCTCATCTCCATTATAAATGACCAGTCGCAATATTATTTTAAAAAGATAAATAATTAAATAAAAGACTTCAAGCCCTACTACAGAAAACCACGAGCTGCCCCAGCCCCATCAGCCTGATCGACTACTGTCATATGATAAATGTCCAGCTTCTCATCTCACCTCTGTCCATTCACCGAATCCACACATACCACTATGAGATAAGAAAACAGAGCTGTGCAGCTACCACAAATCTCGAAACGCTGTGGGGAAAAGCTTGTTTTTTGCTGCTTTTCCTGGACGTCTCCCTCCCCAGCTCGCCGCACTCTTCCGGGCGAGTCACTCCGTGCTTGCGCAGGGATGCCCGTTTCCTCATCGACGGCTTCAAAGACAGAAAGGTACAGGTCTATCGTGGAGGAAGAGATTTTTCCTGACTCCATACGTCCCGCAGAGTCTCCGGGTGGCTCGCCGTCATCCCTGGATTCGGCCGGAGAGCAGCGTATGGGGGAGGACATGCTGCACATGATCCAGCAGGACGAAGACACGGAAGAGGCACGAGAGAGGGCCGCTTTTCCAGAAGTCAGGGGAAGGGAGATAGATGGCGAACGAGAGGAAGAGGGAGATGGGGAAGAAGACGAGGGAGCAGGGAAAGAAGAGCTGCAGAGTTTGGTGATGCGGCTTTTGTTGCACTCGGCCGAGGCCGGGGCCCCTTTTGAACCTGACCTCGAAGAGGACCTGAGGGCACTGGTGGGATCGAACCTGTTCGACGAGATATTTGGGGGCGATGAAGCTGAGACTTATAAGGGAAGAGGAGGGTGGGATCGGCGGGAGGTGGACGATAGGCACGGCGGGGCTGGCGCCCTAGGGAGTGCGTCTCGCAGCCGTCACCCCCTGCGGGCGGGGGTCCGGAGACGCAGCAGTGAGGGAAGTGGGGCGAGTATTGAGGAAAGTGGGGGAAGTATTGGGGAAAGTGGGGAGACGCCGAGGAAGCTGGTGGCGGCGTTGGCGGGTCTGCAGTTCCCGAGGACGGAAGTAGGGGGGGAGGCGGTAATGGAAGGTGCTGCGCGGACGATGATGGGGACGGAAGACGGCGAGGCCGCGATGAGGAGGGATGATGGTGGGCATGCCGGGCGGGAGAGGGCCGGCAAGGGCTCGGAAGGCGGGGCGAGGCCTGGGAAGGTCTCAGTGGAGGACAAGGAGGAGGACGAGATCTGCCTCATTCCGGCGACGCTCCCGCCCGCCCTTCCTCCCTCCCGCCCTGCCCTCCCCTCGCATGTCGCGGGCGGGGTGTGGGGGGGCAGGAGGAACGAGGCGGAGGACAAGGAGGAGGAGATGGACACATGGGTGAACGATCTGGAGCCCGGGTACGAGGAAGTGCGCTTGAGCGCGCAGGAGTTCTTTGACTTGGAGGAGGCCGCCTTGGAGGAGGCGCAACGCTCGCTAATGGCCAAACGGCGATTACATGACGGGGAGGCATCGGACAGAGAGCCGGGGGTGAGGTGGATGGAGGAAGATCTGCAGGCGGCGGAGAAGCTGATGAGAGAGGGGGTGTTTTCAATGAAGGAGGACTTGGTCTTG
>Ga0102934_1001781_pt1 | contig 15079 bp, 11 predicted proteins | sample SalPonR2_A_D1_MG_FD_78175 | JGI IMG/M metagenome (GOLD analysis project Ga0102934, IMG submission 78175) | Salt pond soil microbial communities from South San Francisco under conditions of wetland restoration - Salt Pond MetaG R2_A_D1_MG | ecosystem: Environmental > Aquatic > Marine > Intertidal... | reverse complement strand
TTCGGGGGCCACCACCAGCACCCGATGTCCACGCTGGCGGTATTCAGCAATGAACGCTTCCACCGAACGCGCCACCCCGCCAACATGCGGGGTGAAGGTATTGGTGAGAATGAGAATATTCATGTCTCATATTTCCTTTCTGCTTAAAATCATCGATCTGGTACCGGCATCAACAGCTACCCTCTCGAAACCCGGCAAACAAATTTCGATCGGAGGTTCGTCGTCATGCCAGTCACCCTGCCATTCGATCCGTGGTGAGTTGCCGGAATCCGGCGTGATATTCAGGGACAGCTGGCCAAAACTAGTGGGCGCCGGACCAAAATGAATCGGCTGGTTGTGGGCCAGCCAACGCTCAGGAATTCCCGCCCCAAGGATCAGCCGTTCGTCTTCTTCACGGACAAAACAGTTACGCACCATCAAAACCCATTCAGCAGCTGCCCAGACATGGTGGCCATCACCCATACAGCCGCCACCGGTATGCGGATGGACCGCTTCCGGCCATTGCCCGGTTGACGTGGCCAAATCAGCGACGGCATCCATCAGCTCAAGGTAGCGCGGATCACCGGCACGCAACATGATTTGCGCTACGTGCAGGGTCAGGTAGGCATTAAGACCGGAATGGATCATGTCCTGATAGAAGGCCCCATTTACAAAACAGCGCGCGAACAGAAATTCGACACAATCAAGCAGGCGCGGATCATCAGCTGCATAGAGCTGGGTTGGATAACCACAGGCCAGAGAACCGATAGCTCCAGCGTCCAGTCGGCGATAGGGGGACGCCGGCATAGCCGGGCGCTGCAGTTGTTCGGCACAGCCAGAAAGACTGTGCTCCACCGCAAGGGCGAAGGCGTCGGCGTCTTTAGTAAACTCCTGAGCATGGTCAGGGTCAAGCTCCTGCAACATCGCTGCTGCAGCATGCAGGCCGGCAATTCCCCAGAAATCATCCCAATAATAATAATCATTAAGACCCAGGTGCTCAGCACTGAAACCGGCCGGCAACAGCCCGGCATGGGGGCAGTTCTGATCATCAGCAAGACGCTTGCGCATAATCCAACGCGCCCCGTTCTGCACCGGCCCCTTCCAGTTCGGATCAAAGGGTTCTCCGGTCAGTTCGAAATAGCGCTTGAGAATCCACAATACCTGCCCGTTAGAATCCCATTCTCCATCCTGGGAGCGGAAATATCCGAGTACCGTTTGACGCTTCGGGAAACGTGCCAGAGCCCGCTTGGCGCGGCTGGTCAAACCGACACAGAGGAGCGCATGAATAATAAAAGCCGAGTCGCGGAACCAGAAACGTTTATAGGTAAAAGGCCCGGGATACACATCGTCAGGTGAATGCAGAATCAACGAGGTCACAGCGGCATCGTAGAGAAACTGATAGCGCGGCTCCGGACAGGTGAGCTTGCAGACACCGTGCCGCTCCTTATTCCAGGCATCTGGAACCGGAGGTTCCGATGCCGGCGCAACTGCCGTCAGCGGTATGGTGACCGTCATATCAGTTGCGGCGCCTGCTTTGACCGGAAACAGGGCCGCTGCCGTCGCCATCCCGATGTCGCAGCGACCGCTGGTATGCTCGATGCGATCCTGCAGGTGAATGAATACATCCCCTTTGCGGTAATCGGAAACCTGATGGTGGCTGGCCGGGCTGCTGAACGTGGCCCGCCGATTCTGATCAATGATCCAGGCGTTGCGTTCATCTGACAGGCTGATCTCGTGGATGAAGCTGATTCCTTCAGGGTTATAGGGACGCAGTGCCAGGACCAGCCAGGAATCGTGATCGGCGCCCGCCTGCAAGTGCAGTTTGCACACCGGCTGACCCTCTTCGAGCTGAACCCAGACTTGGCTGCTCAGCTGTAACCCCGAACCTTGGGTTTCGGTGGTGATACGGACATCGGGATCCAGATCCTGCCGTTGCCGGCATTCGGCAGTTCGTGACGGCAACAGGGTGCGCCCATCTTCTGTCATCAGCCACGCGTCGATTGACCAACCATCGAGAAAAGGGGTTAACAGACCACGGGGATCGACAATCGGCAGCTCTGCGCAATCAGGGTAACCGACAGCGGTCCAGTTACGATGGCTCAGATTGATATGGGTCAGGGAAAAAGCCCGTGGAATAAATGACACATCTTTGGGATCAAACTGACGCTCAATCCAGTAGGGCCAGACCCAGTCGAGGTTATGCTGAACAACACGACTGTTAATCAGGCCGCGGGCATGAAATACGACCCCGGCGCGCAGCAATTCAATCGGTTCGGCAACTTCCGACGGCTGAGCAAAGCTGTGTAGTCGGGCCATCAGCGCGAACGGATCGAGAAACCCTTTGCTGCGGGCGATGCGGCGCACAAAATAACGCCATGGTAACCACTTAAACAGACTCACAAAGAATCCTCCTCACCATTGTCATGACTCATATAGTCCCCCAAGGCACGGCGCGCAAGGTGGTTAAAATAGAGAACCGCGATGATGGTGATCACAAAGCCGGCCGCGTACATAAACCATCCCAGAGGAGAACGTTCCAGGTTTCCTGCTGCCAGCGCGCTGATATCGACAGCAATGGAACCAAGGTAGACATTATGAACAGAAAAAGGGATAAAGCCGAGCAGCGAACCGGCAACAAATCCACGCAACGAAAAAGATGTCAAACCGAAAAAATAGTTGGAAATTTTACTCGGAAAAAAAGGGATCAAACGCGTCAGCAACACAATCTTCCCTCCCTGCGGAGTGAGCTCGTCGCTTAATAGCCGTAATTTGGCTCGGGACAGGACAAACAATCGCGCTCGCTGTCCGAATAGATAGCGAGCAATCAAAAACGCTATGGTTGCACCGAGGGTGGTCCCGACCACAACATAAGCAGAACCTTCAACAACCCCGAAAACCAGACCGGCACCGGTGGTCAGCAGCACCCCCGGCAGCAACAACACCACCACGACGGCCATGATCAGAATGAACAGCAGCGCTGCCCACGCACCCTTGGTATCAACCCAGCGCAGTAACGCTACCAGCTGTTCATGGAGGTCAAGATAGACCATCACTGCGAGCAACAGCACCACGAACAGCATACTGATGGCGATCACTGCTAGTGGGGATTTGCTGCGGCTGCGAACACGTCTGGATAAATGGTATTTCATCATCACCCTGCAAGTAGTAAGCTAAGGGTAAAGTCTATCATCGGTTGATTACAAATCAAGGCACCCTGCCCCGGTGCAAAGACAGAACTGAATAGTTACCGTTTTTTTTCACAAAAAAAATGAGTGAATTTTTAAACACGATGTAAAAGTCAGGATCTTGGTTAATGGCGCAACTCAGCGATCAAGGGCAGATGGTCGGATGCCGCACGGATCAGCGAACTGCTGGGCACCTTCAATTCCACTAATTGTTCCCGCGGTTTAACCCATATGCGGTCGAGGGCAAACAACGGCCAGCGAGCAGGGAATGTAGACGGAGCGGGGGTTGCCGAAAAATGCCGGTGCAGCCACCGTAGAGGTCGTCCCCAGAGAAACCACTCGTTAAGGTCCCCCATGAGCACTCTTGTATGGTCTCCGGGAGAAGCCTGCAAACGTTGCAGCAACGCATGAATCTGGGCTCGACGTTCAGCCGGGCGTAAGCCGAGATGGGTTGCCATCACCTCAAGTTTTTGTCCATGGTTATCCAGCAGAGCATGCAACGCCCCGCGTGGCTCTCTACCATCAACGCTGAGATCAAGACGTTCGATGGAAAGGACCGGTAAAGAGGTCAACAGCGCGTTACCATAATGCCCGTTGGTGCGGTTCATGGTAACACCGTGCAAGGCCTGCCAGGATGTTCCGGCGCAGAGAAGATCCAGCAGTCCGGGGTCCCGATGGAGCAATTCAACCTCCTGCAGGGCGATGATGTGAGCGTCAAGGCTGTCCAGAACCGTCTTGATTTTGTCCGGATCGTAGAACCCGGCGCGGCCGTAACAACGGTGGATGTTGTAACTGACCAGACGTAGGGGCATGTTAATTGGTCTCCTCTGCTGTCAGTCGTGATGCTTCAAATATTCCAAGCATGCAGGTATTTGCAGTCGGCTCATGCATCGTCCGACAGGCTCCTTGCATTTCATTTTTTTGGTTGCCAGGCCTGCTCCTTCTTTTCATATTGTTGTTTCACTGCCGCCCAGGCAACCTTGTGAGCGAGTTCTTCCCGCGAGTCATCCCCTCTTCTGTCCTCTTCATTCTTGTACTGATCCCAGGCACTGTTAAAGGCCCCCAGATAAAGCTCTTGAGCATGCTTAGGTAATACCTTTCTGACCGACTCAGGCAACTCGTTGCGCGTTTCATACGGCATAGGCATCTCCTCTCAAAATAGCTGGATACACATTACTTTTAATTATACCTGATACCGACAAAGGATAAAGTCCGATGCCCGGTTTTTCTCTGACATCTAGAAATTGACTCCTGCAACTGATTAGCGGATGTCAGTGTTTGTTTAATGGTCTACATGTTAAAATTCCGGGTATTCCTCTTTTATAGAGGTAGCGTTGCGCAAGCTTTTTCTTTGAGCCTCTTATTTCATCTGGAGCGGTTATAAAGTGTCTGATACTTCTGCCAAAAATCCTTTTTCTCCAACAAACCCTTTTTTCACCGCTACCGGCGCGTCAGGATTTCCCAGCCCGGTGACCGACTACTGCGAGTAGCGTCTGGACTTGAACAAATTCTGCATTCAGCATCCGGCCGCGACCTTTTTTGTCCGGGCAGCGGGGGACTCAATGATTGAGGCGGGGATTTTTCCTGGCGATCTGGTTATTGTTGATCGCGCGCTGGAGGCGAAACATAATGACATTATCGTTGTCGCCATCAATGGAGAACTGACGATCAAAAAACTCGAGACCCGCCCTTCCCTGCGCCTGGTAGCGCTGAACAGCACTTATCAGCCCATCGGCCTTCCTGAAGAGAGCGACCTTGAGATTTTCGGGGTGGCTATCCATGTTATCCACTCCCTGCGCAACCCCTCAGGATCCTGATGTACGCCCTGGTCGACTGTAATAATTTTTATGTCAGTTGTGAGCGCCTGTTCAACCCGGCACTTAAAGGAGTGCCTGTAGTCGTTCTATCCAACAACGATGGCTGTGTAGTTGCACGGAGTCCGGAAGCGAAAGCTTTGGGCATCAAGATGGCGGTGCCGGCCTTTCAGATTAAAGAGCTGATCAAAAAGCACCAGATCCGCGTCTACTCTTCTAACTATTCTTTTTATGGAGACATTTCTTCCCGGGTGATGGCAACCCTGGAATCACTGGCTCCACAGATCGAAGTGTATTCCATTGATGAGGCGTTTCTTGATTTAAGCGGTTTTGGCCAGCCCGGGTCCCTGACCGATTACGGTCAACATATTCGTAGCACCGTCAAACAATATATCGGGATTCCGGTTTGTGTCGGCATTGCCCCGACCAAAACCCTGGCAAAGCTCGCCAACCACGGGGCCAAATCCTATCCACGAACTGGCGGGGTGGTTGACCTCAGCGCTAAAGAGCGCCAGCAAAAACTGATGTCACTTGTTGATGTCGGTGAGATCTGGGGCATCGGCCGTAAAACGGCCGAAAAACTTCAGCGCCACGGGATCAAGACCGCATTCCAGCTTTCCCAACTGGATCTGCAGCACGCACAGCGGGTGGCCAATATCAATCTGGTTAAAACCATTGATGAACTTAATGGGGTGATTCACTATTCCTTTGACGATGTGCCCGAAATCCGCAAACAACTGATCTGTTCGCGGTCATTCGCACAACGTATGACCGATTATACCTCTTTACGTCAGACAATCTGTGAATTTGCAGCGCGGGCCGCAGAGAGATTACGGGGGGAGCAGTTGGCTTGCGGTGTTGTTCAGGTTTTTATTCGAACCGGTCAGTTTAACAATAATGATCCCGGCTACAGCAATAGTGCCACCGCCAGGCTTTCAGCGCCTGCCGCTGATACTCGGACGATTGTCAAGACGGCGACAGATCTGTTCGACGCAATCTGGAAGGAGGGCTATCGCTATGCCAAATCAGGGGTGATGCTGGGTGAATTCTGTGATCCGCAGACAGTTCAACAGGACTTGTTTGCTGACGCTAGCGTTGATGAAGAGAGTGCCAGGTTGATGGGCGTTATTGACCAGATCAATCGATCCAGCAAAGGCAAGGTCTGGTTCGCTGGACAACGACCCTATGAGGACTGGTTTATGAAACGAGCCAACCTCTCCCCGGCCTACACTACCCGCTGGAGTGACCTGCCGCTGGTGCGGTGAAGAATACCAGCTCAACAACAAAAAAATCTGTTGAGTGGATAGATTTTGTGGCGCGCCAGGAGGGATTCGAACCCCCGGCCTACGGATTAGAAGTCCGTTGCTCTATCCAGCTGAGCTACTGGCGCGTAAATGATAGGTACCGTGACCGGCAAAGGCTGGTTTCTAGCATGCTGATAAAAGATTTGCAACGAATTTTGATGGCGTCGCAAAAACTCACCAACTGCTGCGTTGCTGCAATTATTTCACTGCTTCGACGTACGTAAGTACGCCTCATTGCACAATAATCACGCGCCTTGCAGTTGGCGCTTTTTGTTTATCCATCAAAATTGATATTTTTTGCAAAAAAATCATTTTTGTCGCCACTCACGCTGGTTGAGACTCCACAGTTAATCCTGGTCGTTCTGATCAGCATCTCCACCCCGACCGCGGTTTTCAGCAGACATTTCGCCGGAACCGTTACCGGTAATCAGGGGATCCTGATGAAAGGGATCAGCGGGGAAATCTTCACGTAAATCGGTGGCATGACTCAAGGTTCGCTGCAACAGATCAAACAGAGGACCAAACCCCGGATCATCGACAAAGGGATCGTTATCCTGGACGTACATGTTCCACGCCGCTGATGTCGCTACCGGATCCTCCTCAAACAGGTCGGAGGACCCACAGTTTTCAGCGCGCTGCGCACAAATAGCTTGTTCAAGCAGGGAGAAACTGTAGAGCAGATCGGAAATCAGCTCCTTTGGCTCCGGCAAACCGCTGCGATATAGGCGTGCGAGCTGCTCAAGCCATTCTGCTGCGAGACTGTAATTCCGACTTTCAAGTTGCTGCAAACGTGATGGCAGTCCGCCAAGCCTGGCTAATGAGTGACACACCTTCTCCGCTATTTTCTGAACACTGCTGAGATCTTCTGTTTCAGCGCGTAGCGACAACTTCTGTAAACGATCCATCAGTTCGGCCGTTGATTCCTGCTCGGGGCCGGGCAACCTGTCGCTGTGCTGACGCAAGGCCTCTGCACAGTTACTTATCCGTTGCAATATATCAAGTTGCTGATCGCCATCATTCATAAAAACCTCGTGATGTAGCAAAAAGTCACCAGCAGGCACTGTCAACTCATCGGCGCCTGAAAGTGAAACAATACCCTTGTTCGCTTAAGAGAGCAACCCGACTAGCGTGAGCGCGTCTGCCCATCCAGGACAAAATGGACAGGAACCACAACCCAACTTTCAACCACCTTTCCAGCTCGACTGGCTGGGGTAAAGCGCCAGCGCTTGATGGCTCGGCGGGCGGCTTGATCAAGACTTTTATAACCGCTTGAATTTTTCATCTTCACCTCACCGACTTCTCCATTGGCAAGCACTCGGATCTTAAATTCCACCGTACCTTCCCACCCCCGATTCCGCGCCAGACGTGGGTAGGCAGGAGCAGGATGATAGCCATAGCGTGGCTGGGCCGCCACCTGCACAGCTAAAGATTGATGAGTATCCGGCACACCGTCAACGCGCCGCGGGCTTGCTGATATTGATGCCTCGTGCTTGATCGGTGAACCCTGACCTGCCGGCTCAGCCTCTTCGTATTCGGATTGATCGGCCGCTGACGAAACGTCCTGCTCAGGAGGCAATACTGCGATTTTATCCGTCGCGGCAGCGGCAGATTCAATTTGCGCTGGTGGCGGTTGAGGCTGAGGAACTGATGGCCTCGGAGGCTCTTCGGTAACAGCCGGCAGCTGTTCTTCGGATTCCGGGGAATGATGGCTAACTTCGACAGGCAATTGCCGCTCAATCAGCTCCTTAGCAGGCTCTTGTAAGTGGGCTGCATCAGCCTCTTCGACCTTGTCGGCCGGGTCAGTCAGGGGGGCGGCGATGACATCGGCAGCAGCAGGCTCCTGTCCTTCGGAAGAGCTATCAGCGGTGGCCAGAGAATCCATCCGGCGCTGCACCAATTCAACACCGACAAGGAGCTCGTCGACTTGATGATGGCGGCTTTCCGGGCTGAACCCCAGAACAACGACATGTAGAACAGCCGCAGATATTATAAACCCAAATATACGCATAAAACCCTGGCAAACTGACCTTATCGACCTTTTATTCTAAAACCAATTCTTGATAAATTTCAAAAACCGCACTCATGTTAACCATGCCGTGGCGATTGCTGACCAGCAGATTGTAACGCCCGGGATACTTCGGTGCCGGCATGACAACATTCAACAGATTGTGTGACTGCAATGTAACATTTTCGGCAAACTGAGGAATCGGGATAGCCGATATACCGCTTGCATCCTGAAAAAAATACAGCAGACCTTCGTCGATCAGCACAAACTTTGACAATCGACTCAGTGGCACGGTACCAATCATCAGCGGTTGCGCTGGTGTCGTCACATCAACCATATGAACTCCATCGCGCAAGGTGACAAGATAGACCAGGTTCTGATGAAAACGCACTCCTTTGCTATAACCCGGCAAGGCAATTGTGCTGAGCAGTTGCGGATGGGATGGATCCTTGACATCAACAATTAATAAACCGGAGCGGCCATTGGCGATATAGGCCAGGTTATCATGGACGTCAATATCCACCTGTTGATCAAATTGTTGTGCCGGAAAAGGAGGACGCAAGTGGCTGACCTGTTCCAGCTTGCCGTTATCATGGACGCGATAGACCAAGAGTCCCTGGTCATAGGTCACACACAGCAGATGATCAGCCACTGCCACCATACCAAGAATCTGTGGAGCAGCTATCTCTTCCACCACAGACGCAGTGCCGATGTCGGCAACAGTGGTCACCCGCAAACCTGTTTTCAGTGAGTAACTGATCAGATAATCATTGATAACCAGTAAGCGATTTGCTGCATAATCAGGCCAGTCTGCGATTAATTGTGGGCTGGTGCGATCACTAATATCAAACACCTTGACCCCGTCACTCTCCTGAGTAACAAATAGATAATCTTGATGTCGAGCCAGAGAGGTACTAGGCTGGGGAGCGTTGTCTAAATTGATGGCGCGTCTTTGCTGTTTATCAACCAAGCCGACCCCACCCACCCCGGTCAGCCGGAAGCTGAGATAAAACAGGTCATCAACGACGATCCCATCACTCACTCCGGGCAAAGAGTTGATCCAGGTTACCACCTGGCGCGAGCGCAATTGTTGGCGATCAATCGTCAATAAACCTTCTAGCGAACCCGTTACATATAAATATTCACCGTTTTCTGACAGGGTTTGCAGCCCTTCAGCAAAAGCCTTCTGCTCAGAGATTGTCCGATCACGACGATCAAAAACACGCAAGCCAAAGCTACGGTCAATCAGGTACAGGTAGTGCTGCCCTTCGACCAGATTCATAATGGAACCAAAGTCATCCCAACGCTGACTCAGTTCCAGCTGATCCAGCTGATCCAGCTGGCCAGCCTGCACCAAATCAAACACCCTGAAACTGTCAGACAGGGCAACATAGAGCTTTTCCTTTTTTGCCAGAACCGCACGCACGCTTGATTCAAAACGCAGCTGATCGATCAGCTTCAATGTTGCCGGGGTACTGCAATCATAGAGAAAAAGGACACCGTTGCGATCATAAAGGAAAAGCCGCTCACCGTAAAAAGCCATCCCTTTGATGATGCTGCCTGAATCGAGTTGACCAACTTGCCGGGGCGACATCGATTCCTTCAATTCATAAATCTTAAGACCACCGGGATAGGTGTTCACATACAGATGACCCGCATGAAAATAACTGGTGGTGGTCGTATCACCGGTCCAGATTTCAGACTCGATGGTAAGCTGGCCCTGCTTCAGGGTCATAATAACCAGTCCGAGCCGCCCACAGGACACAAACAGCTTGCCATTGTCATAGTGCAGGTCGATAACTGAACGTCCGGACAGGTAAGCCTTGAGCAGGCGGGGTGACTCCGGGTCAGCAATACTGACAAGCATCAACCCATCATTACTGCCAAGCAGCAGGACCTCATCAATGATCAGACTGGTATTAAAAAATCCATCCAACGGGTAGCGATTTATGATGGTATCCTGATTGCTGACATCCATCATCAGGCTGACTTGCGTATCGCGATCAAAGCCGCTACCGGTAAGCTGCAAGGTTGCGGTGCTGCCAACAGCTAAACGCTGAACTGGCGGCGAATGAACCATCAGGGTTGTAGTAGAACCGAGGTAATTGCGGAATAGTCCCCCTAACCAGATCAGAAGAATGACCCCTAGTGCAATGCTGGAGAATAAAGCGATCATTGGCCAAGTGCGCTTCATCAGATGGCCTCTCTGACAGCAGCAGGTGAAGCAACGTTGGCCTTTAGCAGTAGGGGGTCAAGAATCTGTCGCAAAGCGGACTGACTGACAGGTTTTTTAAGGTGACCAAAGAGAGGGTCGCTTTTCAAATCAGCAAATTCATGCTCACCAAGCAGACAGCAGAGCGGCAATTCCTTTTTTAAGGTCTGTAATTCTTTAACGCTGTGGATTGTGAGCTCGGTCGCATCAAGAATCATCAGAGCAACATGAGCGTGACGACTCAGCGCCACAGCATCATCAAGATTGTCAGCATATACAGGAACAATCTGCCAAGCGGTCAAACTCAACCGCAGCAACTGGCGCTCAGCGGGATGACAGCCGACAAAAACCACCTGAGGAGCGCTGGGTCTGCTAATGACCTCCGGGGTAGCAGCCGGTGTCGTCACTGAGATTTGCTCAAGCAAAGGCAAACGCAGTTCCACGGTAAAACAACTACCTTCGGCAAGACGACTCGCGACACTGATGTCCCCCCCCATCAGATCAACCAGGTGTTTAACAATCTGCAGCCCGAGGCCACTGCCCATGTTGACCCCAGAATGCAGACGTTGATGTTGATAAAACTGATCGAATACCCGCAAACTGGTCGCCTCATCCATACCAATCCCGGTATCCTTTACGGTAAAGATAAACCGCCCCAGCTCCTGACTTTCCGACACCAGTTGCAAGCCGACGTTGATGGTTCCCCTGGGGGTAAACTTGATCGCATTACCAATCAGATTCATCATGATCTGCCGAATCCGCGCGCGATCCCCCTGTGCCCGGCGGATGGCAGTCAGGGGGATATCGGCAACAAGCTCTACCCCTTTTGCATGGGCCTGGGGTGCCAGCAACTCAACAACCTCTTCGATGATTTGCGCTGGTTCGATTTCGCCCAGATCTAGCTCTAACACTCCGGCCTCAATCCGCGCGATGTCAAGAACATCGCTGATCAGCGCTAACAGGTCATTACCCGATTTATCAACGGTGTCAACCAGGGTGCGCTGTTGTTCTGTCAATGGGGTACGCTGCAGCAAGCCGTTCATCCCCAGTACGCCGATAAGCGGGGTTCGCAATTCATGGGTCATGCGTGACAAAAACTGGGACTTGGCCTCATTTGCCGAATCGGCTAATTGACGCGCCTTTTCCAGTTCGGCCACCGCGGTGCGCAAATCTGCCGTACGCTGATGGACGGTTAACTCCAGATGATCCTGATAACGGGATTGCCGGCGCTGATGATCTTCAATCTGATCAAGCATATGATTCAAGCCATCAACCAACAGAGCTATTTCATCGTTACTCATTTTTGTCGCTCTGACCGAATAATCCTGTTGGGCCGACACCTTCTGCATGACCCCGGCAAGATGCAGCAAAGGATCAGAAATCGGCTTTTGCAGGCGCCCGGCAAGAAACCACGAAAAAACAAACAACAGCATCAGCGACAGGGTCGTGCCTAAAGCGACACCGCTCAAGCGCCCATAAAGGGCGTCGAGATCACTAAGCACATAGAGGGTACCGACACGATCTTCATCATAGAAGATGGGGGTAAAAACACCGAGATGTGAAAAGCTGGAATTGATCTGTTCGTCGCTTGGAATAATCCGGGAAACATTATTGGTTGAATCAAAATCCACGGCAAGGTACTTCCAGGCAAAATCTGCCTGCTGCTGAGCCAGATATTCTGCTACCGGTTTGCCTTGATGATTAAACAGGTAGGCGGCATGAATATGTTTCTGGGTCGCTAACGCAGCAAGAAATTTTTCCGTATCCTGATATTGACCAAGTACCAGAGACTGACGACTACTGCTTCCTATCGCCGCAGAAAGCACTCTGATTTCCTGAATCAAAGCGGCCCTGGTGGCAAACACTTCAGCGGTCAGCACAACCAGGCTGACAATCAGCAGCAACAACACGCTGATCATCATCAACAAAATGATCAGCTTGTTTTTAATCGATTGTCCTGCCTGGGTTTTCGCCATGAATAAAACATCCGAATTTAAAAGGCTTCAAGAGAAACGACAGACTATCAAGTCACGGGGAAAAAATGAAGTTATTAACACTGGCAAAGAAGCCGGCGCATTTTTCATCAGTTCTGGCACAAGCTGATTGCGCTATTGAGGTGACTGTTTTAGAGTGACGCTGCAAGCCACAAAGAACGCAAGGCGAAGGGATAACATCCAACCTTGTTCTCACAAACTGCTGACCGGAGTTTTTATTTTCATGAACGAAAAAAACCAGATCACTAGCAAGCCGCAAACCCCTGCAGCGGTGCCCATAGCTTTTCATCAAATGCCCCTAAAAGAGCAATTGCTGCAGATCCATCAAGCCCAAGGCAAAGAAAAATATCGCCTGATCTTTAATAGCAGCAAACCGCAAATTGTTGTTCCACAGCTGCACCCCCAGGAACTCTATCTGACCGTCAACGATCTTGGTGCGGAAGATTCTCTTGATTTGATCACTCTGGCCTCGCCGGCTCAGATCACCTTGATTCTCGACCTTGATTGCTGGGATCTGGACACCCTGAACCCGGAGGCCGCGCTAAACTGGCTGGAGTTTTTATCCAACTGCGATGAAGAAAAAATTCGTCAATTAGCACGCGAAACAGAACCGGAGAGCCTCGCCCTAATGCTTGGCAAGCATTTGACCATTATCCGCGGACTTGAAGCCTACGACGATGACGATGCTGAAAACGCCAAGCGGATGGAATCGATCTATGACATTGAATACAAATCAGAAGACGCTGCTAAAATTATTGGTTCCCTGATCAACATCTGGCAGGAACGTGAGCAGAATCACTATCTGCAGATCATGGAAATCATTCGTAGCGAAAGCATGTTGATTCTAGAGGAAGACGTTTATCAGCGCCGCAGTGCCCGCTTGCTTGATTTAGGCATTGTCCCGACCATGGACGCCAGGGTGATCTACAGCAGAATAAATCCACAGACATTTGTCGTTGGTGATAAACAGGATTTTCGCCTCGAAGCAGATAATCTGCCCAACCCGCTGGCACTGCTTAAAACCGCCACCCCGCACCATTTTCTGGCAGCGGTTCTCGAAGAAGGTATTCCCCATGAGTTGGCGTGCGAAATGCTGCACCTGGTTAACCGCAAATTCAGCGCTGATCGTATCGATCTGTCCTCAACCACAGAAGTGGGTGACGCCCTCCAGCAGACCTACGACAACCTCAATCTGGCGCTGCAGTATCTCGCCGGCACAGATCTCGACCGGGCGACAGAGATCTTCCATACCACCTGGCTGCAGCACTTGTTTCAGCTGGGCCATACCCTCGTCAGCCATGAGCAGGAACGTGCCGTTTCGCTCAAGAAGGACCCTCACTTTGCTGGTCTGGATGAATCGGCGACTTTCTTCATCGATTTACTAACCCAGCAACAACCGCGTCATTACTGTGAAGGGTGCGAAGCCTGCCCAAGTGAAATCTGCGCCATCAACACAATAGAGCAGATTCAGCGCATCGACCAGCGTCTGTCCGAACTGGAGAATATCATCGATTCAATAAAGAAAAGTCCAACCTAAAAAGGGCGGTTGTAACTGATTAAAAGCTTGATGACGAATATCTATCAGGACAACTGACATCAGGGTCCATCTTTAATGAGAAATAATATTCACTTCATCAAGGCTAAACAAGCCTGCTAATCCCTCAATTCTGCTCCGGTTTTACGAACGATCTGCCTCGCAATATTTATTAGATGATAAAGAATAACCGCACTCTCCTTTGCATTTTCCAAGACACCTGCTAAATACTAAAGAGAATGTCTTACAATTTATAAAGGAGAAAAAAAACATGAACGGATTGATGAAGTTTGTTGCAGGTTGCGCACTCCTCTTGCTAGTCAGTGCCTGTGCTCCCCTACCGCAGCCGCCCATGCAACCGTTGACAACACCAGCCGTTAGCAGTGAGGGTAAGGCCGCCAAGGTCGATAATTTTCAGATCATTCTCGACGCCTCCCTCAGCTTGAAAGAGGGCGGCAAAGACTTTATCACTGCCAGAGATGTGGCCAGCCGCATTAACCAGGAAATTCCCACGGATCTGAACTATAATTCCGGCTTACGTACCTTTGGCCACAGCAGCTTTCAGTCGCAAAATGCTACCGATCTGATCTATGGGATGACCCGTCACGACCGTCAGGCCTTTCATGACAGTCTCGGGAAAATCGAATACATTGGTGGCCCCAGCCCCCTTGATGCAGCACTTAAGGCTGCCGCTCAGGATTTAAAGGGCGCCGGCGGCAAATCGGCGATCATTATCATCAGTGATGGTCTCGACATGGACACCGCTCCTGCTGCTGCCAAGCAAGCAAAAGATCAGCTTGGTGACAACCTCTGTATCTACACCATTGCTGTAGGCAATCAGCGCAACTCCATGGGACATGACGTACTTGAAAAAGTTGTCGAAAACGGCAAGTGCGGCTCTGCGACCACCGCTGCCAAGCTTGCCGACACGGGTACTATGTCGCAATTTATTGCTGATGTTTTCCTGACCGAACCGGCACCGGAACCAACTCCGGCGCCAGCACCGGCACCGGTTGTGCGTGACAGCGACAACGATGGCGTCCCTGACAATA
>Ga0102934_1001775_pt1 | contig 15095 bp, 12 predicted proteins | sample SalPonR2_A_D1_MG_FD_78175 | JGI IMG/M metagenome (GOLD analysis project Ga0102934, IMG submission 78175) | Salt pond soil microbial communities from South San Francisco under conditions of wetland restoration - Salt Pond MetaG R2_A_D1_MG | ecosystem: Environmental > Aquatic > Marine > Intertidal... | reverse complement strand
CCGCCACTAACAACTTTCCCTGCATCATCGGGAATACCTCCGGCGGCTTCCAGCAATTTTTCAACAGGAGTACCTATCCGAACAAGAAAATTTGAGGGTTTCTCAACTGTCTTTCCTGTTACGGTAACCACTCGTTCAATGAGGGGTTTATTCTTTTGAACAGCTTCATAAACAGCCAAAGCTGTTCCCACATTATGAACAACAGTTCCTACATCTAACGGGAGCCCTCCTGAAGGTACTTCCCTGTTAATAAGTGCTTTTATTAATTGTTTCTCACCCCCTTGTGGATATTTTACTTTCAGAGGGTAAACATCAATTCCATCTTTATCTTTTACCAGTTCATTAACATGATTAATTGCATCCGGCTTGTTATTTTCAATGCCAATCATTGCTCTTTTAACACCAAGCGCCTTCATAAGCAATTGTATCCCTACCACCATTTCCTCTCCTCTCTCAAGCATCACGCGGTGATCGGAAGTAAGATAAGGTTCGCATTCTACTCCGTTAATGATCAAAGTATCAATTGTTTTTCCTTCAGGAATGGACAATTTAACATGAGAAGGGAAAGTAGCTCCTCCCATCCCTACAATTCCTGCTTTCAAAACCTTATCCACAATCTCTTTCCCAGATAAGGAAATATCTTGTTTTAAATCATTACTGGTATCAATATCATCTCTCCACTCATCTCCTTCTACTTTTACCACTACAGAGGGTTGCTTAAAACCAGAAGTTTCAATTATATGATCGATTTTAAGGACTGTGCCTGAAACAGATGAATGAATATTCGAAGATACAAAGCCAGCGCTTTCAGCAATCACATCTCCTGCTTTTATTTTATCTTTTTTGCTTACAACAGGCTTTGATGGAGCACCAATATGTTGCGCAATCGGTATAGCAACTTGTTCCGGAAGACTTAATTTTTCAATGGGTTTATCAGCAGATATCTTGTTTTCTGCCGGATGAACACCACCTTTTTTGAATGTTTTTAACACTTTTGCCTCCTCTGTTTAAGGTTAATTATTGTTTTGTTTTTCGTTATTTCCAGTTTTGGCTTGAGTTTCTTTCTCATTCTGCTGCTTTTTCTCTGCTTTCTTTTTCCGTGGAGGAAAATTTACCTCAACAATTGCGTTTGTAGGACATTCTTCAACACATTTTCTGCAAAGTTTGCATTTCACCGGATCAATATAAGCCAGGTTATTCTCCATTGTAATGGCATCGAACGGGCAAACTTTCACACATTTACCGCAACCTATACAAGCCACCTTACAGGCTTTTTTAGCTGGTCCGCCTTTGTCCTGGTTCACACAGGAAACATATATCTTACGATCTTTCTTGTTCTTTTTACGGAGCTCGATTATGTCATTTGGACATACTTCAACACAAGCGCCACAGGCAGTACAATTATCGTCAATAACATACGGAAGGCCTGTATTTTCGTCCATAAAAATCGCCTCAAAATCACAGGCTTCAACACAATCTCCCTGTCCAAGACAACCGTAATGACATCCTGTTTCTCCTCCGTAAAGAGCGGACTCTATGGCGCAGGAAGCAGGTCCGTCATAAAAATTATTCCTGGGACGTTTATCAAAAGAACCTGAGCAACGCACAACTGCCACCTGGGCTTCTTTTTCTTCAACAGATTTTCCTAATATCTCTGCAACTTTAGCCATTGTTTCGTTACCTCCCACCGGACAATAAAAATCAGATATGTCATCTGCTTTTACTAAAGCTTCTGCAAAACCACGGCACCCGGGATAACCACAACCACCACAATTTGCGGCGGGTAATGCTTCTTCCACTTCATCAATTCGTGGATCTTCGTAAACTTTAAATTTCTGAGCCACTAAATACAAAATAACAGCCATAATGGCTCCAAGAATACTTAACGAAATAATCGTATATAAAACTGTTTCTGTCATACGAGTTTATTTATCTATTTTTTGTATAGTAAATGAAAAAACTTTTTTTATTCTTTCTTTTAGAAGATATAAAGCGATATAATAAGGTACTAAAAGTGAAAGTGCACCAACACCTGCTATCACTTCATTGTCTGTTAATGATGACAAAACAAACAAACCTGTTAAAACAACCAGAAAAGGAACTACATATCCCCAAAGCAGGGCTTTAAATCCTAACGATTGTTGTAATAATACTCTTACTTCTTCGCCTTTATTAAAATTCCCTGAGTAGTCTATTACCTCTACCTCTTTGTTCTCCATATCTGAAGCTGTACACACTCCCTTTGCATGACAGCTTGCACATGCACTTATATTTAGAAAATGAACTTTTATGCGGTTTCCCTCTATTGAATCAATCTTTCCTTTATGTTCAATGATATTTTTCGCCATCTTTTTAAACCACTCTTGAATAAGGCTACAAAGATAAATATGTTTATTAATTATCAGATGCTATATATCATTTTTGAAGAAGAGCTTTCTTATTTATAAGGATTTTAAATTATTAAGAGAAAATAAAAAGAGGGCATACCATGTATACCCTCTAAACAACAAAAACTCTTAAAGCCATCGACTCAAATCAATAACCCAAATCGCTTATGAGAATTATTAGCAAAAAAGTAAGTATGTTCTTCATACATTCAATGGCTTTATCAAATAGAAAACCGCTCAGAATCATTGTGGTAATATGTTAGAACTAAGCGTATTTGTAATTGTTAACAATATTGTATTAAAAAAGTTTAAGAAACTGTTTTGATCTGTCTTGATTTAACAACTTAGTTTTTTATTATATCATAGTCCCGTCCATTCAGATCGGAGTCTCTGGTAAACTCTTATTTCCTTTTCGATTTCCAAAAATTTTGTAAATTTAAAGTACAAAATTTTTAGAAATCAGAGACCGGAATATATATCTGAATACCAGCCCTAAAGGACGGGCCTGTAAATAAATAACATCCTTAATATTTGGTGAAATAGAATTTTTTAATAAAACAGTTACTAAATCCTTCAAAATTTTAAGCAAAAAATGATTTCAATTACAAAACCCTCTCTTTTTATACAGCCAGGTATAGTTCAAAGGAACATAAAAAGAATGCTGAAAAAAGCAAAAGATACAGGAGCAGAAATCCGTCCTCATTTTAAAACCCATCAATCTTTAACAATTGGAAGATGGTTTAAAAAGTATGGAATAAAAAAAGTAGCTGTTTCTTCTGTAGAGATGGCTGAATACTTTGCAAAAGATGGCTGGAAAGACATAACCATTGCCTTTCCTTTCAATCCTAACGAAATTAACAAAGTCAACTTACTGGCAGAAGAAAACATTATTAACTTAACATTGCTGAATACAGAAACCATTTCTTATCTTAATGATCATCTGAAAAATACGATCGGGGTTTTCATTGAGATTGATACAGGCTACATACGAAGTGGCATAAGCTATCATGCATACGATTATCTGCAGAAAATGGCTGACCTGATTCAGAAGTCAGATAAATTGATACTGAGGGGCATTCTTTCACACGCAGGTCAAACCTACCAGGCAAAAAGCAAGAAGGAGATACTGGAAATACACCAGCAAAATATTCAAAGGATGAGCGGTGTTAAAAAAACACTTAAAAATCTGCCCGGGGATTTTATTATTTCTACGGGAGATACTCCATCTTGTAGCATGGCAGAACATTTTGAAAACATTGATGAAATAAGGCCTGGAAATTTTGTTTTCTACGATGTTCAGCAGGCAGAGCTGGGCTCCTGTAAGTATGAAGATATTGCCGTCTGTATGGCTTGCCCTGTAGTTGCCAAATATAAAGAGAGAAATGAAATAGTAATTTATGGGGGTGCTGTGCATTTTTCAAAGGAGTTTATTTTAAAGGATAACCAAAAAATATATGGCCATATTGTTGATTTACAAAATAATGGCTGGAAACTAACCAATGAAAAAGGTTTTTTGATAAAGCTTTCCCAGGAGCATGGAACCATTAGTGTTTCTGATTCGCTGTTTGAAAAATACCAAATTGGAGATTTTATTGGAATACTACCTATACATTCCTGCCTGACAGCAAATCTGATGGGTGAATACCTGGACTTTCAGGGAAATTATTATGATCATTTGTCGGGAGCAAAAAGAAAAGGCAGCACCAATTAGAGGGCTGCCTTGTTCTTATAGTAGTTAAAAATATTATTTTACTTCCCAGGTATTACCACTTCTGAGCAGGTCATCCATATTTTTAAATTCGGAATTCTCTTTCACTGTTTTAACCTGTTTCTCCATATTTCGCTCATAGGTGGCTCCCTCAACGGAACGGATAACACCTACAGCAATAGGATATTCAGGATATCTCATATTGGCAAGCATTAAGTGCACTCCAGGATTTTGTTCTTTGGCATCATGAACAAGTATATCATCCTCGGTATATCCATCTTTTCCTATTTCAACAACTTTCAGTTGCAATCCTTCCAGAACAATACCTTTATTCTTCTCTTTTCCAAAGATCATCTTTTCTCCATGTCTTAATACAAGCTGACGATCATCTTTGTGCTTTTTATCTGCAATTTCAGCATGAGCTTTATCATTATAAATAACACAATTCTGAAGTATTTCCACTACAGAAGTACCTTTATGTTTTTCAGCCTGTAAGAAGATTTCCTGGTTCAGCTTAATATTGTTATCCACGGAACGTGCAAAAAACTTACCCTGTGCACCAATTACCAATTCCCCCGGATGAAAGGGACTTTCTATTGTACCATAAGGTGAAGTCTTTGTTTTTGCACCAAGTTTTGAAGTAGGAGAATACTGTCCTTTTGTTAATCCGTAAATTTCATTATTAAAAAGGATCAAATTAATATCCACATTTCTTCTTACAACATGGATAAAATGATTTCCTCCGATAGCCATTGAATCACCATCACCTGTAATTTGCCAAACACTAAGTTCCGGGTTAGCTGTTTTTGTTCCTGAGGCTATTGCTGATGCTCTTCCATGTATTCCATGAAAGCCATAAGTATTCATATAATATGGGAACCTTGAGGAGCATCCAATACCTGATATGAATGCAAAATTTTCTCTTGGAATTCCCATTTGTGGCAATGAACGCTGTATAGCATTCATAATTGCATGGTCACCACATCCCGGACACCATCTAACTTCCTGATCACTTTTAAAGTCTTTAGCGGTATATTCTTGTTTATTATTTTCTTCAGCCATAGTACTTATTTTTTCAGGAGATTTTTTATATGCTCTTTTATTTCTATTGTAGTAAAGGGTTGCCCCTGTACTTTGTTATATTTGTAATATTCAATATGTGGAAAATTCATCCGCAGATAATCTACAAACTGACCTCTGTTCAATTCACAAACCAATACTCTTTTAAAACTACTCAGAATATCCTTTGTATTCTTCGGCAGAGGTTTAATATAATTGAAATGAGTCAGGCTTATGTTGTAACCTTCTTTTATCAGTTCGTCATAGGCTGTCTTTATATGACCATAAGTACCGCCCCAGCCGACAACCAGAAGGTCTCCCTCCTGATCACCTTCAACAGTTTGTTCAGGAATCACATTTTCCACTCGCTGCACTTTTTCTTCCCTGAGGCGTGTCATTTTCTCGTGATTCTTTGGATCATGAGAAACATGACCACGCAGCTCGTCCTTTTCAAGTCCACCGATACGATGCTCAAACCCAGATGTTCCTGGAGTTGCCCATGTTCGGCTTAATTTTTCGGGATCTCTGGCATAGGGTAACCATTCTTTTTCCCCTTTAGGAACAATCGGTGGTTTAATTTCAGGGTATTCTGACATTTTCGGAACTTTCCAGGGTTCTGAACCATTTGCCAGGAAGCCATCTGTCAATAATATTACCGGAACCATGTGTTCCATAGCTATTTTTGCAGCATAAAAAGCGTAATGGAAACAATTTGACGGTGTGCTGGCTGCAATGACAACCACAGGACTTTCACCGTTTCGTCCATATAATGCCTGCATCAAATCAGACTGTTCAGGTTTGGTTGGCAAACCTGTAGAAGGTCCTCCTCTCTGGACATCCACAATTACAAGGGGTAATTCAGTCATAACTGCCAGCCCGACAGCTTCAGATTTCAGTGCCAGACCAGGCCCCGAAGTTGTTGTCACAGCCATCGAACCAGCGAAACTTGCGCCAATAGCTGTACAAATTCCCGCTATCTCATCTTCAGCCTGAAATGTTTTCGCACCAAAATCTTTTCTTAAAGATAATTCCTGTAAAATTTCTGAAGCAGGAGTAATTGGGTAAGATCCACAGAAAAGATCAAGTCCTGATTTTTCAGATGCTGCTAAAAAGCCCCAGGCAGTCGCCCTATTCCCGTCAATATTCCGGTAAGTACCTTTTTCAATCTCGGCCGGACTAATTTTATAAGTAGGAGTTAATAACTCTACTGTTTCTGCATAGTGATATCCGGCCTCCAACACTTTTTTGTTGGCTTCAATTATTTTGGGTTTTTTCTTAAACTTTCTTTCAAAGAAATCTTCAGTGTATTTCAGAGGTCTTTCAAATAACCAATAGACCATTCCCAATGCAAACATATTCTTACTTCTGAGTATGCTCTTAGGGTCAAGGCCTACATCTTTTAAGGTTTCTTTTGTAAGAGTAGAAATAGGTGCTTTAATAAGGTTATACCCATCAAGATCATTTTCTTTGACAGGATCATTAACCTGGTATTTTGCTTTCTCATAACCTCGCTCGGTAAAACTGTCTTCATCAATAATAATAGTCGCCCCGGATTTAACCCATTTGGCATTAGCTTTTAAAGCCGCAGGATTCATTGCAACCAAAACATCGGCAAAGTCGCCGGGGGTATTTACTTGTTTATGTCCGAAATGAACCTGGAAACCAGACACGCCACCAATTGTGCCCTGTGGCGCACGAATTTCCGAAGGATAATCAGGAAATGTCGATAAGTCATTACCAATAAAAGCTGAGGTATCAGAAAAAAGGGTTCCTGTTAATTGCATGCCATCTCCCGAGTCGCCGGCAAATCGTACAACGACTTCTTCGCGTTCAATGGCATCTGCTTTTTTACTCATAGCAAATTTAAATTTAATAACTGTTTATAGATTGATTTAAAGGAACTTGTATAAAATTGAAATGCATACAAAATAGATTTCTATTTTAGCATGCATTAATCTGTTATCTATATTTCAAAGTATATTTATGTAAAAACCTCTTTGCAAAGGTAAGTAATGTTAATTAATTATTAACTAAAAAAACAAGAATATTTACCCCCGAAACATGATTTTTCTCATGTTTTTAAAACCCTCAATAACAAATTATTAAATTAAAGTAATAAAATTAAACTTAGGGTTCTCTCATTTTTTTTTATCTTTAGGTTTTGAACCATTAAAAAGAAGAAAAGTTTGTTCTAAATTTTTGGAGCGATGAAAGAAGGGATACTATTTTTTATTAAAGATTTAAAAGAGTTAACAAGATTTACTAATGATTTATTTAGGCAAATGGCTAAGGCTCCATTTGAAGCCAGAGAATTTTTTAAGCAATCATATATTTTAGGTTATAATACGCTTCCTCTTATTGCTATTACAGCCTTTATTCTTGGTCTTGTAATCACCCTTCAGTCAAGACCTGTTTTGGTAGATTTTGGGGCCGAATCGCTACTGCCGGGGATGGTCTCTGTTTCTATTGTACGGGAAATAGGACCAGTAGTGACAGCCCTTATCTGTGCCGGAAAAATGGGATCAGGAATTGGTGCTGAACTTGGTTCAATGAAAGTGACAGAACAGATAGATGCAATGGAAGTTTCAGGAACAAACCCAATGAAATACCTGGTGGGATCAAGGGTGCTTGCCACAACTTTTATGTTGCCAATTTTAATCTTTTTTGCAGATGGTATTGCTTTTTTTGGCTCTTTCATAGCTGTTAATCTGCACGGAAGCATAAGTCCAAGTTTATTCCTAACAGATGCCTTTGCTCCACTGCACTTTTTTGATGTTGTTCCTGCTACAATAAAAACATTTTTCTTCGGTTTTGCTATAGGGATTATTAGTTGTTATAAAGGTTATAAGTCTGAGGCAGGAACAGAAAGTGTTGGTAAAGCGGCTAATTCGGCAGTAGTTATGTCATCTGTGGCGATCTTTATTATAGATTTGATTGCAGTTCAATTGCAACAAACTTTTGGTTTGATAAAATTTTAGATTTGGCAGAAAAAAAAGTAAATACAGAGGAACTAATCAGTATCAGACATCTTCGAAAAAGCTTCGGAGAAAATAAGGTACTTGATGATCTTAACCTGACGATTCATGAAGGAGAAAATGTTGCAATAATCGGGCAATCAGGTATAGGAAAATCCGTTCTTATAAAATGCCTGGTAAGACTGCTTGAGCCCAACACAGGCGAGATAAAAATATTTAATGAAAATGTTACTCAGCTTAGCTTCGAAGATCTTGACAAGCTGCGCCGAAGAATCGGATTCCTTTTTCAGGGGGGAGCACTTTATGATAGCATGACAGTAAGAGAAAACCTGGAATTTCCTTTGCGAAGAAATATCCAGGGCAAAACAAAAGAGGATATTGATGAACTAATCTACGAAGCATTGGAAAACGTTGGTTTAAAGGGAGCAATTAATAAATTACCCAATGAATTATCCGGGGGAATGAAAAAAAGAGTGGCATTAGCCAGGACTTTAATCCTCAAGCCTGAAATAATTCTTTATGATGAACCAACAACAGGGCTTGATCCTATAACATCGAAAGAAATAAGCGAATTGATTGTGAAAATACAAAATCAATATAATACAACATCCATCATTATTACTCATGATGTGACTTGCGTAAAGATTGCAGCAAATGTTATACATGTCCTGAGAGATGGATACATATCCGACTCAGGAACTTATGAAGAACTGGTTAACAAGAATGATCAGTGGATTCAACAATTTTTTACCTAAAAAATTTCAAGCAATGAAATTATCAACTGAAAGAACCATCAAATTAATCATTTTTATTGTCCTTGGAATAGGTATTTTTGGATACGGCATTTATTTCATTGGTAAAAAAAGCAATTTATTCGGGGATACCTTTACTATAAGTGGCGTATTCAGAGATGTTAGCGGCTTAAAAATTGGAAACAATGTGCGTTTTTCAGGGATTAATGTAGGTACTGTTTCAGAGATAAAACTTATTAATGATACTCTTGTACAGGTCGATGTAACTGTAGAAACCCAAACCCAGAAATTCATAAGGAAAAACTCAAAAATGGAAATTGGAACAGATGGGCTTATGGGAAGTAAAGTTATAAAAATAACCCCTGGAACTACAGATTCTCCAACAGTTAAAGAAGGAGATGTGCTTGAAACTGTTGAAGCAATTCAGATTGATAATATAATGAAAGAACTAAAAAAATCGAGTGTGAACACCTCAAAAATTACCAGTAATTTGGCAGATATCACGGATAAAATCAATAAGGGGGAAGGTATTTTTGGAAGTCTCTTTACGGACCGGAATTTATCCCGGAATTTAAACGATATTAGTAAGAATACGGCTGCTTTAACCAGGAATTTCAATACCATTACAAAAAAAATTAATGCTGAAGAAGGTGTTTTGGGAAAATTACTTTCAGATACATCTATATCAGATCAATTTGCAGAATCGAGTATAAATCTTAGTAAGTCTATAAAAAATCTTAACGAGATCACTAAAAAAATTAATCAGGGAGAGGGTGTTTTCGGAAAACTATATACCGATACAACTTTTACACAGAACCTGGAAGAAACAACTCAAAATTTAAACTATACAACAAAACAAGCACAGAAAATTGCCGATGATATGAAAGCCATCACTGGATTTATAAGAAACGGGAAAGGAGTAATGCATAAATTATTAGTGGACAGCGCTTTTGCCGATAGCCTGGGAAAAACTCTCTATAATATTGATAAAAGTGCAAAAGAATTGGATGAGGCAGCTGAAACTGTAAGAAAAAACTGGTTTATTAAGACTTTTTCAAGCAAAAAGCGAGATGATAGAAAAAACAGAAAACAACAAGAAAAAGAAGAAAAGAAAAAAGAAAAGGAGAAAAAAAGTAATGAGGGCTGATATATCTTTTAGTATTGTCAATCATACTTTGTTAAAAAAAATGCTTACCTTGGCCTTGTTAAGTACTAATGCTTTTTAAAAATAGTTGGGCTTTACCCTTAAAAGAAATATGAGTGAACATAAAAGGGTAATTGGTGTTAGACTACCAATCAAAAGATAGATGAAATATTTTTATATTATATATATTGCTTAGAAACTGTTTTGATTTTATTTAAAAATTTTACATTACCAAATTTAGAAGGTTTTATTTTCCTAGGATACTCATCCGATTTCTATAAATTTTGTATTTTAATTTACAAAATTTATAGAAATCATAGTCGGGGTAGGCATTTAAAACACCCCGCCCTAAAGGACGGGGCTAGGAATCACACAAAACTATTTTATTGAAGTAAAAAAAAATCAAAACGGTTTCTTAATGTAAGTTTTAGTATGTCTTTTGTTTTCAATTGTTTTTAATTTTACTTGATAAATCAAAAGATTAATCAGAAATTTAAACAAACAAAAAAAATAGAAATTATGGCAAACAATCAATCAAATGCACCAGATGTGGAGCAGTACATTAAAAAACACTACAAAAGCCTCCTGCTTATTCTGGTCGTAGTAATTTTAGGATTTAGCTCCTTTTTCCAGATAGATGCAGAAGAAGTTGGAGTTATTACCCGATTTGGAAAACATGTACGAACTGTTAATCCCGGATTAAAAGCTAAAATACCATTTATGGAACAAGTTTATAAAGTTCCTGTCGAGAGACAAAAAAAGCAGGAATTTGGTTTCAGAACTGCAGAAGCAGGCGTAAGGACACAGTATACACGTTCCTCCAATACGGGGGATGAATCATTAATGCTAACAGGAGACCTGAATCTTGCTGATGTAGAATGGGTTGTACAATATCGTGTAGATAAACCCCATAATTATTTATTCAAAGTAAGAAACTCGGATAAATCATTAAGGGATATTTCTGAGGCAGTTATGAGACAGGTTGTAGGTGATCGTACTGTTAATGAAGTCCTTACTGTTGGCAGAGCTGAAATTGCAAGCAAAATGAAAGTATTGCTGCAAAAGCTATGCAGAGAGTATTCATTAGGAATTGAGATTGCCCAGGTTGTTCTGCAGGATGTAAACCCACCTGATCCGGTTAAAAAAGCATTTAATGCAGTTAATGAAGCGCAACAAGAAAAAGAAACACTCATTAACCAGGCAAAATCCAAGTACAATAAGGTAATTCCTAAAGCCAGAGGACAAGCCAAGGAAACCATTCAAAAAGCAGAAGGATATGCCACTAAAAGAATAAACAATGCTCAGGGTGAGGTTTCAAGATTTAATCAGCTTTACAGAGAGTATGTGAGAGCTCCGGAAGTAACTAAGAAAAGAATTTATATGGAGACGATGCAGGAAGTGATTCCAAAACTCGGAGATAAAGTAATTGTCTCTGAGGGAGGAAATAACATGATCCCCTTGCTTAAAAAAGAACTGAGCAAATAACATTAAATATTAAAAAACCGAATTATGAAAAAACGAAATAAAATCACATTAATTATTGTTCTGATTGTGGCAGGAATCATTGTCTTAACAAGCAGTGCTTACATTGTTAAAGAAACAGAACAGGTAATTGTAACACAATTTGGCCGGCCGGTAGGTGATCCGGTGATTGAGCCAGGGCTAAAGTTTAAAACCCCTTTTGTACAAAAAGCCAATTATTTTGAAAAAAGATACCTTGAATGGGATGGTGATCCAAACCAGGTACCCACAAAAAATAAAAAATATATTTTTGTAGATACCTATGCCAGGTGGCAAATTACAGATGCCCTTCAATTTTATAAACGACTGACAAATGAAAGAGGGGCCCAGTCCAGACTTGATGATTTACTTGATGGTGAAACGCGTGACAATGTTGCCAGTCACAGCCTGGAAGAGTTAATCAGAAATACAAACCGGGAAGCTAAAAAATCAGGGAAAATCAGTGAACTAATACAGGATTCACTTCCCCCTATTCAGCATGGACGAGAAAAACTTCAGAATTTAATCCAGGAATCAGCCAATAAACAAACAAAAGACCTGGGAATAAAAATTCTGGACTTCCGATTCAAAAGGATCAATTACGTAGAAGATGTTCGCAAAAGGGTTTATGACCGAATGAAAAGTGAAAGGTTCCGTATTGCGGATAAGTTCAGGTCCGAAGGACAAGGAGAAGCTTCCAGAATTAACGGTAAAAAAGAAAGAGAATTAAATCAGATACAGTCTGAAGCCTACAAAGAAGCCGAAAAAATTAAAGGTGAAGCGGATGCAAAAGCTGCAAACATCTATGCAAGGGCATACAATAAATCAGCAAGGGCAAGAGAATTATACGACTTCACAAAATCAATGGAAACTTTCAGAAAAACTTTTGATACAAGCACTACTGTAATTCTTTCAACGGACAGTGAGCTTTATCAATATTTACAGGATAAAGATTAATAGTATAAAATAATATCAATACAATTAAGAGATCCAGTTACCTGGGTCTCTTAATTGTATATATTTCCCAGAACAATTAGTAATAAAATTTCCAAAGCAATGTAAACAAAGCTTTTTATTACTTGTTTTTATTTATTGTTTCTCCTATTTTTGCATACTAAATCAGATAATAATGGCAGGGAACGAAGACTTTCAAGAAATAATGAAAAAGGGTGATATAACAATTTTTGAAAATTATAAATATTACCTTACACGAGGCAAATTAAAAGAACACGATAATATATATCCTAAGAAGGAATGGACCCTGCGTGAAGTAATTGCAGATATTGAAAAACTCAACAATAAACGATCTGAATAGATTTTTATACAATACCCCCCTCCTATAATCTTTCGAAAAATTACATATTCCTGTATATCAAGCATATGTATAATTCTCACTAAAAGCTTGTTTTGTGTTTTTCAGTTTCTCTGCGTTATTTAGAGCGGGAAACCAAACAGCAATCCTTACTTTAGGGGAGCAGGAAATTCACAAAAATATTTTAAAAGAGAAATAACATCTTCATAATTTAGTGAGACAAAATTTGAGACCCCAACCCGTTTTGAGAAATGGTTAATTATTACTGCATAAAAAAACCGCTCTTTACTGCCTGGAAAAGAGCGGTTTAGTAAGCGACCCGGGAAGGACTCGAACCCTCAACAGCCAGATCCGAAGTCTGGTGTTCTATCCAATTGAACTACCGGGCCAGCTTGTACAAAGTTAATAAAAAATAGCTGAGTAAATATCGTTCACAGAAAAATGTTCAGTTTTGAATGAAAATGAATATATTTGGAAAAAAGACGAAAGTCCTGGAAAAAATGAGAAAACAAGAATTTTATATTCACTCATACGATAAAACAAGACTATTTGCCAGCAAATGGATTGTTGAAAAAAAACCAAAGGCAAATATTATCCTTGTTCATGGTTTTAGTGAGCATTCCGGAAGGTATCAGGACTGGATAAAAAAATTCAACAAAGAGGGTTACAATGTGTATGCACTTGACTACCGGGGGCATGGGAAATCAGAAGGAAAAAGGGGCCATATCAAAAAATATAAAGAATTAATTGATGACCTGGAAAGGCTTCTTTTTCAGATACCGGAAGATAATACACCCAACATACTTTATGGCCAAAGCATGGGAGGAAATATAGTGCTGAATTACGGCCTAACGAATCCAAAAAGAATAAAAGGAATTATAGCCACTTCACCCTGGCTAAAATTATCAAAAGAACCCAAATCACTGGCTTTGCTCATAGTACGGATTCTCAGAAAAATTATTCCCGGTATTACCCGTAATTCTGTTTTGGATATTAATTGTTTGTCTCACGACAAAAGAGTAATTGAAGCATTTAATAATGACCCTTTAACCCACCAGAATATTACCGCCAGCCTATTCTTTGAGGTGAGAAAAGCAGGAAATTTTGCAATAGATCATGCTTCTTCCCTGGAAATACCAACATTGCTAATGCACGGGACTAAGGACATGGTTACATCATTTACTGCAAGTAAAGAATTTGCCTATAATGCAAAATCAGCAGGTAAAGATCTGCAGTTTATTCCCTGGAATAACCTGTATCATGAATTGCATCATGAATTTGAAAAAGATAAAGTTTTCAGTGCTATCTTAAAGTGGCTTGAATCAAAACAATAATGACTATGGATTTCAGAACACCGGTAGATATAAAAAAATCGAATCTTGCAATTAATTATCAATCGCCTGTTTTCTCAATAGGGTCATGCTTTACAAATCATATTGGAGAAAAGCTCAACTATTACAAATTTCCGGTTATGGTAAACCCTTTTGGAACCTTATATAACCCGGTATCTGTAAAAAAAGCATTAGAAATAATTGATAATAATAAAACTTTTAAAGCAGAAGATCTTAATAATTATAATGAAAAATATCTGAGTTTTCACCATGACACAACATACTCGAACACAGACATTAATACAGCTTTAACCAATATAAACAAATCCACAACTAAAAGTCATGAATTTTTAAGGGTATCAAAATTTTTGTTTATTACTTTTGGAACTGCGTTTGTCTACAAATACAAAAAAACAAATGAAATTGTTTCCAACTGTCATAAAATTCCCGCAAAGGAATTTGACCATTTTATGCTCTCTCCCAATGAAATAATCGAAGAATGGAAAATAATTTTAGATAAACTTCAACAATCAGAAACTGATAAAAAATTTATATTTACAGTAAGCCCTGTCCGACACTGGAAAGACGGAGCTGTAAATAACCAGTTGAGCAAATCAATATTGATCTACAGTATTCATGAACTTATTAAAAACAGGCATGATGCAGAATATTTCCCCTCTTACGAAATATTTATGGATGAACTGAGAGATTATAGATTTTACGCAGAAGATATGATTCATGCAGGTAATCAAGGAATTAATTATGTATGGAAAAAATTCCAGGAAACCTATATTTCTGATGAAGTTTCCCATGTAATGAAATCTGTTGAAAAAATAATTAAAGCAACACAACACAGACCTTATAATCCTAAAGGAAATGAATATAAAACCTTTTTGACTGCTCAACTAAAAAAGGCTGAAGAGATTG
>Ga0102934_1001774_pt1 | contig 15096 bp, 11 predicted proteins | sample SalPonR2_A_D1_MG_FD_78175 | JGI IMG/M metagenome (GOLD analysis project Ga0102934, IMG submission 78175) | Salt pond soil microbial communities from South San Francisco under conditions of wetland restoration - Salt Pond MetaG R2_A_D1_MG | ecosystem: Environmental > Aquatic > Marine > Intertidal... | reverse complement strand
TTTATCTAAATTATTTGCTATTTGACCTGAACCCCAGGGAAGATTAATAGCTCCTTTAACATGACCTTCCTTATAAACATCAGGCTGTCTAATATCAAGAATAAATAGATCTTCACCAGCTTTCACCTTTTCAACAAAAGTTTCCTGACCTATCATCGCATTATTAGAAGGGAGATTAGCAAAATAACCATTAACTGCTTCTTCTACCTCATCTGAAACTGCCATTGCTGGACTCGATACCAATAAACCTACCATTAGAACTAATGAAAGTGCAAATAAAATTAATTTGTTTCTTCTCATTTAAAATTCCTCCTTGTTTTTTTGTGTAATTTATATTAAATTAAAATTTTAATTAAATTATGAACCATCCTGAAAGTTAGTTTCAGTTGATGATCCTTCAGGAACTTCTACAGGTAATGAAGTATCAGAACCCCATTGCATCCAGGCGGCATCATAAATTTTTAAGTCTCTATAACCTGCATTATGCAAAGCTAAATAAGTCTGAGCAGCTCTTATAGAGGTTTTACAATACATGATTACAGTTTGATCTGGATTTACATCATTGTCTGGATAAGTTTCCAAAATTTCATCTATAGATTTATAAGTTCCATCTGGATTATTATTTTTTACATAGTTAATATGAACAGAATCAGGTATAGTTCCTCTAGTGAATTCCTCCTGTGTTCTAACATCTAAGAGAACAACATCATCACTTGGATTATTAACCTGTTCTAATACTTCTTCTTTAGTAGCTATCATATCAGTATTCTTTTCATCTGCTTCAAACTGAGTAGTTTCTACCTCAGGTTCTTCATCAGTGGTAGTCACAGCCCCTGCTTTTTGTAGTGCTTTTAGTCCACCACTAACTACCTGAACATTTTCATGCCCATAAACTTTCATTGTCCACCACAAACGTGCAGCGTCCATATTATTGTTACTGTCATAAGCAATTACTCGCATATTATTTGAAATACCATTTTCACTTAAAGTATCTTCAATTTTGCCTGCTGGGGCAAGCATATTTGGGAATGGCCCTAATACAGTTATATCACTTCTAGAAATATTTACTGTATCTTTTATGTGACCATTACTATAATCACCTGAACTTTGAGCATCAACAAGTATAGTATTTTCTTCTTTTACTACCTCTAATGCTTTTTCAGCTGTAATTATATCCTGTCCCTGTTCACCAGGTACCTGAACTTCATAACTTATACATCCTGTTAAAACCAGGGAAAAGGCAATTACAACAAATAATACTGTCGATAATTTTTTCATTTTGTCACCTCCGGAAATTTATTTAAATCATCTTTGTTAAAATATGAACAAACTCTGTTTATATTATAAAGCATAAATCGGGTTAATAGATATAACTTTTCTTAATAGTATATTCGATTATCAAATAATTCTATTTTCCCTCTGCTTGAACCCTTTATACTAATAATGATATAATATTAAAAGTTAATAAGTGGGAGGAAAAGATAATGAAACTTTATAAAAATATAAAAGTTATTCATATAATTTTATTGATCTTCTTTATTGCAAATTTATTTATTTTAACTAATTTTCCTTTTGTTCATTCTGATGAAGCCTGGTTAAGTGGACTATCACGTCATATTATGAAATCAAAAAGTTTAGAGGTTACAGAACCATTTTTTGATCTTAAACCAAGAAGTCCACATGCAATTAAAATATTTTTTCACTTTCTGCAAATTATTTTTTTGAAAATATTTTCTTATAATATTTTTACTATGCGCCTTATTTCTTTAATTGCAGGCACCACCTCCCTTTATTTTTTTTATAAAATTGTAAAATTATTAACTAATTCAAAACTATTGCAGAATTTGGCTGTTATCGTTCTGGCAGTAGATATTCATTATATTTATAGTTCTCATCTTGCCAGACAGGAAATTATACTACTTCTTATCCTCCTTTTAACAACACATTATTATCTAGATAATTATAAAAATCACAATGATTTAGAAAAAAATATAAAATTAGCACTTATTTTAGGTCTGGGTATTGGGATACATCCTAATATTTTTATTGTTTCATTACCATTTATATTAATATACACTTTTAATTTGCTATTTTCAAATAATATTAAGTTTAAAAATTATTTTGCCTTTGGAAGTACTTTAGCTATTACAGCAATTCTTTTTATTTTATTAAGTTTAAAGCTTGATCCATTATTTTTTAGCAATTATAGTTCATATGGTGAAAGTCTAGGGGTATTTGGTTCTATTATAACCAAAATTGATCGGTTTGACTATTTTTATAAAAAATTATTTTACAGAATTAGTGGAACTTATTACATTCCCCCAATAAAATTTCAATTAATACTATTTGGAATAAGTTTTATATTGAGTTCAATAAAGTTAATTTTTAAAAAAAATAATAAAAATTTATTTTTATTTATAGCAATTATAGGTATAAATTTAGGTTATATAATTATTGGTAGATATAATCAAACAAGTATTATATTTATTTTTCCTCTATTTTATTTATTAATTATAAATCTTTTATCTTCATTAAAATTAAATTATTCTTATATCATAACTGTTATTTTAATAGTAATACTTGCATTTAATACAGGGTACACTATTTTAAATGATAGTCATTATAATTATAAAAACTATATTAATAATATATCAAAAATTGTTGACCCTAATGATAAAGTTTTGGCTAATTTAAATACTGGATACTATTTTAACACTGGAAAATTAAAAGACTACAGAAATTTAAGCTATTTAAAAGAAAATAATATGAGTTTTTCTGAATATATCAATAAAAATGACATTGAATATATTATTTATCCAGAAGAAATGGATTTTATTTATAATACTCGTCCTGTCTGGAATATTCTTTATGGCAATCCCTACCCTTATTATTCCAATATGAAAAGTTATCTTAAAAATAATTCAAGATTGGTCCATAGTTTTACAAATAAAACTTATGGAATAAGAATAGTAAGATATATTGGTGAAAAAAATTGGAATATTAAAATCTATAAAGTTATAAAACCTCACCAATCTCCCTAATAACAAGATTATTTTCTTTAGAATCAATTATTTTTAAGTTATCATAAGCATTTTTTATTTTTTGCTTTAAATCTAATTTATTTTTTCCTCTTAATATAAAATAACCAGCTCTTTCAGTAGCATTTTCTATTTCTTGAATCTTATCACCTATCTCAAAATTAAATCCAGCTTTAACAACTCCTTTAAGAGAAACAAGTTCAGCTGTACTTGTTATTTCAGTGATTTTTCCCGGTTTGGCATAAAATAATTGTACAGAAAGCCATTTTGAGTTATTTGTAATATTATAATTGTTTAAATTTTTAACATTAATATTTTCACCTAAAGAAATATTCACCATCATTTCCAAAATATCGACACCGGTTAACCAGGGCATAAAATCCCCTTCATAAGCTCCTCCTATTCTACAGGCAATCTCATTTACTTTGAGTCCATCTCCTCCAACTAATATTTGAAAATAAATAGGCCCATTTTTTATTTCAAAAGAATCAACGATTTTTTCTGATATAGCTTTTATCTGATTATAATATTTTTTCAAATGTTTTGAAGGGAAAATATGGGCACTACAAATTCCTATATGTGAATTATTTTCATGAGTAACTCGATCAGTAATAGTAAGTAAATTTAAATTACCCTGATTTACCCAGCCACTTACTGTTATTTCATCACTTTTATAATATTCTTCTACTAAAATCTCATTTTCACGAGAATAATTTAAAACTTCAGAAAAATGTTTTCTAATTTCTTTAATAGAGTTAAGTTTAAAAACACCTCTTTGTCCCTGACTATCGAGGGGTTTAATAACAACAGGAAAATTAATATTTGCTAATTTCTTATCTGAAAAATTTTTATTAATAATTTTATAATTTACAGTAGGTATATCATATTTTGAAAAAGTCTTTTTCATCTCTCTTTTATTAGTTACCGCCCTGGCTGTTTCTTCTGTTAAATAACGGGGAAGATTAAGTTTTTTAGCGACCTTCATGGCTGTAAAAACCGGTTGATCAGTACCAACTGTCATAACTCCATCAATATTATATTTTTTAGCCACTTTTATATTTCCATCTATATCAAAAGTACTTATATTCTCCGAAAAATCAGAAAACTTTTTACCAGGGGCATTTTTATAATAATCACTAACTACTACTTCATGTCCCATTTCCTTAGCTTTTTTTATGGAGCTAAGCTGTCCATTACCTCCACCTAATATTAATAATCTCATATTTTACTCCTTTATTTAAAAAGTGCTTTTTTCAACTGAAAATTGTTCTGAATCTTTTCTAAGATATTTCAAAATTGATAAATTTCCATAATAAATATATAAATTCATAAATAATTTTATTAAATTAATAATATTATAATTCGATTTTCCATGTTTACGATCATAGTGTGAAACATATATATTTCCAATATTATTAGTATATTTTAATAAAATAGCAGATATATAAACAAAAGAAGATTTAGATTCAGTTATTTTTTCTACTAAATCAGATTTAATTATCCGATAACTACTCACTCTAATATCCTTATTTTTTGATGTAATTAAATTAAATAAAAAGTTTGTTAATTTAGAGCCTAATTTTCTAAAAAAACCATATTCTCTATTTTGTGGTATTGCATAAACTACATCATAACCTTCTTTGATTTTATTATATAATTTAATCAAATCTTCAGGTTGATGCTGAAGATCATCATCAAGGGTTATAACATAGTCATATTTAACATAATTAAAGCCACAGATTATTGCATTCTGTTGGCCAAAATTTTGAGCTAATTTAATACCTTTAACTCTTTTATCTTTATTATTTAACTCAACTATTTTTTTATAACTGTCATCAATGCTATTATCATCAATTAATATAATTTCAAATTTTACTTCTAAACTTTCAAGAGTTTTTTTTAATTTTTGGTATAATTCAAATAACGCATTTTCACTGTTATAAACCGGTATAACAACTGAAATATTATCCGCCATTTTATTACTACCCCTTATCTATTTACAATTGTTTAAATATTTCTTCTAATTTTTCTATAATATATATTAATTCTTTATCTTTTAAACCAGGATATATTGGTAATCTAAGTAAAGTATTAGAAACTTCATTAGTAATTTTTAATTCATTTTTACTATAACCTATTTTTTTCCCCATAGGAGATGAATGTAGTGGTATATAATGAAAAGTGGCAGCTATTCCTCTTTTGTTTAATTCTTTCAATACAAAATCTCTAATATTATTAGAAGAAAATTTTAAGTAAAAAATATGATAATTAGAAACTCTATCTTCAGGAATAGATAAAATATGATCTAAAAAATTTTCATTTAAATATTTCTCCAAATTTTTATAATAAAATTCAAACACATATTCTCTAAGATTTCTTATCTCTTCTAACTTTTCTAATTGTGCATAAAGCAAAGCCATCAACAAATCAGAAGGTAAATAACTTGAACCTTTTTCAACCCAGGTATATTTATCAACTTCACCTTTCAAAAATTTTTTTCTATTTGTTCCCTTTTCTCTTATAATTTCTGCTCTTTCCACTAAATCTTTATTTTTATTATTAATTATGAGGGCTCCACCTTCTCCACTAACATAATTTTTAGTGCTATGAAAACTATAACAACCAAAGTCTCCTAAACCACCCAAATATTCATTTTTATATTTGGCATTCACAGCATGAGCTGCATCTTCAATTACATATAAATTGTTTTTTTGTGCAAAATTTAAAATTTCATTCATTTCACAACTTACCCCTGCATAATGAACAGGAATTATAGCTTTGGTATTTTTAGTAACATATTTTTCGAGATAAGCAGGATCTATATTAAAAGTGTTTTCTTTTATTTCTGCAAATACCGGTTTGGCACCTTTCATTAATACAGAATTAGCTGTAGAAGTAAAAGTAAAAGAAGGTATGATAACCTCATCGCCTTCTCCTAAATTAATTAGCTCAGTAGCCATTTCAAGAGCATGAGTTCCAGAAGTAGTCATGAACACCTTGTTTAAATTGAAATTATTTTCTAAAAAATTTGATACTTTCTGAGTATAAAATCCATCTCCACTTAATTCTTTTTTATCTAAGGCTTTTTCAATATATTTTTTTTCATTACCAGTTAAAAATGGTATATTAAATGGAATTTTCATAATAAATCTCTTTCTCCTATCTATTAACAACAGATATTAGGACCTAAATTTTTAAATCCCTTTATAAATTCCTTTAAATCTTTTGTTAAATTTTCAGAACTTTTTCTCACCATATATATATTATAATCTAAATTATAATCTTCAATTCTAGATATATTAAGTTCATTAGCTACAAATTCATCTTTAACTGAATTATATGGAACCAATGCAGTTCCATAACCCTTTTGGACTAATGTTTTTATAGCTTCAGTAGTTTCCAATCTTGACATAATATTCAAATCTGCAAATGTATATCCTATACTTGATAAACCTTCTCTTAAATTATCTTTGATAATACAACTTTCTTTTAAGATAATTAATTTATAATCTAAAATCTTTTTAATACTAATTTTTTCAGGTATATCATAATTAGCAGGAGATATTAACACAACTTTTTCTGTTATAACTTTTTCTGATACAAGTTCTTCCTCAGAAGAAGGTTTTGTAATAAAACCTAATTCACAAATATCATTTAAGACATCACCTTCAATTTCCTCAGAAGTACTTGAAATTAAATTATAGTTATGAGTTGGATATTCTTCTTGCATACTAATTAATGCACAGGGCAAACAATAAGTAGCAATTGAAAATTCTCCTTCAATTTTTATTTCTTTTTGTTCCTGTTCTTTTAGGCCATTTAACATTTTTTCATATGTTCTTATTATATTATCAGCATATTTTAAAACTATTTCCCCCGAAGAAGTAAGCTTTACTCCTTTATTACTTCTTATAAATAATTTTTTTCCAAGAGAATTTTCTAATTTTTGAATTTGTTGACTTAAAGCTGGTTGTGAAATATGTGATTTATTTGCAACTTTCGATATACTTTTTATTTTAGCTATTTTCTGAAAGTATTTCAAACACTCAATGTGCATAAACCCACCCTTTCTAATAGCGTTTATAATAATTTCACCATATAAATTTCTTTTATTTATTTTTAACTAATGTCCTTAACCTATTATAATATATTTAAATCATTATAACAAGAATTAATTTAAATCATTTATTTTAGTTTTTTCCACCATTTTTTATTATTTTGATACCATTTAATTGTTTTTATTAAACCTTTATTAAAGGATATCCTGGGCTGCCATTCTAACTCACTTTTTATTTTTTCATTATTAAGTGCATACCGATAATCATGACCAGGACGATCTTTAACATATCTTATCATCGATTCATCTTTATTCATTATTTTTAAAATAGCTTTTGTAATTTCTAAATTAGTTTTTTCATTATTAGCTCCAATATTATAAATTTCACCATTTTTACCTTTTCTCATTATTAAATCAATGGCCCTACAATTATCTTTTACATAAATCCAATCTCTGATATTTTTGCCATCTCCATAAAGAGGAAGTTTTTTATCCTGCATAATATTAGTTATAAATAAAGGTATTAGTTTTTCCGGATATTGATATGGACCATAGTTATTTGAAGATCGAGTAATATTTACAGGTAAATTATATGTATTATTATAAGATTTTACTAAAAAATCTGCACCAGCTTTACTTGCCGCATAGGGATTATTGGGATTAAGCATATTATTTTCATTAAATTTTCCTTTTTTAATACTACCATAAACTTCATCAGTAGAAATTTGAACAAAATTTTTAATATCACATTCTAAAGCCCTGTCTAATAAAACTTGTGTACCTTCTACATTTGTTTTTATAAATTTATTTGAATTATCAATACTTCTATCTACATGTGTTTCTGCAGCAAAATTTACTACATAATCAACACTTTTATCAAATACCTCTTCGATAAAATCTTTGTTTATAATATCACCCTGATAAAACTTATGATTTTTTGCAGAAGAAATATTTCTTAAATTATCAAGATTACCAGCATAAGTTAATTTATCTATATTAATAATTTGATCATCATAATTCTCAAGTAAATAATGAATAAAATTACTACCAATAAAACCTGCACCACCTGTAATAAGTATTTTCATAATTTGATACCATCCTATTATTATTTATTATTCTTTAAGCCCGATCCCGTTAAAGGTATTACTACTTTTTCTTTTTCATTAATTTTATTATTATAATTTAACTTTAAAAATCCAGCTGGAGCAACAGCTGAAGTCTTTTCAATATATAAACCTTTTTTCCACAATTTGTTTAGAGTCAATTTTATTTCACTTTCACTAACTGTAATAACATCACCATTAGTTTCTTTAATAACATTAACTATTTGTTTCAAACGTTTAGGCTTACCAATAGCTATTCCTTCAGCTATAGTTTTATCACATTTTTGGCTATCAAATAATTGATTAGTCTCAGAATAAAAATTTTCATATACTGGAGAACAGTTTTTGCTTTGGACTGCTATTAATTCCGGAAATTCTCCTAATTCTTTAAAACCATAATAGAGTCCTAGTAACATAGTACCATTTCCAACAGGTACAATAATTTTATCTGGAATACCTATATCTTTTTTTATTTCAAGAGCTAGAGAAGCTACACCAGCAAAAAATAAAGGGTTATATACATGTGAAGCATAATAAATATTTTTAGCATCTTTTAATATAGCCTGTGAGGTTTTATCTCTATCACCTTTTATCTTAATAATCTCTGCCCCATAAGCTTTAATTTGTTTGATTTTAGCTTTAGATGTTTTAGCTGGTAAATAAATACTGCAATCTATATTTGCTGCTGCTGAATAAGCAGCTATTGCTGCCCCAGCATTACCAGAAGAATCTTCAATTATTTTTTTAATTCCGAATTTTTTAATTTGATCTATTAAAAATACTGCTCCCCTATCTTTAAAAGAACCTGTTGGTTGTAAATAATCCATTTTTAGCCAAATGTTTTTACCATCTAATTCTTTTTTTAGTAGGGGTGTATCCCCTTCTCCTAAATCCAGGTTTATCTTTGTATCACTTATTTTCCCTTCTAAATTAAATAAACCACCACATTCACATTTATATCTTTTAGTAGATATATCAAATAATTTACCACAATTATTACATTTAAATTTCAAACACATAAAGCCATCCTTCCTATTTTCTATTTTTTAAATAAGTTTTATAATTAACATGCATAGTATTCCAGTTTTCTTCTTCATATGACCAAACAGATTCTACTTCTGAAATAGTATCTGCACCATAAGCTCCTATTATTCTTTGTATACCCCTTAGTTCATATTTCCCATCGTGATTATAATCAATTAATTCTAGATGACCAAAAGGATATGAATACGGTCTCACTAAATCAATTTTTATCATTTTTCCATCTTTATTATATATATCCTGTTCAATATATTCATTTTGATTTGCACTGATATCAAGTTTTACTCTTTTATTTAAATTTTTAAACATTAAATTTGCCTTAAAACCATCATCAAAATAACCTACAACCTCTATACCTTTATTATTATCTTCATCAAATATAACTTTTAATTCATTTTGTTTTAAAGTAATTACACGGTGAAAATAAATACCACCACTACCTCCACTGGCTGCTTTTAGAAAAATATCTTTAGTATTATTTCCAGTAATATCTTTTAAAATCATCTTTGGTTCATAGCCAGTAAAATTTTGTAATTTTTCTTTAATTAATATATCATCATTTTCATTTTTTAAAATTATAATTATTTCATCCCAATAAATATCACTTTCCTGGGGGTTTTTACCTGCTAATATTATTTTATCTTTAGAAGCAGTTTTTGAAATATTAGAAATTTTAACATCTATAACATTAAAATTTTTATCTAGATTAAACTCACTCAAATCAATATCTTCAATTTGTTTCTTTTTATTAACTATTTCACTTTCATTATTGTTGAAGTCAGAATTAACAAATAGATATCCTCCTATAATAACTAAAATTAATACTACTAGAAATATGCTTAAAGAAAATCTTTTCATTTTAATCACTCTCCGTTATTTTTTGTGATTTTTAAGACAATTCATTTTCCTTAATAATTTCAATAAATAACTCTACAAGATCGGGATCAAATTGAGTTCCAGCACATTCTTTGAATTCTTTAATAACATTTTCTTTCTTCATAGCTTTTTTATAAATTCTACCATTTGTCATTACGTCATAAGCATCAACTATAGTAATAATTCTTGATAAAAGAGGTATTTTCTTCTTTTCCAAACCAGCTGGATAACCTGTTCCATCCCATCTTTCATGATGATGTAATATATATTTTGCTACAGGAGCAAATTCTTCAGTAGCAGAAGCTATTCTATACCCCATTTTAGGATGTTCCTTGATAATTTTCCATTCTTCCTTATTCAAATCTGTTTTTTTGTTTAATATTTTTTCCGAAATTGTAACTTTTCCTATATCATGAAGAGTCGCTAAAAGTGATAAATTATTTAATTGTTCATCACTAAGACCCACTTTTTCACCAAGCCTTTGGGCCATTTTAGTCAACCTTAAAGCATGTTCTTCCGTTTCATCGCTTTTTGCCCCCAAAGTTGATAATAAATTTTTAACAAGTTTATTTTTGGCACTTTTACTTTCAGTTAATTTATTTTTATACATTTTTTTATCTGCTCTATTCAAAACATCATAGATATCCTCAGTTTCATTTTCTTTAACTGCTATCCCTACTCCTACTGATATTGGAATTTTATCTAAATCAGTTTTATTACATTTCTTTTTTATTCTTTCTTTAATTTTTCGAGCAAATTTTTCATTAGTTTCAGGTAAAAGTATAACAAATTCATCTCCTGCCCAGCGAGCAACAATATCTTCTTTTCTTATTGATGATCTTAAAATTTTTGCAGTCTTTTTTAGCATTTCGTCACCCTTTTGATGACCATAGCTATCATTAATTATTTTTAATCCATTTACATCAATCATAATTATACTAATAGGTAATTTCCTTTTTGAATCAAGTCTCTTCATTTCTTCTTCCATATATGAACGATTGTAAAGATCAGTTAATTCATCATGAAAACTTATATACTTTATTTTTTTCTGCTGTTTATTGTAATCTGTATAATCAATCTGCATTGAAAGTATACAATCTCTTCCATCTGGAAGTTGTACTTTAGTTTCTTTAAAAAAAATATAAACTTTGTCACCAGTCTTACTAATACTTTCTCCTATATATTCTATACTTTTACCTTTCATTATTTTTTTGATATTATTTTTAGCATTTTCTATATATTTTTTGGGTACTACTGTTTCAAAAATGCTTTTACCTTCAATTTCTTGTTTTTTATAACCTGTAAAATCACAATGGGCTTGATTAACTCTAATTACAATTCCGTTTTCATCAATTAACATCATACCTGCCGGTGAACTTTCAAAAATTTTCTTATAATGTTTTTCTCTTAATTCAAGTCTTTTTTGCAATTCTTCATGATAAACACCTAATAATCCCAATCCAAATAACATTCCTATACTTCCTAATAAATAATTACCTATTACATAAAATTTACTAAGATTATTTAAGGCAGGGTATAAAAACATTATAATTCCAAAAATCAATGATAAAAATGAAGTAATTTTACATATTTTTCTTTTTCCATTTTTAAAAAATATGTAGGCGTTAAAAATATAGATAAATGATGAAAAATAAAATAAAAACAAATATATATTATTATTCATAATTATAAAAAATGTTAATATAGTATAAAATATTCCATAAATATAATTCCATTTTTCATTAAAATTAAGATTAAAAAATTGGTAACTACCCTTTAACAAAAATAATGTACCTAAAATATTAATATAAATATAAATACCGTAAAGATTAAAAATTCTTATAAATAAAAAACTGATTAAATTGATAACCCAAAAAATAGTCCAGTATTTTAGATAATTAGTTTTTTCTCTAATATATACATATAAAAATACTAGCAAAAAAACACTACTACCTGTTATTGTTGCAAATAAAATACTTAAACCTCCATCACCTACTCCCATATTACTTCCCCCTACTGGTTTATGGTAAATTATTCAAATATATCTTATATAATATATTTGAATAAAAATCACAAATACCCTTCTATTTAATATTAAACTATTTTTAAAACTAGACTTTTATAATATTTCCGCCTAACTTATTAGCAGTATTAGGATCACAGGTACTAAAAATAACCTGGTGTTTATTTTTAAGATCTTTAATTAAATCAATAGCTCTTTCAGTTCTTTCTGGATCAAGATTAACTAAACAGTCATCTAATACAATAAATGAAGAGACTTTATTAAATAAAGTTTCAAACATAGCCACTCTTAAAGAAAGGGCAACTCCATCATAAGTTCCATAAGATAAATAATTCATATCTGCAGGTAAATACTTATTACTATCATTTTTAATTTTTAATTTAAATTCTTTATTTATTTTTCCAATTTTATAATTTTGGGCAGTCAATTTTTTAAGTTTATCACTAAATGATTCAGTTAATGGTTTTAAGGTATTTTGATCCATTTTAGACAATTTTTCTTTTATTTTATTTTTTATCTTGACTATTTTTCTGGCTTTAAGAACAAGTTCTTCAAATTCTTTTTTTCTCTCTTTATACATTATTTCAAGTTCTTCATATGAATTATCCCCTAAATCATTTTCAATTTTTATCATTTCCTGTTTTTTCTTACTATGTTTGTCCTCAAGTGATTTTTTTTCTTCTCTTAATTTCGAAAGATATTTTTTAAAATCAGCCGGAGAAGAAAATTTATCAGGTAAAAAAGCAAGCTCTCCTAATTTTTCATCTTTTTTATTTATTTTAGATCTTATTTCCAGTATTTTATCCATTAATTTATCCTGATTATTATATTCATTTTCCCATTCATTAATTTTATCTTCTTTACTTTTTATATTTATTTTTAATTCATTAATTTTTTCATCTTTTAATTCATTTATTTTTTCTTCAATTATTTCTAAGTCATCTGAATTACTAGAAAATTCATATTCCCTCAGTTTTTTCAATAACTGATTATAATCCTGATCTCCAAGAATTTCTTCAATACTTTCCTCAGTATTTTTTATTTTATTTTTTAATTCATATAGTTTTTCCAGCTTATTTCTAGCATCTTCTATATTTTTTACATCCATCTTGTTTATAAGTTTATCATATTCCATTTTATAATTTTTATATTTTTCCTGAATTTTAGTAAAATCTATTTCTGCTGATTCAATTTCTAAATCTAGATTATCTGTTTTTATTCTAAAATAACCATTAGATTCAAATTCTCTCTTATTTTTAATATTTTCACTTTCATTAATTCCTCTTGTTATTTTTGTTCCTGAAGAATTAATAAAATTTATTCTAACTTTCAATTTAGCCGCTTCCAAACTAGCTCTGCTTTTTGAAATTCCATCTTTTAACTCTGCTAATTCACTTACTTTCTTTTTTGTTATATCTCCCAAATTTTCTTTTTCTAATTTCAAATCATTTATTATTTCTCTTTTTTTGTCAACTTTTTTTAACTTTTCTTCCAATACTCTATAATCCTGATCTTTTTTTGCTTTTTCTTTTTTTGCTTTTAAAGTTTCTAATCTATTTTTTTCTTTTTTTAATTTTTCTTTTTTATCAGCAAGTCTGGCTTTAACAACCGGCCATTTTTGATTAATTTTTTTTATTCCTTTTACTCTTTCTTTAAGTGATTTTAGTTCTGGTTCTAATTGTCCTCTTTCAAATATATCATCTTCTATTTCTTCATATTTATTTATTTCCTTAGTTAATGTTTCATTTTTGCTTTTTATTTTTCTCAATTTATTGCTTATATCTTCGAAATCTTCCTCGATTTTCTTAGTTCTTTTTAATTTTTTTCTTAATTTTTCTTTTTCAATATATGCTTCATATATCTGTCCATAACCCTTTAGATAAGGATTATTAATATCTCGGTCAGGATTACTTGGGCGATTATTATCAATATCCCATTTTTTCAAAAGATTATCAAGTTCATTATCAACTTTCTTATTCAACTCCTCTATGGAAATACCATCTAATTCCATGACAGCTCTACGCAAAAAATTATTAACTGTATTTATTACTTCTTCATTCTCAATTATCTTTTTAATCGCTGATTTTATATTTCTTTGTTTGGTAAAAACTATATTATTATAACTTCCTTTATCATATAATAATAAATCTTTTTTAAATTTATTAATTTTTTCCTCATTTTTAATTCTTGAACCATCAGGTAGTTTTAAATACTGTCTTGGATCATTACGACTCCATTCTTTTTCAATTACATAATTTTTGGAATTAACTATAAATTCTAAATATCCATGAATATAATCACCATCTGGGTAAGGAAAATATCTGTTGAAGAATTCTTTGTCTTCAGAATAATTTAATCTGATTTTGGCATTTTTAAATAAAGTAGCATAAATGGCATTAATAATAGTACTTTTACCAGCCTCATTTTTTCCCAATATAATATTTAAACCATCTGAAAACTCAATATTTTTATCAGCTATTCCTGCAAAGATATCAGTTTGAAATCTTTTCAGTCTCATGCCTTAACCTCCTTTATAAATTCATAGGCTATTTGTAAGGCTTTTTCATCGTCTTTGAGATCATTTAAAAGCTTATAAGGAAAAGAATTTTCAGTAAATTCACTATTGATAACTTCATTGGTGATTTTTATTTTTAAGTCATTATCATTAATTTTTAGGTAAGCAATTTTATCAGATAATTCATGATAAATTTTTTCCTTTTGATGATATAAATTTTCTTCAATTCTTCCTTTTAATTTTAATCTAATAATTTTATTTTCTACTTTACCTTTTAGTAATTTATTTTTCATATTTTCAAAATCTTTTTTACTATTTATTTTATATTCAAGATCATAAAAATGATATTGACCGGTCGTAATTCTTTTTGCATTAATATTTTTTTCCTTATCAATTTCAATAAACCAGGCATTTCCTGAATGATCACAGTCCAAGCCATCTGG
>Ga0102934_1001773_pt1 | contig 15101 bp, 14 predicted proteins | sample SalPonR2_A_D1_MG_FD_78175 | JGI IMG/M metagenome (GOLD analysis project Ga0102934, IMG submission 78175) | Salt pond soil microbial communities from South San Francisco under conditions of wetland restoration - Salt Pond MetaG R2_A_D1_MG | ecosystem: Environmental > Aquatic > Marine > Intertidal... | reverse complement strand
CGCCATCTCCTGATATGTCAACAATCACTGGCTGAGGCAGGGTGGGCAGCATAAGGTCAACGTATTGCAGTGCTTGATTGAGGCAAGTTATTCCGCGCTCGTCGGTGCTGCTTCTTGGCAGTTCGTCAAATACAACGGCGGCGGCTTGTGCACTACCGCTTGATACGTGGTGTACGTTTTCTTCAAACAAGACCACTTCAATGTTGACACCATCCAAATACGGAATGCTGCGCAGTACCTCTGCATAACTGCTATATTGTATCTCAAGCTCTGCAGGACTCAATGAATTACTAATGTCAACAACGAGTACGATCGTTCCTCGTGCCTGCGCTGCGAGCGCCATAACAAATGTGAGAAGGATTGCTAAAAGGATTTTCATAACTGGTTATTTATATTTGGCTGGCAGTGAGTTACACGCAATGGGACTCGAACCCATACCTCCCGGTTTAACGGGTCTCTGCCGATTGAGCTATACGACACCATTCCAACGTCTCGGCCAAGAGCGTTGTTCAGGGCCTCATTGCCAGCCTCGCATACCAGGTGGCCGCCCAGTATGCAATACTTGTTCTGTTGTTTTCCCAACAACATCGTTCTGATGGCTGCATTTGCTTTCTCCGGAGATACCGGCGGGGACGCCAAACCCTGACGAATTGGTCGAGCAGGCTGAGTCGTTACCCTCCGCATCCTACCCCTCCATGTCCCGGGGCCGCGCACAATTTTGCGCCACTGCTCTGTTCTGACGCCACCAGTTTGTCCTACTGGGGCCAGGTTGTAATGGTGGGGCGAGCCAAGCTTGTGGCATCTCCGGCCCATCTAGCCGGTATCCTGATTCTGATATTTAGACGATCACCCCGAATTTGTTTAGATTGTTTATCTAATGAATCGATTATGAACCGTACAGTTAGGATTAATATTTTTATCACAAATACAGTTTTCAATAACTTCTTTTGAATGATCACGATCAAAATGATGTGTTCCTCTAGAAATGCTTTCACTTAATCTACGAGCAACATCACCTATCTGTTTCATATAGTCGTCATCGTTCAGCATTTCTGTCATTCGACGCATAAATTCTTTGTCATAGTCTTCATTGGACATATCGATTCCTAAAATTTGGTGCCCAGGAAAGGATTTGAACCTTCACTCCCTTTCGAGAACCGGCCCCTCAAGCCGGCGCGTCTCCCTGTTCCGCCACCAGGGCATGTGCATTGACCTTCCCTCCTGGATTCAGAGTCCAGAGCCACTGTATTGCAGCGAAAGTCTAATCTAAGGTTTCAGTCAATGCGTTGTTCTGTACATTCAAAATTGAGGCCAACACCAGGAGGCATTTCATCCAATAGTCCTGTTGCCACCATCTGTCGTATTTCCCAACCGCCGGCGAGGTAACAGCCAGTGAGTGAGTTGAACTCGTATTCATAATCAAGGTATACTGCATCTTCCCACTGGCCTGTAAAGCCTGAAAAGATTAACACGATAACAGTTAGTTTGAAAATATCTACCTACCATAGCCCCCGCTAGGAGTATTTATGGTGCGCGATGAGAGATTCGAACTCCCGACCGCTAATTTATGGTAGGCGAGGTAGGGATCGAACCTACGACCGTCACCGTGTAAAGGTGCTGCGCTACCGCTGCGCCACTCGCCCATATTTTGGTGGGACCTACAGGGTTCGAACCTGTGAACCTCTTGGATGTCGACCAAGCGCTCTACCAGCTGAGCTAAGGTCCCTTAATAAAATTCTTTCAGTCCACGAATCACGGTCTTGGCATCGGATGCAACACTAACCGCTCCGCTGTTACGATCTGGAAAGATCGCTTTGCCATTTGGCATAACGTAGATCTCATCCCAACCATAACTATCTTCAATTGAAGCAATCACGGTACCAGTCTGCTCAATCCAATTAAGAATCTTTTCTTCACCTTCAAACGGTGTATCGTCCTCATCATCCGGATTGTCAAAAATATCTTCAGGCACAATGCCCATATCAACCAGTTCTGAGATTTCACCGACATCAATGTCAAACATTGACTCAAACCGCGACCATTGCTCATCACCCCAATCATCTGTGTCGATGGTGACAACTTTATTTTCGGTTTCGAGTAAGTTCATGAGCTTTCTCATCTCTGTTGATAAATTCATCGTTATTTCCTTTATAGTATAGCTTGGTCACAAGCCGTTGACAATGGCGGATACCGGAGGAATTGAACCCCACAGACATTGTCTGCGCGCCGCTTTCCAGGCGGCCTCCCACACCAGTTAGGAATCAGCATCCAAAACATATTTATCAGAATATCAAAAAAATCAAATTGTTCATCAATGACTAGATATGGTAGGCACGGTGGGACTCGAACCCACACTCACTAGGAAGGGGTTTTTAAGACCCCCGCGTATCACCAATTTCGCCACGTGCCCATATTCATATTTACACTTTTTCGAAGTCTACACGTTCGCTATAATAACCGTTGCTGGTTCCATACCAACGAATTGTAACACTTCCTTTGATTGTTGAGATAATGTAAAAGGTCCAAGTTTCGCTTTCATCTCGATTCATTTCTGGTAGGTCTGGAAACCCGGCCATCTTCTGAAGAACAAATTCTTCGTCATCATACATCTCGCGCCAGAAGCCTTCTACATCATCACCACTGTTTGATGCTTCACGAGCTTCAAGAACTGGCGCACCAATCAAATCGTCTAGATCGCCGATAATGTCATCTACTAACACATCTTCACAGCAATCTTGATGATGCAGCATACGATATCTCTCATCATCATCTGTAATAAAATCAATCTGCTCGTCAGAATCACTTACGGTAATTTCTTTCAGCGTCTTACCAATCAACACTGCAATTTGATGTTCCACCCTTACCTCATATTTAGTTGGTGCTGTTGGAAGGACTCGAACCCTCTTCTCGCCGCTTACAAGGCGGGGCTTCACCAGCAAAGTTTCAACAGCATTATTCTATTGGCCCAGGCTTTTTTAGCTTGCGCCCTTTTTCCGTGCTACCACATCGGGGGCAGCGTCCACTGTGTCCAACCAGTCGCCTATCACAACCACACCAGTATTTGGCTTTAGTTGGCTGTCTTGAGCGTAGTCTGTTTGGTTTCTTGAGTTTCATATTGGAGCTCTAGATCGGAATCGAACCGATTGTCTTGCGCTTACGAGGCGCCTGCTTCGCCAGCAAAGCTTCTAGAGCGTAAATGATCAAGAGCCTCTTGGCGTGTATTGCACCATACTGTTGCTTTCCCATGCTGCATGATGCGCACAGAGCCGCCAAAATCCTGCACTAGTCCGAATCCTGGAAAACGACCGTTACCTAGTACTCTTGCGTTCCATCTCGTGCGCCGTCTATACGGCACATGATATTCATGTGGTATATCTAGGATCTCGCTGACCCTGTTGTAAAATTCTTCTCTCTCGTCCATCTCTTTTCCTAACAGTATTTACGACGGGACTCGAACCCGCGTTTCCGGCTCCAAAACGCTGCAATGCTATGCCGGCGGTTTTCCTATTATACCTACGTATCTACTGCTCGGTCCGCTCCTACGTCAAGTTCTTCCAGCGTCACCATTCTGTAGTGTCATCACTTTCACTTGGCTTTCACTTCACTTCCGCATTGTGCCTGTCTGGCCCTTCCCCAGCTCACGGTTTTTATAGCTTTGCAACGTGTTACACAATGGTTCCGTTCCGCTTCCACCCAGCTTCCGTGGTGTCTTTCAGTCAGGATCTTCTGTTGCCCCTTGACGCGGTGGCTTGCGATATGGTTACACCAGCGCCTTGACGTTGTGAGCGTGGGGTACTGTCAGTTACGATCTGCTACGCACCTTGCCTGGTGTATCTTGGTCTCTCGGCCCAAGTCTAACTGGTCATTGCCCTAGCCTCAGGCAACTTCGGCGCTTGCCACCGAGAGATAATTTATAAACCCCACTCTACTACCGAAGTTGTATGCATCCAACCTACCGGCGAACCGTGACCGTTTCTACACCGCACATGTAAGCAAATGTAGACCTAAAGTGCTGGATTTTTCACCAGCAGGGTGTATTATGGTGCCGGCGCAAGGAATTTCACCTCACCTTGCTACCCGAAGTTCATCGATGCTGCAACCGACATAATTTGGTGGGGAGTTGGGGACTCGAACCCATTCTAAGTGACCACGATTTCCAGTAGAGCCTACCTGGTGTGTAGGATTTCTGGATCGCTAACGGCCTACCCTAAGCCGCACACAACCGCCCTTATATTGGAGGTGCTAGACAGGATCGAACTGTCGACCGACCGCTTATGAGGCGGCTCCTCTACCAACTGAGCTATAGCACCAAAAAAACTTTACCATATCGAGAGGCTGGGGTAGAACCAGCCCCTAGGTGAATCATCACCTAGGGTACTCCCAATCTAACCTTCAGCACAACGTCGTTCCCCCTGCATTACTACAGGTTTCCGCTTTCGGTGTACGCCGCGCGCATGACATTCACCTAGTGCTTACTGCGGGTATATTCAACATACTTTGCTTGATACAAAATGTCAAGCAATATTTTGGTGGAGCCTCGGGGAATCGAACCCGCGTGACGAGTGCTGTGCAAGAGCTCTCCGCTACCCATAGACAGGCCCCAAACTTTGGTGGAGTCGGAGGGAATCGAACCCTCAATTTTGCAATGCCATCGCAATGTGTTCCCGTTAGCACTACGACCCCTTAATAATATTTATGGCGGCGGAGAAGGGATTCGAACCCCTTATTCATCTGATGCTTTTAACCATCGTGTTTTCCTCACCACCCCGCCGTGATGTTTTTGGCGACCCTACGGAGACTCTAACTCCGTTCTCCGGTTAGACAGACCGGCGTAATAAACCATATACCATAGGGCCGTATATGTTGGTCCTGACGTGTAGAATCGAACTACATCCTCCTGGTCCACAGCCAAGCGTGACAACCTTTTTCACCTCGTCAGGTCTTTTTGGAGCTCTGGGTAGGATTCTAACCTACATAAAACGGGGTTGCAATCCGTTGCCTATACATTTCGGTCCACCAGAGCGTATTCTTGGAACCCCAGGGCGGACTCGAACCGCCCAATCCTGGCTTAGGAGGCCTGGGTCCGATCCAGTCGGCTGGGGTAATTCTCGTAGCAACACACCGCTGCCCAATGGTGTCGTCGGCTCCTGATACTTTTGACTGAGGTTGTGTCCCTCGGACGAATTTACTACGGCAGACATTTAGCGGCAACGTTACGGCGGCCTTCGCCTTCTGATCGCTGTCTGCTCACGTTTTGGACCCCCTGGAAAGAATCGAACTCTCCGTCGTCGGCTTCGAAGGCCTTGTCCGTCCCAGCGGCAGGGGGGGTATTCTGGTGCTCCTAAGAGGAATCGAACCTCTTCTTAATCCGTACCAAGGATTTGTGCTACCATTATCACTATAGGAGCGTTATTTTGGAGCGGGAGAAGGGTAACGATCCCTCTTCTCCTGGTTGGCAACCAGGTGCATTACCTTTATGCTACACCCGCAAATTTTGGAGCGGCCGGAGGGATTCGAACCCTCGTAAACTATTCGCCTCCTGCTTGGAAGGCAGGCGCTCTACCCCTGAGCTACGGCCGCAAATATTAGTTGAATACCTCGACAATGTCTGATTGGAATCCAAAATTACTCTGTAACAACATCTGCATCAGTCTGCCTTTCTGCCTGATATTTCCCACTGTTCTTGCGTCAGGAAAGTTTCTACCAAGCGAAAAGCTTTTAAGCAAGCGCTGTCTTATACGTTGTGCTGTTTCAGTTGAAACAGACGTCCTAATCTCATATCGCGCGCGGTACTCATCGCCGCGACGTTCTAGGTATATTGTAACATCTGAAACTGTGTTTGTTATGTGATTATTTAGCAGAGCACAACAGGATTCGAACCTGTGGGTGAAAGGTCCACATTCTTACGACTCTTTCGCCGGTTGGTAACCAGCTGTGTCTTCCTCTCCGCCATGCGCTCTGCTATTTCCGTTTGGATCAACCCCCAGGATTCGAACCTGGCTTTCCTGATTCAGAGTCAGGCGTCCTACCGGATAGACGAGGGTTGATCAAAAAGGAATTACTTACGCATAAAGCCTACGATGAACTCGGCTGGCAAAGTCATTGGAAACTGTAGCTCAGCGAGTTGGTAGTATTCGGCGTCACCACCAGACCATTGTTCGTAGACATCACGATCTGTTAGGCGTTTGCGCTGTTGTGGCAAGTTGCCTTTGAGGTTGGGGTCCATGTGTTCTTCGACCCAGGGCATCGGCAGTTTAGCTACCAGCACCACGCGCTCAGCAGGCGGGACGCTGCGGGCCTTGTGCCCAGCATCACGGAAGTTGGTTTCACCACCACCCATGACTGCATAGCCAAATGCTGTGTTGGGCTCAAAAGCCATGCTCAAACGACCCGCTGTGGTACCGCTTGAGGGAGGATTCAACCCGCTGCTCAAGATACCTTCAAGGTTGGTGTAGTGTGTGCCATGGAACATCATGAGGCTCTTGCGGTCACGCCACCAACCAATCTGCACATTGCTGGTCCAGCGCACCTGCTTGACGTGAGGAAACTTTTCTCTCACAGCTTTGATGTGCTGCTGGATGTCAGTGCTCTCTAGGATGTCTTGTACTCTCATGCGAGTATTTATTGGTGCTAGTGGGGGGAATCGAACCCAATCCTTATGAACGGTTATCGGCCGCTTGTCTTTCCATTAGACAGTCACTAGCATTTATTTGGAGGACCATCTCGGATTCGAACCGAGGTATGACAGAGATTAAGAGTCTCCCGCTAAAACCAACTCAGCTAATGGTCCGTGTCAGTGGAGGACGGGTGGGGAGTCGAACCCCTTACACCGGAGATTAAAAGCCTCCTGGCCATCCACATAGCCTTTCGTCTACCCGTCCAATTTTATAGTTTTCGTCCTGCATACCATCCATCTGGTATGCTGTCTGTTTTCTTGATCTTTCGATTTTCAAAACCGTTAGTTATCCAACGTGTTCCGTATTGGCTGTTGTCTTTTCCTGATCCTTTGCCTTTCGAGCTTTGGCTCATTTTTAATTTTGATTTATCAGAATGAGACTTTCCTTTGAAATTATCATACTTAATTAATCCATCACTGTGAGACTTTCTAATTTTTGAAATATACCATTTCTTCCAGTCTGGATTAGTGATGTATAGATTTTCTTTTGTTTGATTTCCAAGACTTGACGCTTTCGTTTGTATTGCAGCATTTTCAAATGTATTTTTAGATTTATTACTATTATTCAAATAAGACCAGCCACCTCTGCCACCAACACAAAGGTTGTAATTGCTTTCTTGCAAAACAAATTCTTCTGTTACAAGCTCACGCTCTTTTGCATTCATATCTTCTTCATTGTCAAATACGTGGAGTATTTCTTTACTGAAATTCTCAACACCATATTTGTCGATTGCCTTGCGTAGCAGTTTTCCTGATCCAAGATATCCATCATTTAAGTCTGTAGTCTGGTGTTTACCAATATAGATCTTATTGTTTACCAAGTTGGTTATCTTGTAGATTGTGTAATGTAGTTTCTGCATAATGTAAGTCTTATTCTATTATGCTTATTTATGCAGAAACTACGCTGTGTCAGGGACCGGAGAATCGAACTCCGCCTCCGTGGCTCCAAACCACAGGTCTAAACCATTACGGACCCTGTCTATTAGTGTTACTTTGTTATTCTGAAAGTTCTGACGAGTGCATGGTAACAATTTCAAATTCCCAGTCACTCATCCTGTAAATTGTTCCGCTTCCGTCTGTCCATCCAAGTGGATGCCAATCATCATATGATCGCTGAACATCATTTTCAATGATTCGTCTCATTTCGTACGCAGATGTAACGTCAAATGGTCCAACTCGTGTACTCTCAACGCCGCCGATGATGATGGCAACGAATGCGATTGTCATATCCATGTTTTATCTGTCCTGATCTTGTTGCTGCATAAATTCGGATGAGTGCATGGTCTTGACTTCAAAACCCCAGTCGTCAAGCATATAAATCGTTCCGCTTCCGTCTGTCCAACCACGCGGGTGATAATTTTCGTATGATCTTACAATATCCTGTTCGATTGTTCGTGCCATCTGTTCAGCACCAGATACATCAAAAGGACCAATTGTTGTAACTTCAACACCACCAACTGTAACTGCAACTAGAGCAATTGTGCCACCAAGGGCACCAGCAAAGCTCTCGTCCATTTCTGTCATTTCTTCTTTTGCTGTTGGTGAAAGCTTCATCAACAATCTTTTTGCGTAATCTATATCGACATCTTTTTTTGCACTCTCAACAAGAACATTTATATATTTGCGCATTTCTTGACTATTACTCATAGCGTACTCCCTGTATAAGAGTATTTAGCTATGTCTTGTTGGTCAGGATGACTGGGCTCGAACCAGCGACCTCTGGCCTCCCAGACCAGCACTCTCCCACCTGAGCTACATCCTGTTGAATTTGGTGCGACCCCAAGGAATTGAACCTTGACCTCCTGGGCTTCAACCAGGCGAACAGTCACCAGATATTCGAGAGTCGCATAATATAGTCCCACCTAGGAGAGCCCCGCCGTAGCGTGATTCCGAGCGGTATTTGCAACCGTCCTGTCTATTTGGTAGTCCTTCCTGGAATCGAACCAGGTCATGTCGGTGTGTAAAACCGATGCCTTCCCATTTGGCGAAAGGACCGTGAATTGGTCAATGCTGCTGGATTCGAACCAACTGTCTCCCGCACTAGAGCGGGCGTGTTACCACGGGCAAGAGAGCGTTTGCAACCACTCAAATGTCCTTACCCTCGCACCAAGCATTGTAACTGAAAATGGTCAGGGTGGGGTGAATCGAACACCCGACGCCTCGGTCCGAGCGAGGCAAGTTACCACTACAACACACCCTGGATGTTTGTGGAATTTGGTGTATGGCGGGGGAGTCGAACCCCATTATGGATGCATCTCTGTTTTTTCACCGCCAACCGACGGCCGCTGTTCCCATCAGCTTCGCCACACATATTTTGGTAGAGCCAGCGGGATTTGAACCCAGCGTCCTCCGCCTTGAGAGGGCGGCGTCCTAGACCATCTAGACCATGGCTCCATGTTTTGGTAGGGCATGGGGGAATCAAACCCCCTTCACGATATTGAAAGTATCGTATGCTAACACCAGCGTACACCAATGCCCCAAAACTGTTTCTTGTGCAAAATGTCTCGTTCTTCTAACACAACCATAAAGCAGAGATACAGCAAATTATTTTGGTACACCCAGGGGGATTTGAACCCGCCGTCCTCCGGAGTGAAAATCCGGCGTCCTTGACCAACTAGACCATGGGTGCGTGAAAGTTTGGATGCCCCGGCTGGATTCGAACCCGCGTTTCTTGAGCCAAAATCAAGCGTCCTGCCACTAGACGACGGGGCAATAAAGGTTGGCTGGGAGGGTGGGACTCGAACCCACAGTAGCACGGAGTCAAAGGCCGGCCGGTCACCAATTTCCCTCCTCCCAATAAAAGGTATGCTAGACAGTTTTTTCTGCATCTCCTGGATCCAAACCAGGCGTGTTCGGGGTGTCTAATCTTTACACCACTAGCAATATTCTAATCAACTGTAATGTGCCAACGGGACTCGAACCCGTGTCTCCGCCTACCTCGGCGGTGTCCTTCCGTCTAGACGATAGCAGCGCCAATTACGTCACCAGTTGCCGCTGGCTCCGAACTAGGACAGTTGATTAAGGCTCGGCAAAGCCTAACTTGAGCTAAAGCGGGGTGTCGAACCCTAGGTTGCGATCCTAGCCTGCCACATAGGCAGGTGCCTGTCCACTCGGCGTTATCTACTTTAGCATGTTGGTGCGCCACCTTGGAATCGAACCAAGCACGGGTTTCCCCAAGAGTTTTACAGACTCCATCGACACCTTGTCTGGTGTGACGCATAAAATTGGTCAGGACGCGGGAATCGAACCCGCTAGCAACTCCAGTGTTACCAGCACCTTTGTCACATGCTTGACGCCACCTTTCAGAAGGGATCTGGTAAATCCCAACCTACCATCAGCTCGTCGTCCCGAAATTTGGTGGAGCCGGTGAGAATCGAACTCACCTCACAAACCTTGCAAAGGTTCGTCGCCTACCCTTGGAACATGCGACCCCTTATTTTTAATTTCATTAATTATGTAATAGGCTTTTCGTTGTCCTATTCCATACTCTCTATGGATGTCTTTGATCGATTCGCCATTTAAATATCTTTGGTATAGGCTAGAAATTTGATCTTCCGTTAAAACAATCTTTTTCTTTGAATTTGCTTCAGCTCGATATTTTGCTCTTGCATCACGCCGGCATTTTTTCGAACAATATTTGTCTTTCAATGATAAGGCAATTCTGAATGTATTATTGCAATTTACACATACTCTTAGTTCAGTTTGGCTTCTTCCTATAATCCATCCATCTGGCACATCATCAACCAAAAACTTTCCTACTTCCTTAGTAATCGGATTATGATACCATCGACGCCCATAACTGGGATTTTTTCTACCAATTCTTTTTTGGCATATTTTATGATATCTTCTTCTAATCCATCCATACTCTTTATTGTTTCTTTCTTGGCCATTTCCTTTTACTGCCATCATACGAGCAGCATATACTAAAGCATCAGATTCAGGATGTATTTTTATCAAAAGCTGATGTGCTACAAAATGCTCTTCGGGTGTCAAATTTACAAGATTACTAGGTTCATCATTACCTCCTATACATCGTGGTATAATATGATGACGTTCGTAATATCCAGATAATTTTCGATCCTGTGCACTGCAAATAAGTTGATTATATATACGTTGATAGTTCATAACGAATATTTATCACATGAACCCCAACCTACGCCGTGCAAAGGCGTCGTGCTCCCATTATCACTATCAGCCCGTTATGTTTTACTGTCTGACTATCCTAACCACTATGCCCGCTCGCTAACGCCAACAGGAGGGAGTTGAACCTCAATATAATCAGACAGTATTCTGGTGCCTAAGCTGACTTGCTATTTCTAATAATGGTGCGCAAACCAGACATAGGACTTGAATTGGTGCCTAAGGTACGAATCGAACGCACATCTCCTGGGCTTCAACCAGGCGCTAAGACCACATCAGCTACTTAGGCATTGTATCGTAACACCGCAACTGCACTTGTACAGATCACAGTCGCATGTTCTAAGCGTTAATCTGCTGCTCCATAATCGTGACGCATTGCGGTGTATGTTGGTACCCGGGGTGAGATTCGAACTCACACTGTATAGGGTCTAAGCCTACTGCCTCTGCCAGTTGGGCTACCCGGGCATATTCTATTTGGTACTGAGCGGAAGAATCGAACTGCTCACCAACACGGCTCACAACCGTGAGGCCTCACCAGAGGAACCCAGCATATGCGGTTGGCTCTACAGGTCCGTCACCCTGCGATTTAACTGATCCTAGGTCTAGATCAGTACCATGAATTTGGCGGCGGCGTTAACTGGGCGGTATCTTCCCTTCCCTGACTGTCTTTATACTCGATGTATGGCACGCCGCCAAACCCAGCGAGTCGATCTGGAACAGTTTATCTCGAGAACCACTGAACTCAGATCAATTTGGCCCCAGAGGTAGGAGTTGCACCTACATTCTCTGCGAGTCTCGGGTGACTCTTCTATAGCGGAAACCTAGGTCCATTCCGCTTTACTCTGAGATATTGGTGGGGAGCAGTGGAATCGAACCACGCCCGACTAAAGAACGGTGTTACAGACCGCTTACTGCACCAGCAGCTGATACTCCCCATATATTTGGTTGTATCGTCAGGGCGTCAATCCTGAATTCCGTGGGCCATGAACCCTCCGGCCTCCTTCGCCAGCAGGTCGGCGTGACGACATGTTTGAGCGATACGATTTGTATGACTATGGCTACCTCTGCACCAACGAGGCTTTTAAACCTTTCGGGCTGGAGTCGAACCAATTAGCACCGCTTCCAGAGGATTGTTCCTAATTTATATAGCGGACCATAGTCAAATTTGGTGGGAAGTGGACGGAGTCGAACCTCTTGCCTCTTCAGGAGATGGGTTACAGCCACCCGCTAGGACCCCCTAGCCTTACTTGCACTTCCCGTTATTTGTAGTGACTGCCGTTTTTACGCTCTGTGGCTACTCGGGGTTTCCCTGTTACAGTTGGCCCTTCCCGTCCGTCAATCACTATTCTGGCACCCACGGTAGGACTCGAACCTACATTTTCATCCATTACCTTACTCGACGTTCGTAGCGCCGGGGGTTACGTGGGCATAAATTCTTAGACGGTTGGTCAATTTGCACACCTATTTCAGTGCTGGAGAACCACTGTACTCTAATCCCCGACCGTCAACTGGGTGTTAAATCCGTGGGGCTCTCCTTAACGTCTCAAGCCGCAGCCGACCCTTTAGAGGTCTACCCCATAAGACGAGCATTCCGCGTGACTCAGTGTGCACCGACCGCATCACGTTACTGCTATATTTCTTGCACAACACAAAGGTGGTCCATATATCTTTACGATACCACTCTTCGGGAGGAGTAAAGGCTCGCAGCCCCGATTAAGTGTTCTTTCCTTCACTAGCCAAGCAATTTGGCTCCCCAAGTTGGATTCGAACCAACAACGCCTTGATTAACAGTCAAGTGCCCCTACCGATAGGGCCCCTGGGGAATGAATTTCGTGATGCTGATTTTGGACCGTATTGGTTAGTTACCAAGGACGCATCATTACCTTCTGGCGGACGCCGTAGCAATGCCGCAAGCTTAGACCACACAACGGGTAGGACTCGCACCTACTAAGGCTGATCAGGCCCATATGCTCTCTGGTAGCTAACCAGCTGCGCAGTGTGGAATTTTGGCACCGGTGTAGGGAGTCGAACCCTAGCAGCGAGGTTTTGGAGACCTGCGGCGCAACCCATACGCTCACCGATATGTTATTTGGCGCCAGGCGGGGGTTATTGCACCCTGCGTATGTCACAAACGGGTCATGACCGTCTAATACGCATTTTCACCATTCTCCTCCAGGTCATGACTCCCTTCAGACGCACCTATGCGATACCCAGCAAATTTGGTTGCGCAGACCGGATTCGAACCGATGTCTCCAGGTTATGAGCCTAGCGTGATTCCTCTTCACTACCGCGCGTCAATTGGCTTTCCAGCTACCTTGGGAGTAGGACTTTCTCACTTGAACTTTACAACACGACAGCTTTTAACTGAGAGATCGTGTCGACCAAGACTGGAAATTTGGCGGACGTAACGAGACTCGAACTCGCCTTCTCCGGCAGACAACCGGGCCCCTTCCCTGATAGGGTATACGTCCAAATGTTCTTAGCTCTGCCGGAAGGACTCGAACCTTCATTGACTTTCGTCACGCATTAACAGTGCGTTGCATTACCGGATCTGCCACGACAGAGCAAAGAACACTATGATTGTATTTGCGCCAGAGCCCAACCTCTGCTCCTCCTGCGTTTTTCAGGTTCGATGAGTTCGCTGTTAGGCTAATCAATAAATCCTTACTCGACGCCGGTGTGCTGTATCAAGTATCACCACCTTGTGCAGCCGCATTATTCCAATTATGCTATAGGGGCGCTTGTCCCCTACCAGGAATCGAACCTGGATCTACCACAGTCGGCGTGATCATGACCTATACACCAGCTCAGTTATTTTAACGTCGTCGACTACGTTGTCGGACGCTGGCGAAAATACAATCTGCATCACTCTTCTTTCAGCTACTAACGTGTAGGAGTCGAACCTACTCGGCGGGTTGCGCAACCCTATTTGCTGCACCATGCATAAAAAGCTTTCGTCAGCCAGGTTTTTCAGCCTGGTCGTCCACTTTAAAGAAGGACTCGAACCTTCACGAAGCCACCAAGACCAAGGAGGGAATCGAACCCTCTCACCTTACCACATCGTTAGTATGTGAAAGAAGAGCAAATGCTCAACTTCGTGCCCCATGTTTATCAGCAACCAATTTCTTGGTCACCTCCGCGGTCCTATTTGCCCAGGGTCATTTGGGTAGCCCGCGACCGACACACTCAGGTTGTCGGCACCTAGTCTGGGTTTTTCACCTTTCGGATCCATCACCAAACACGCCCATAAAGCCTTATTTAAAGTGGGTGGCTAGCAGTCGCGTTCCGCATTTCCCACTTTTTGAAGTCACAAGCCGCTCTGTTTCGCTGCGTATTTAACACAAACTACTTCTGATGCGCCCACAAGCCGGTAAATCTCCACAGAGCCAATTACGACAAGTGATCTTCATTCTTCGCAACGGAGGCTTACAAGTTTGTCTCTGCACCGTCTATGTCTTTAAAGTAATGCATCTTGGTTTCGATGTCAACTACTTTTTCTTTTTTTTGCTTCTGCGTCTTCTAAACCGTTGTTTGATCTGCGTCAGCGTTGTCTTTAAAGTAAAGCATCTTGGTTTCGATGTCAACTACTTTTTTCAAAAAACTTTCTGCTGTAAGTCTTATGGAAAAAGTTGTTTTGGTAGCCCCGATGGGATTCGAACCCACACCCTCCGGATTGAAAGTCCAGCGTACAAAAGCCATTTATACCGCGGGGCCATTGCTTCGTCACATTCTTCTGTTTCTTCGTGTTCTGGTTCCATTTTCATTCTCCTTTAGACTAAAAAACCCTCCTAAGCTTTTCGGGCTTGGAGGGCATCGAGCAAGTGCTATTCGTGTTACACTTTTAGTCTCGGTAGCCCTCCCTGGTAGGTTCAAAGCGATCCATACCTCCGAGGTCTGATTTAATCTGGCCATAATTCAACGCCTGCCAGGTGCTCTGGCTGGTCACGGCTGTCGCGACTCGCGCCAGCTTTGTGATATGTTGAATCAGTGTTTGCATCATTTCTCTCAAGTTGTGTAACTCAAAGCGTCATTGCTTTTTGTTACGATTATTTATCTCTCAATTTTCACACTACACGCAAAAAAGCCTCTAGTCAACAACTTTTTTCAACTTTTTTTGCAGCTCAGTGTCGCGTGTTGTCTTATATGTAGTATGTCTTGTGGTCAGTGTCAAGAACTTTTTTCACTTTTTCTTGAACGTCCCGTTTTTGTTCCTTGACGTGCTGTCGCTTCCGCGGTTCTTGCGCCAGGTTCCTGGCTTGCCATACCGTCCACTCTTCTGTCGCGG
>Ga0102934_1001770_pt1 | contig 15118 bp, 14 predicted proteins | sample SalPonR2_A_D1_MG_FD_78175 | JGI IMG/M metagenome (GOLD analysis project Ga0102934, IMG submission 78175) | Salt pond soil microbial communities from South San Francisco under conditions of wetland restoration - Salt Pond MetaG R2_A_D1_MG | ecosystem: Environmental > Aquatic > Marine > Intertidal... | reverse complement strand
GTTCGATGCCCTCTGGCCGGTTACCGGCGGCGCCCTGATCAGCCTGCTGGGCTGGTACAGTCTGCGCAACCGCGGCGTCAATCTGCGGACAAAAGACGTGGATGTCCTGCTTGAAGCCCTACTGCGACCATTGGGAAAGATTGCAGCTGCCGTAAAACTGCCACCGGCACCACGGTTACCACGCGGCGCCCGCTGGCAGAACCTGCCCCTGCTGTTGCTGCTGCGGGATGCCGAGCAGCAGTTACGCCAGCTCAGGGTTGCCGGGGTGATGTTCATTCTGCTGTTATTGGCACTGCTGCTTTTGTAGGAAGTGATCAGTGATCACTGACGAGTGACAAAGGACAAGGAACAAAGGACAAAAAAAACGACCGATCTCGAAATATCGAGCCGGCCGCTTGTTAACCTGCCTGTATGGCGAAAACTATTTCACGTGACAACGGTTACAGCTGGTCTTGGCGGCAAAAGCGGTTTCGCCGTTGTGACAGAAGCCACACTGCTCACCGGCGTAAATTTTTTCCATGGTGATTTCCACTGATCGCTGTTTCATCTTGGGAAACAGGTCGGGGTTATGACAGTCACCACAACTGAAACCGGCTTCGGCGTGGATTTTTCCGGAAAACTCCACCGGACCCAGGGCGCTCCTATCATAGTTTAATGAACGGTTAGCGGGAACAGCAATGGCGGCGGTAACAGCACAGAGGGTGACGACACAAAGCAACAGCACGATCCTTTTCATGGGCATTATCCTTGTCAAAAAGTGGGAGTAATATGGTATACAACAAAAAGCTACTAAAGTCTGGCGAGAGTTTATACAAGCCCAATATTCAGGTCAACTGCTGTAAAAAGCATTTGTTATTTTATTTCTACAGTAAAAATAGATACACTGTTTTACCTGTCACATGATGACAACAGGATCAACGCGAGGGGAAGGGTATCACATTGGAACATTTTATCGCCAGACAGCCGATTTTTGATACGCGGGGACGCGTCTTTGCTTACGAATTGCTGTTCCGTTCCGGGATGCACAACTATTTTGACAGTGACAATTTTGATCAGGCCTCGGCCAGTGTTATTGCCAACAGCAACCTGTTGTTCAGCCTCGGCGAAATGACCGGCAATACCAAGGCTTTTCTCAACTGCACGGAAAACGTGCTCCTCAAAGACCTGATGACGACCCTGCCGCGCCAGCAGGCAGTGGTTGAAATCCTTGAGAATGTCGAACCCACTCCGGCGATTATTGAGGCCTGCAAGCGTCTTAAGCAACTCGGCTATACCCTTGCCCTCGATGACTTTGTCTACCATCAGAATTTTGAGCCGCTGCTCGATCTTGCTGACATTGTCAAGGTTGACTTTCTCCTCAGCGATGTCCGGCAACAGGAAGAACTGGCCCGGCAACTGATCCCCCGCGGCATCAAGATGCTCGCTGAAAAGGTTGAAACCCATGAGGTGTTTGAACAGGCCAAAGCCATGGGATATCAGCTTTTTCAGGGCTACTTCTTTGCCAAGCCGGTGATTATTTCGCGCAAGGATATCCCGACCAACAAAATTCAGTTCCTGCGCATCCTCAAAGACGTTCACGCTGAAGACGTCGATTTCAAAAAGCTCGCCATCACCATTCAGAGCGAAGTATCCCTGACCTACAAGCTGCTCAAGCTGATCAACTCAGCCGCCTTTGCCCTGCGCAACCGGGTGACCTCGGTACTGCAAGCGCTCTCCCTGCTGGGCTTGCGGGAGATCCGTTCGTGGGTTTCACTGCTGTCGATCTCCTCCATGGCCAACGATAAACCGGCGGAGTTGGTGGTCAGCTCATTGATCCGCGCCCGTCTGTGTGAACAATTGGCGCTGCCCAGTCGCATGGGCGACCGCAAATCTGATCTGTTTCTGATGGGACTGTTTTCCCTGCTCGATGTCATCATGTCGCGTCCTCTCGATGAAATTCTTCAAGAAATTACCGTTGAAGAGGATGTTTTTGCCGCCCTGACCGGTAACGACAACCCGTTAAGATCGATTCTCCTGCTCGTCATCGCCATGGAACAAGGAGACTGGGAAACCGTCTCACAAATGACAGCAAAGACCCAGATCGATGAACAAGTCCTGCCGAATGCCTATCTGGAGGCGGTTACCTGGGCGCAGGATATTTACAGCATGTAATCTACCGTCAACTGGCTGCCCATTCAGAAGCGGTATCGTGTCGATCCTGAAGTCCGGGATGGACACTAACGGGTAACAGGTTTGCGCCAACGCTCATTGACAGATCGGACCGAACGGGGTACAAAGAAAGTTTTTCAAGGAGTACACATGATCAAGAAGGTACCGACCGCTGGTGAGCACGCCCTGTCACGCTGCAGCAAGTGCAAAGAAGCTACCAACCACACCATTGTTGCCATGGTCGGCGACCGCGTCGCCCGGGTTGAGTGCAACGTCTGTGGCAGTGTCCATAACCATCGCGGCACAGCCGCTCCAAAGCCCCGCAGCACCTCCCCACGCACCCCGGCGCAACCGCGCAAAACCCGTGTCCAGACCCAGTGGGCAGACATGATGGCAGCGGCCGATCAAACCCGCGCCATCCCCTACAACATCAAAACCCGGGTAAAAACCGGAGATCTGATTGATCACCCCAGCTTCGGTATGGGCCAGATTCTCTCCACTACCCGCCCCAATAAAATGGAAATCATTTTTGAGCAGGGGGTCAAACTGCTGCTCTGTAACGTTGCCGACTGACATGACCAGCTCGCAGAATAAAGTCACCGGTATTCTTGTATCCCTGGCCGCCCTGGTGATTATCATCGCCGGTTTGAAAACCGCCCAAGCGGTACTGGTGCCTTTTCTGCTGGCTTTTTTCATCTCGATTATCTGTGCCGGTCCTTTCTACTGGCTCCGCCACCAGCGGGTTCCGGCAGCGCTCGCACTGTTAATTGTTATTGCCGTGGTCATGCTTGGCGGTCTGGCGGTATTAACCATTATCGGCACCTCCGTCAATGATTTTACCAGTCAACTGCCGATCTACGAGCAGAAGTTGCGCTCCCAGACCCTGACCCTTATCGACTGGTTCAACCGTTTCGGCATCAAAATATCGCGCCAGTTGCTGCTCGACCATTTCGATCCGGGCTCTATTATGCAATACGCCGGACGCATGTTATCGGCCGCGGGTGGGGTGTTGACCAACTCTTTTCTGATTCTGCTGACGGTCATTTTTATCCTCTTCGAAGCTGCGGGAATGCCCACCAAGCTGCGCGCTGCCCTGCCGGACGCCGACACCTCCCTGGCCTCTTATGAACGTTTTGTCCACGGGGTACGAAAATATCTGGTCATCAAAACCCTGGTCAGCCTGGTGACCGGCTTAGTGGTGACCGTTGGGCTGATGCTCATTGGCGTCGATTATGCCCTGCTCTGGGGCTTAATCGCTTTTCTGCTGAACTATGTTCCCAATATCGGCTCGATTATCGCTGCCATTCCGGCAGTGCTCCTGGCTCTGGTGCAACTCGGCCCGTTGCATGCGCTCTTCGTCGCCGGATTGTATCTGGCCATCAATGTGATGATGGGCAATGCTGTCGAACCACGGCTGATGGGAAAAAGCCTGGGACTATCAACCCTGGTGGTCTTTTTATCATTGGTGTTCTGGGGATGGGTGTTAGGCCCGGTCGGAATGCTGCTGTCAGTACCGTTGACGATGATCATGAAGATTGCTCTGGAGGTCAACCCCTCGACCCGCTGGCTGGCGATCATGCTTGGCTCCGATGCCTCTGCTGCGGCTGCGGCAAAAACTGCCACTGCCGAATCCGATCCGGCTTGACCTTTTACGATGATCTACCGCCCCTTTGGCCAGACCGGCACAAACCTTTCCATCGTCAGCTTCGGTGGCATGCGCTTCCCCGACCCGGGCAACATAGACGCCGGCGCCGAACTGGTACGCTATGCCTGGGACAAAGGTATCAACTATTTTGATACCGCTCCGCTCTACTGTGATAAACACAGTGAAAACATCTTCGGTCATGCCTTAAAAGACCTTCCGCGCGCCGGCTTTCATGTCGGCACCAAATGTTCAAGCCCTTGCGGCAGTGAGCTGCGGCGCAGCCTCGAGCAGAGCCTAGAGCTACTGCAACTGGATACCATCGACTTTTTTTACATCTGGTATCTGCTTGATCGTGATGACTGGCACAGACGCCTTGACCAGGGCGCTGTTGCAGCGGCACTCCGGGCAAAAGAGGAAGGACTGATCAAAAACCTGGTTTGTTCATCCCATATGAATGGTGATGACCTGGCCGAAGTCCTTACCAACGGTTATTTTTCCGGGGTGCTGTTAGGTTACAACGCCATCAACTTCCCCTACCGCCAAGCGGCGGTTGAACATGCCGGCAACCAGGGGTTGGGGGTCATTACCATGAATCCCTTAGGCGGTGGCCTGATCCCGCGCAATCCGCAGCGTTTTTCTTTTCTACGGGAACGGCAGGATCAAAGCGTTGTCAGTGCTGCCTTGCGCTTTAATCTTTCCCATCCGAGCATCACCTCAGCATTGGTGGGCTTTACCTCAACCACGGAAATTGACGAAGCCGTAGCGGCGGTTGACAACTTTTCCCCTTGCACCATGGCAGAGCGTTTACGTATCGAAACCCAGCTTAACGAAAGCTTTAATGACCTCTGCACCGGATGCGGCTATTGCCTGCCCTGTCCGGTAGACATTCCCATCCCGAAATTTCTCGATGCCTACAACCAGCTGATTCTCAGTAAAGGCGACGGTAAAACCGTTAACGACCGCTTTCGCCTCCACTGGAACATCGACCGCCGACTGGCTGCCAATTGCACCCGTTGTGGTGCCTGTGAAGAGCGCTGCACCCAACATCTGCCGATTATCCAACGCTTAAATGAGCTGGCTGGCGATTCGCCCCAAGTTACTGATCAGAAAAAATAAACACAAATTCCCTGTTATTTATTAACAAGCAATGATCCAGATGAAATAATTAGAATTTACATATTATTTTAAATAAACGGAGCTTTTCCCTCCAGCGCCTCTGTAGCGAGGAAATCCAGAGTGAGACCTGATATTATTCCTACAATCTTGCTCCTGCTCTTGCTCCTGCTGCTTCCCAACCAGAGTCAGGCGCAGACCCTCTGCGCCTTTGAAATATTCCGACAACACACCGCCATTATCCTGCTGATTGATCCTGCGTCGGGGCAGATTGTCGACGCCAATGACGCCGCTGTCGCCTACTACGGTTATCCCTATGAGCAGTTGCTGGAGATGAATATCCAGCGGCTCAACAACCTAGATTCCGTAGAAACCGAGCAGGAAATCCGCCGCGCCGACCGGGAACAGCGTGATTACTTCGTTTTTCATCATCGCCTTGCCAATGGCGATATCCGCCCGGTTGAGGTCTATTCTTCTCCTCTGGTTGTTGACGGGCGCAGGCTGCTTGTATCCATCATTCATGATGCGGCAGACCGGCATGTTCTTGAAGAAAGCATCGTGCAAAGCGAATCCCGTTTGCGCTTTGCCGAACAGGTCGCTGAACTGGGTCACTGGGTTCTTGATCTCGAGAACAACAGCTACTGGTTTTCCGAAGGGGCTCTGAATTTGCTGGGGCTTGATGATCCGGAGCAACCGGTTGCAACGCTGCGGCAAATGATCCTGCCGGATGAACGAGCCAAGATGATCGAAGCCCACAACCGGCTTGTGCTGGAGGGTATTCCCTACAATGTTCTGTTACGTTTTGAGCGTCCCGACGGCCGGATTATCGATCTGAACTCCCAGGGGATTTACGATTCCCGGGAAAATCAAATTTTTGGGATTCTGCATGACATCACCGAGACCCGGGAAGCCATGCGACTGCTTTCATCGCGCACGGCCTTTTTCAATCGCCTCGCCGTCGGCACCGTTATTGTTCTGCTCGGTATTGTTAGCCTGCTGTATTATGCTGTGCGACGCAGTAAAAACGCCGAGGAAGCCTTAAAGGTGAGCAAAGCTCAGATGCAGGAAAACCTCGATATGACCGAACTCCTCCTCAACTCCACTGCTGAGGGGATTTACGGGGTTGATCGTCGGGGAATCTGCACCTTCTGCAACAGCGCCGCGCTGAAACTGCTGGGCTATCGTCACCAGGACGATCTGATCGATCGCAATATCCATGACAAAATCCACCACAGCCATGCCGATGGCAGCCCGTTCCCGGCCCAGGAATGTCCTCTTTTTACCCATTTCGAAGAACAGATCCACAGTGATGAAGAACTGTTCTGGAGGTCCGACGGCAGTGGCGTCCCGGTCGAATATCGCTCGTATCCACTGCAGCGTCAAGGTGTAAACATCGGAGCGGTTGTGACGTTCCTTGACATCAGTGAGCGCAAGGCCCAACAAGCGGCCCTACAAAAGAAAAATCAGGAGCTGGAAGATTTTGTCTACAGTGTTTCCCATGACCTGAAAAGCCCATTAGTAACAATCAAGTCCTTTTTAAGGATGCTGCAACAGGATCTTCAGGAACAAAAACCGGAGCAGGTTGATGAGGATCTGCACTATATCAACGGTGCTGCCGATCGCATGGATAATCTTTTGGCCGGGCTGCTCCAACTTTCCCGTATCGGCCGGATCGAAAGTCCACCACAAACCTTCGATGTTGCCACACTGATCGAAGAGACCCTGGTCTCCCTGTCCGGTCATCTGCGGGAAAAACAGATCAACGTCCGGGTCGAGGACATCCCCTACCAGCTGTATGGCGACCCTGTGCGGCTCGGGCAGATCTGGCAGAACCTGATCGAGAATGCCGGCAAATATCTCGGGGAGCAGTCGCAACCGCAGATTGATATCGGGGTGAAAGATAAAAACGGAGATCCCACGTTTTTTGTGCGTGACAACGGCATCGGGATTGATCCGCAACATGCACAGCGGATATTTGCCCTGTTTGCCCAACTCGATCCCCAGAGTCCAGGCTGTGGGATCGGACTACCGATGATAAAAAAGATTGTTGAACTCTATCAGGGTAAGGTATGGTTCGAATCAGAGGGAAAAGATAAAGGCTGTTGCTTCTACTTCACCCTCCCCCGGGCACTCATACCCCACGAGGAGGAACGATGAACAAAGGCGAACCGATCGTTATACTGCTGGCCGAGGATGATCCTGCCCACGCCGAGATCATCCGGCGCACGCTGAAGTCCTCGCGCATTGCCAATCGCATGGAGCATGTCAATGACGGCCAGCAGGCCCTTGATTATCTCTACCAGCGTGAACGTTTCACCGACCCCGATCTCGCCCCACGCCCGGGACTGATCCTGCTGGATCTGCGCATGCCGCGCATTGATGGCCTTGATGTGCTGCGTCAGATCAAAAGCGATGCCGATCTGACCCGGATCCCGACGGTGATCCTGACAACCTCCGCAGCCGAAAGCGATATGGCCAAGGCCTACGAGGCCCATGCCAACAGTTACCTGGTTAAACCGGTTGATTTTAACAAATTTACCAGCATGATGGAGACTGTCGGCTATTACTGGCTGATGTGGAACTGCAATCCTTAAAAAACGCATTTACCAGTTTAAGTTCCGGGGCTTATGGCAAACGAAACTACACACATCCTGATTGTTGATGATGAACCGTCCCATAGCACCCTGATCCAACGGTCCCTGCTCGGTAGCAACGATGCGGCAACCGTGTCGATTGCGGCAAACCTGCAGGCCTGCCGCGGAGAAGTTGCCCGCCAACGCCCCGACATCATGCTTCTTGACCTGAACCTGCCGGATGGCTCCACCCTGGCCTTTCTTGAACAGATTGCCGCGACAGACACTTTCCCGGTGTTAATCATGACCTCTTCCGGCAGCGAGGCCCTGGCGGTCGAAACCCTCAAGGCAGGCGCCATCGACTATCTGGTAAAAAGCCCGCAAGCATTTGACGACATGCCACGTACCATCGAACGCTGCCTGCGTGAGTGGCGTCTTCAGCAGGAGCATCAGCACGCCATTCATGGCCTGCGGGAAAGTGAGCGCCGTTTTCGCACCCTGCTCCAGGACATTCGCTCGGTAGCGGTTCAGGGCTATCGTGTCGACGGCACCGTACACTACTGGAATCGCGCCTCCGAGGAGCTTTACGGCTATTCGGCAACTGAGGCGCTGGGCCGAAAGCTGTGTGAATTGATTATCCCCGCTGATATGACCGCTGAAGTGCGGCGAAACATAGATGAAATGAGTCAAAGCGGTGAGCCTGCCCCGTCGCAGGAATACCAGCTCAAGCGCAAGGACGGCTCTGAGGTGATGGTTTTTACCAGCCATGCTATCCTTGCGGAACCGGGCCGTGCTGCGGAATTTTACTGCATCGATATCGACATCACCGAGCGCAAAAAAAACGAGGAGCAACTCAATAAGCTCAGCCAGGTGGTTGAGCAGAGCCCGACCATGGTCATTATTACCGACCTGAACGGGGTGATTGAATACGTCAACCCGTTTTTTTCAAAGGTCACCGGTTACCCTGCCGGCGAAGTCATCGGCTCCAATTTTAAAACCTTCCAGCTCAACGGCATGACGGCAACAGAGTACCAGCAGCTCTGGCAACAGCTTGAATCCGGAGAAGACTGGCACGGAGAGATACACAACCAACGCAAAAACGGCAGCAACTTCTGGGAACGCGTCCTGATCTCTCCCCTGCGTGACCGACAGGGAAATATCTGCAACTATATCAGCATCAGAGAAGACATTAGCGCGCACAAGGTTTACGAACAACAACTCCAGCATCAGGCCACTCACGATGCCCTGACCGGTCTGGTCAACCGCTCATTACTTAAGGATCGCATCGACCAGGCTGTCCATCAATCGCAACGCAACAGCAGAGCTGCGGCCCTGTTACTGCTTGATCTGGACAGATTCAAGGTGATCAATGATACCCTTGGGCACAGCGTCGGTGACGAACTTCTCTGCGAGGTCGCATCCCGACTGACGAAAGCTGTGCGCGAAACCGATACCGTAGCGCGCCTGGGAGGTGACGAATTCGTTGTCCTGCTGACTGAGATTACCAGCCTCGACCGAGTGGCGATGATTGCCGAGAAAATTCTCACATGTCTGAACAAATCCTATTATCTTGCCGGGCAACAACTGTCTCTGTCGGCCAGTATCGGTATCAGTCTCTGCCCAAAAGACGCTAACGACAGCGACAATCTCATCCGCTTTGCTGATATCGCCATGTATCAGGCTAAAAAGAAAAAGGGCACCTTTGCCTTTTACGCGGCCGATATGAATCTTGACCTTCAGCACGCTTCAATAAAGGAACCGGGCCTATGACCGAATTGCGCAATTACAGCCGCATTCCCTTCCATACCACCGCAACGATCCTTTGGGCTCAAGAAAAATTCCCCTGTGAGCTGGTCGATCTCGCCTTGCGCGGCGCCCTGTTACAGACCAAGGATGAACTGCCGATTGAGACTGGCGCGCGCGCCAAGGTGGAAATTGAGCTAGCCAATTCGGAGCTGAAACTGACCTTTGGGGTCGAACTGATTCATTGCGAACAAAATCAGTACGGTTTCCTTTTTATCGACGCCGACGACGAGTCCTTAGCCCACCTGCGCCGCCTGCTGGAGCTTAATCTCGGCGATGGCGAACAGGTTGATCGCGAATTTATCCACTGGCTGCAGCACTCCGATCATTAGCCCGTCGGTTCTGTTAGAAACCAGCTTCGCGCCGCAGCAGCGCTACCCAGTCCTGCAGACGAGCTTCCGTCAACTCCGGCTGATTGGTTACATCGAGGGGCAAACCGAGAAAAAAATCACCTTCGCCCGCAGCTGAATGCTGGTAATCATAGCCTTCATCCGGCCATTTTCCGATAATCTCTGCTCCGGCCTGCAAGGCCACATCATGCAGCACCTTGATGGCGTCAACAAAGGCATCCGGATAACCGACCTGGTCACCAACCCCGAACAGGGCGACCTTTTTTCCGGAGAGTTGAGCATCCCGCAGACACTCCAGCGAGTCATTCCAATCATCCTGCAGACGATCCTGTTCGTCGCACCAGCTGGAAGACCCCAGAAGTAACAGGTCACAGGATTCAAAATCAGGGCGATTAACCTCTGCCACCGGATAAAGTTTTGCGGTGCTCAATAGCTCGGCCAGTCGCCGGGCGATTTCGGCGGTTTTACCGGTGCCGCTTCCGTAAAAAATTCCAACTTTCATTGACAGGCTCCTTTTTAAAAAAATTACCCCATCAGCGGGGACAATTTGCCACCGGACAGCGGGGACAGGTGGGATCATCTTTTAACACAACCCCCGGATGGACAATCCGCAAACTCACCGGTTCGCCAAGATTAAGAGTACAGTAAAATGGCGACAACACCTTGTACTCCTGGCCACGATATTCAACCTCATAGTAACAGTCGTGACCACGGAACTCACGCGTAATGATGCGCCCTTCCCCATGGGGGTCAGAAACCAGCTCCAGGTGTTCGGGACGCACTGAAACCCAGTGGCTACCCTGCTTGTTGACCGTGGTGGTCATGGTGCCCAGCGGTGTTTTAGCGACAGCGCCATCCAGTTCGGCCTTAACCAGATTGGTATGACCGAGAAACTCAGCAACCAGGGCATTGTTGGGTTGTTGATAAATCTGCTCCGGGGTATCCAGCTGACACAACCTCCCATCCGTCATTAACCCAACCTGATCGGCAAAACTCAAGGCCTCAGCCTGATCGTGGGTCACTAAAATGACGGTGACCCCGGCGTCCTTGATCAAGCGTCGCATTTCATTGCGGGTGGCGTTCCGCAATGCAGCATCCAGATTGGAAAAAGGTTCGTCCAGAAGCAGCAAATCAGGTTCCGATGCCAGGGTCCGGGCCAGCGCCACCCGCTGTTGCTGCCCCCCGGAAAGCTGATAAGGATAGCGTTGTTCAAGTCCCTGGAGGGCCATCAGTTCAATCCATTTACCCAGCCGTTCGGGGCGTTCCCGCGGTGCCACCCGCCGCATGCCAAACATGATATTTTCAGCCACCCGCATATGGGGGAACAAGGCGTAGTCCTGAAAAACAATGCCAATCTTGCGTTTCTGCGGCGGCACTCTGGTCACATCCTGACCATGCAGAAAAATCTGTCCCAGATCAGCGGTTTCAAAACCGGCGATCATCCGCAGGGTTGTCGTTTTGCCACACCCACTTGGGCCCAGAAGGGCAAGGATATCACCCTGATGCAGCACGAACGACAGATCATTAACAACCGGATCGCCACCACCGAAGCTTTTAGTCAATCCATTCACCCGGATCTGCTCCTGACGGTCACCAGCCGGTGACAATGGCGTCGGCACTATGGATTCTGATGGTGCCATTTTCATAAAGCCTTCTCTCGGCGCAGGATCATCCCGACTGATATGCCGGAAAAAAGAACAATCGCTGCAGCAAAGGGGGCTGCCTCGGCCAGCATCCCCTCAACGGTACGGGTAAAGACAGACACCGCCAGGGTATTAAAACCGGTCGGCGATAACAGCAGGGTAATCGGCAGTTCTTTCATACAGAACAGAAACACCAACACCAGTCCGGCAATCATTCCGCGCCGTAACCGCGGTAGCAGGACATGAAAAAAAGTGACGAGGGGACCATAGCCGAGAGACCAGGAAGCCTCTTCCAGGTTCGGTCGTGCCTGCAGAATGGCACTGCGGATCGGCCCCATGGCCAGCACCAGGGTCGCGATAGTCAAGGCAAAAACCAGCAGAACGATTGTCTGATAAAGGAAAAAAACGGTCTGCAGGGCAAAAAACACCATCGCCAAAGCCAGTGTCAACGGCGGCAGGGCATAGCCGACATATGCGGAACGTTCAATCCAGATAATCCCTGGGGACGGATAACGGGCCGCCAGATAACACAGAGGAAACGCCAAACCGACCGCCAGCAGGGAAGCCGGCAAGGCAGCGGAAGCCGAGGTAATAAAGGTCCAGGGAACCTGCATAAAGACACTGACATCCGGCGGTGCCAGTACCAGCCAATAAGCCAGCATCAGCAGCGGCATCAGCACCGATGTACCAAGAACCAGCAGCAAATAGAAGCCCGCCAACGGCATTGAACGCTTGAGAATCGTCGGCTTGGCCGGGCGGATCGCACCACTGCCGACACTGGAAAGGCGCCGACGGCGCAGGACAAATATCTCCATAACAACAAACGACAGGGCTAGCCCCAACAGCATGATCGATAGCCAGGCAGCATAAACACGATCAAAGGCCCCGGCGTACTGATTATAGATCGCATAACTGAAGGCTTCATAGCGCATTAGAGCGATAGCACCGAAGTCTCCCATCACGTAGAGACCAACGACCAGATATCCTGCCAAAAGGCTCGGCAGCAGATGGGGAAAAACCACTTTGAGCAGGATCTGGTTATTGGAATAGCCGAGACTTTGGGCGCTCTCCTCCAGGCTGCTGTCAAGCCCCAGCAGCGCCGAACGCAGGTTAAGAAACAGGTACGGATAGGTATAGAGCGCCAGAGCAATCACCGCACCCCAGTAGCCCTGGATATTCGGGATATTCAGGTCAAACAACCGGGCCGCAACCCCGTAACGTCCACCGATACCCAACAACGCGTAGGCCATAACATATCCGGGAATCGCCAGCGGAACAACGGCCAGCACGGTCACCAACCGGCGTAAAGGAAAGGTGGTGCGGGTCACCAGCCAGGCCAGCGGTAGCGCCAGAAAGGTCCCCAATGCCAGCACCCCACCGGTCAGCAGCAGGGTATTGATCAGTAGGTCGAGATTTCTGCTGTTGAAAACCAACGCACTCACCTGCTGTCGATCCGCCTGCAGGGCACGGCTGAACAGATAGACCAGCGGTATCAGCATGGCAAAGGCCACCATCAGTGCCGGCAACAGCAAGCTTAAGGGGGGCTTGCGCCCGGATCCGAACAACCATTTACGCATATTTGCAACCTGTAAGGTCAGACATAACCACAGTATACCCTGAACACAAAAGACCAGGACACCCCCCTCCCGGCGGATGTCCTGGTTGATATTTCCGTTAAATCTGTAAGGTTAAAAAATCAGAGCAGCCCGGCTTGCCGTAGCAGATCAAGGGTGCCTTTCAAATCTGCCAACTGATCAAGATTGATCTTCGGCGCTGCCTGCAAAACCACTTTGGTATCAGTCAGGTCCGGATTACTGATAACGTTGGAAGTCACAGCATATTCGTTTACGTTGGAGGTAAAATACTGCTGCGCGGCAGGGCTGAGCAGAAAAGTGACTAGCCGAACGGCTGCGTCCTGGTTCTTGCTCGATTTCAATATGGCAATACCGGCAACGTTGACCAGATTACCAACATCTCCCTCGGCGAAAAAAGTTTGGGCAACGGGATAATCCTTATCCGTCGCCTTGAAGCGCGGCAAGTAGTAATTATTAACCAGAGCAAAATCAGCTTCGCCGTCAGCAATGCCGGCGACAGAGGTAGTGTTATTTCGGAAGGTTTTCAAATTATTAGCGGCGACCCCCTTCAACCAGGACAGGGTTTTATCGTCACCGTGTTGCACCCGCATGGCCGTCACAAAGGCCTGAAAACTGCCGTTGGTTGGAGGTAAAGCCACCCGCCCTCGGTATTTTTCAGCGGTCAGATCAAACACCGATTGCGGCAGGTCGTCGGCCCTAACCCGCTCGGTCGAATAGGCGATCACTCGAGCCCGCCCACTGGTAGCCACCCATTGACCGGTGGTACTGGTATAGATATCAGGAAGGTCGGCATATACCTCACGCGGTAACCTTGCCAACATGTCGGCATTGGCCAGGGCACCCATGGCACCGGCATCCTGTCCCCAGAACAGATCAGCCGGTGAGCGCTCCCCCTCTTCCTGAATCAGCACCGCCAGCTGAGCGGTATCTCCATAGCGCACATTCACTTTGATACCGGTATCTCTCTGAAACTGCTCGATAATCGGCTTGACAAAACTTTCACCCCGACCGGAATAAATGGTCAGTTCCGCAGCTTGGGCCATTCCCGTCAACACCACCAGACAAACGGAAACAACAGACACGTAAAATGCAATCAATCTCATTCCTTATTCTCCTTATAGAAAATTATGGTCTCATAATGTCATATTGTTGAGCGAAACACTTTCACTCAAAACGACAATCATTATCAAGTTAAAAAAACATTTCGTTTACTATTCACAATTGTCACAGCATGTTGCTTCTTCAAGCATCTGCTCCAATAAGCCGGGATCGGCTATATGCACCTGACCACGGTGGTAACTGATTCCATCCATCCGCACCAGACGCTGCAGGCTGCGTGACAGGGTTTCACGTGCCATCCCCAGCTCCTGGGCGGCCAGACCGATGGGGCGCAGATCCACCACCAGGGATTTGTGTTGGATACAACAGTGGGCGATATCGAGCTTATGCAACAGATAAGCGACCAATTTGCTGTCACTGCCGACACATCGTGACAGAGTGCGAAGACTGCGTTCCTGATCAACCTGCCGCGCCATCTGCTTGAGCAGGTTGCCGTAGAAGCGGGCGTCACTCTGCAGCAGACGACGGAACCATTCCTGTGACCAGAACAGCACCTGTGAGCTGGCAGCACTGACGACAAAACTATTGCAGAAACGACCACTGAGTAGCGATGACAGACAAAAGAAATCACCTGGCAGATAACGTTCGATCAGGAACTCCTGACCATCCGGAGAAACACGCATCATATGCATTTCTCCACTCATGACAAAATGCAAACGGGTTGACAGCTCTTCGGTAGCGATTCGTCCCAGACGTTTTTTGTGGTCCCGACTTCGGGCTGCATCACCTATCTGCGCACAAAAACTATCACCCAACCCCTCCAACAACGGGGCACGGCGCAGACACGCCAGATACCTAATATCTGTTTTCATGACGCAAGCAGCAGCGCTGCCGGGCTATCATTAGCCATTCCGGACATCATCCGCTGGTTGACAGCCTGTCGTTCCGCACTAAAACGCTGATAGAGCCGCAAACTACGTTGCGGTGGCCCATAAACCCGCCACAGGCAACGACCCTGCCAGGGACGACTCTTGGCGGCAATAAAGCCTCTGACATCCTTGGCCGGATAACCAAGAAACATACCGATCTCATTCGGGGATTCTTCAACCTGAAACACCTTTTGCATATGCGCCATGGCACTATCAATGGTCAAAGGTTGCGGGTAACCACACCCTGTCAGAAAGGATTG
>Ga0102934_1001767_pt1 | contig 15141 bp, 10 predicted proteins | sample SalPonR2_A_D1_MG_FD_78175 | JGI IMG/M metagenome (GOLD analysis project Ga0102934, IMG submission 78175) | Salt pond soil microbial communities from South San Francisco under conditions of wetland restoration - Salt Pond MetaG R2_A_D1_MG | ecosystem: Environmental > Aquatic > Marine > Intertidal... | reverse complement strand
CCGGATAAAATGGCCTATTACCGCATCCCGATCACCGCGTTCCAACAGGTCGTGGCCAATGAGAACACCAACACCTCGGGCGGGACCATTACAATGGGTGACGGCCGCTATCAACTTCGCGTGCCGGGCGAATTCAATACACCGGATGAAATATACGGCCTGGTTGTAGACAATTTCAACGGCCAGCCGGTTTACTTAAAGGATATGGCCCGGGTGGTGGACGGGTTCAAGGATGAAGAATCCCGGTCCCGCTTAGACGGCCGGGATGCGGTCAACATTGCCGTTAAAAAACGCGCGGGCGAAAATATCATCGACATCGTCGAAGCCGTGGACCGGCTGATCGAGGAGCAGAGGCCGGGCTGGCCCGCCGGGGTGGAAATCACCAAGCTCATGAACAAGGCCAAGGGCATCCGGCTGATGCTGGCGGACCTTGAAAACAACATATTGTCCGGCCTGTTGCTGGTGGTGCTGGTGCTCCTGTTTGCCCTCGGAGTGCGCAATGCCACCCTGGTGGGGCTTGCCATCCCGTTTTCCATGCTGCTCTCCTTTATGGTGATTTATGCCATGGGCATCACACTGAATGTGGTGGTGCTCTTCTCCCTGACCCTGGCTTTAGGCATGCTGGTGGATAATGCCATTGTGATTGTCGAAAATATCTATCGGTATATGGAACAGGGCGTTTCCCGAATCGAGGCGGCCAAAAAAGCGACCTCCGAAGTGGCCTATCCGGTCATCGGCTCCACCCTGACCACCCTTGGCGCCTTTTTTCCGTTGGTGTTCTGGCCGGGCATAATGGGCGAATTCATGAAATTTCTGCCCATTACCCTGATCATCACCCTGACATCGAGTCTTTTCGTGGCCCTGGTTATTAACCCGGCGCTCGCCGCTTTTTTCATGCGGGTCAAGCAAAAGAATGAACCGGGCCGCCTGGCAAGGGATGTGTCAGATATCCAGGCCATGGGTGAAAAACCGGTTCAAATCCAAGGCATTATACTGCGTACCTACCGGCGCATGCTTGAATATTCGCTCAGGCACCGCCTCACCGTGGTGGCCACGTCTTTTCTGCTGCTCTTTGCGCTGATCCAGATCTGGCAGCTGGTCATCGGCCTGGAAAAACCCGTGGAATTTTTCCCGAGCATTGATCCGGAAAGCGCCTATGTGAATGTCGATCCCCCGGAAGGCGCGGACCTGGAGTATATGGATCGGATCATTAAAAAAATCGAATTGGCGGTGGCCAATGCGGGGGCCGATGATCCGTCGGCCTCCTTTGAAGAACGATACGCCCGGGCCTATGCCCCCCGGGTACACGAAAAAAGAGGCGGCGGTACATTCAAGGGCCCCACGGATATCGACAATATTGAACACATCTATGCCACGGCCAAGAAAAAGGCGGGCAGTTCCCTTTTTTCCGAATATGCCGACAACCGCCTGGGGATTCAGTTCATCGACTTCGAAGACCGGAAAACCCCGTCCGTGGATGATATCGAGGTTATTCGCCAGCGGATCAAGAATATTGCCGGCGCCCGGATCACCGTGGCCGAAGCCCAGGGCGGCCCTCCCACCGGCGCGCCCATCAATATCGAGATCTCCGGGGAAAACGTCCGGATGCTGGGCGAGCTCGCCAAACAGATCCGGGCCATTGTCTCTAAAATCCCGCATGTGGTGGACGTCAAAGACGACTTCATGGATGCCCTGCCCTCGGTTCAGGTGGATATCGACCGGCAGAAGGCGGCGCTTTTCGGGCTTAGCACCAATGCCATCGGATTCGGCTTAAAGACCGCCTACAATGGATTAAATGTATCCACTTTTCGCGAAGGGGATGAAGACTACGATATTACCGTGAAGTTCACCGAAGACGACCGGAAAGTGGCCGACGTGTTGCGAAAACTCATGCTTCCCACCCCTTCCGGACAGATGGTGCCGCTGACCACCCTGGCGGACATCAAGTTCTCCGGGAGTATCGGGGATATCAACCGGATCAACCATGAACGGGTGGTCACCGTCAAAGGGGATGTGGATGAGACCAAAATCCCCGGCTCCGTCGCCAAAATGCAGGCGGAACGACTGCTTGCCGATTTCACGCTGCCCCCCGGCTATCATATCAAGTTCACCGGCCAGCACGAACATGAGGAGGAATCCAAGGCCTTTTTGTCCAAGGCATTTATTATCGCCCTTTTTCTGATCTTCTTAATTCTGGTGACCATCTTCAACTCCGTGGGCCAGCCCCTGATTATCATGACCTCGGTTGTTTTATCCCTTGGCGGGGTATTTTTGGGGCTGACGGTCATGCGGTTTCCCTTTGGCATCATCATGTCCGGTGTGGGCGTAATTTCGCTTGCCGGCGTGGTGGTCAACAATGCCATCGTCCTCATTGACTACATCAATAAACTGAGAAGCCGCGGGATGGATTTTCACGAGGCGATCATCGCCGGCGGGGCCACCCGTTTGCGCCCGGTGATGCTCACCGCCATCACCACCATTTTAGGGCTGATTCCCATGGCCACGGGGATTTCAATCAATTTCCGGAATCTTTCCATCTCGCTGGTCAGTGAAACCTCCCAGTATTGGCAGTCCATGTCCATCGTGGTCATATTCGGGCTGATGCTGGCCACCATCCTGACGCTGGTGGTCGTCCCCACCCTATACGCGGTTTTCGCCACCGCCCCGGGATGGTTTGCCGAAAAATATGCGCTGCTCAAAAAATGGTACTGGAAGCCGTTTGAAGCGGAGCCGGCGGATGGCTGAAAAATAGCGTCTTAAAACTATGAATTGCCATCGATTAAATATACCTTGGAGGGGTTGAAAACACACTTCGCTGCGGCTAAACTTATTTATTATTAAAAATCCAGTCATCCCAAAGACGAGGCTTGCATGCATCTATTTGATCAGGATATCTCAGTCACCCCGAAAGCGCCCTATTTCTTTAAAGCCAATGTATCCGAAAACTGGTCGATTAACGGCAATCCGAATGGCGGCTACCTTTTGGCGATCGTGGCCAATACCATGATGACGCACTCCGACAAAACCGCCACCCCGATTTTAACCGCCAATTACCTGGCCCGCTGCCTGCCCGGGGAAGTGGAATTGGGGGTTGAGGCCATCGCCCAGTCCAAACAGTTTAACCGGTTTCAAACGCGGCTGCTGCAGGAAGGCAGTGAAAAAATCCGGGCTTTCGGCACCTTTGCCATTGAAACCGATGAGTGCTTCATCAAACGCTACGAAGCCGATCCGCCGGAAATCGCGCCACTTGATCAATGCATCCGGTTTCCCCAAATGCCGAAATACACCCTCTATGATAACATGGATGTTCGCCTTGACCCAATGTGTGCGGGATGGATGGAGAATAAACTCTCGGATACATCCGAACACAAGGGATGGATCAAATTTACGGACGATCGGCCGCTGGATATGCTTGCCGTCACTTTGGCGGCGGATGCTTTTCCGCCGGCGGTATTCTCAACCCAGGGCATGGCCGCCTGGGTCCCGACCCTTGAGTTCACCATCAGCATCCGCAACATCACGGATACCCAATGGCTGAAATGCCGATTTAGAACGCGGTTTATCAACTGCGGGCTGCTTGAAGAGGACGGGGACATCTGGGATGAAAACGATGAATTGATTGCCGTATCCCGGCAGATCGCCCAGTACCGGAAAATCGCCGGATAAGGCGATTTCGATCATATATCCATAAAATCAGTGCTTTTGAGCTGAATGCCGTATCCCTTGGCCTTGCCGGTAAAATCCTCCAACAGACTATTTAAGACGATCTGCTGCTCATCCTCATAAAAAAGAAAAACAGAGGCCATTTTTCTCTTCCGGTGATTGTTCGTGAAACCTTCCTTCATCAGGGGACTGAGGGTATCCATGGCTTCGTAGGCGGTTTGATAGCGCTCATCCGGAACCCGGCGGCAGCATTTTAAAACAAATTCCCGCAGCAAATCCGGTACATCCGGCGGAAACTCCGCCCAGTCGGCCAACTCCTCATCCACGTGCATATCCAGCAGTTTGGTTAAGTTTGATTCCGGAAACGGCCGGACGCCGCTGATCATCTCATAGGCCATGATGCCCAGGGCATACATATCGGTTCTCACATCCACGGGATCGCCTTCGATCTGCTCGGGTGAGGCGTAAAAAACCGTCCCCGCCAGATTAAAATCTTCCGTGCCCGGGGCGCAGGCCAGCCCGAAATCCAGAATTTTGACCATATCATCAGGTAAAATGAACACATTTGCCGGCTTGATGTCCTGATGCACGATGCCCTTGTTATGCGCATAGGCGAGACCGCGCAGGATCTGCATTAAGTAGTTGGCGCTGCGGCCATACTCCAGGGCGCCCAGGGTGTCCAGAATGCGGCGAAGCGCCATGCCTTCGAGATATTCCATGATAATAAACGCCGTCCGGTAGATCTCATCAATATCATAGACCTTGACGATGTTGGGATGCACCATACGGGCGATGATATGGGCCTCTTCCTTGAATTTTTTCTGAAAAGCGGGCTCCATGGCCATGTCGTGTTTGAGCATCTTAATGGCCACCGGCATGCGAAGCAGCGAATGAATGCCCGAATAGACAATGCTCCATCCCCCCATGCCGAGCTTTTGCCGGATCAGGTATTTACCGATTTTGCGCTCCGAGATAACGCTCGAGCTTTCAAACCGCTTGGTGGCCACCTCTGTGAGAAACATCCGCAGATCCGGGTTTAATTCCGCAATCACGTCAAAGTCATTTTTTTCAAGCTTCCAGACTTTTGACGGCATATGGGCATCCACGTGGGCACTGCGCGGCTCGCCGGTAAGCACGGCCATCTCGCCGGCCAGATCATTGGCCTTAAGCTGGGCGATCTTATGAAGCTGTCCGTCTTTTTCCACATTAACGGTGAGGCCCCCCTCCTGAACAATGTAGAGAGTATCCCCGGCATCGCCCTGGCGAATCAGCCGCTTGCCTTTGTCAAGTTTGACCTGAGTGAGACAGTTTAACAGATGCAGCAGGGCATGCCTTGGCAGCGCCTCCATTAACGGCGTTTTAATGAGAAACTGGATGTCCTCCGCCTTCAGCGGGGAGGCCCAGTGCGGCTTGTTTTCGCCGATAAACTCCAGACCGATCTGAAAAATCCCCTTTTCCTGCTTCTCATACCTGACGACCCGCGAACGGTAGTTCCGCCATTCTCCGGAGTCCGGCAGGCACAGGTGAAAGTCGAGTTCGGAAGCGGGCTCCAGATCAAAAGCGGTTTCCAAGAGGATGCCGCCTTCGCAGATGTTGCGGACATCCACAAAAACCAGTCCATAGGCGCGGCTGCGGGACTCGCCCGGATGCCCCGTCCTCTGGGATGTGCAGTTTTCAATCACTCCGACTACGGGATTCTCAAACTCCGTCCGCGGCCACCGCCGGCGGTCATGCATCACCGTCATCTCTCCCCCCTCCACTGGCATCCGAATAATACCAGCCTTGAATCATTTGGACCAAGCAGCTGTTAAGAGGAACAGCTATATTAGATCTCAATTTAGGTTTAAATAACGCCCCGATTCTTCGTAAAATCCCGAAATACCTGCCAACTTAAATATTAGCGGACAGACCGTTCCCGACCGTTGTCCAGCCAGATCCGGGCCTCTTCAAAGGTTCGGAATGCGCAGATTTGAATCGGGGAACCGGCGGCATCGGAGAGCATTTCATACATTCGGGCCATGCCGAAAATCACGTCTGTCGGGGCCACAATGGCTGACCGATGGCCGCTGAATTTTTCCCTAAAGACCCCCGCGGCGGCTGCCAATTTTTCTAATGACCGGGCGGTAATGTTCATCTTTTCTGCGTCGCGGGTATCAATGAGTTCGAATAAAGGCGGGAGCAGGCGGGGATCTTTGACTAATTTCTGGGTATGGAGATCGATATCCGCATCCGTCACCTCACCCCATAAACGGGTGCTGATCAGTCCGGCTTTTTCATCCCATTCATAATCTATTGGCATGATCCAAAAGCCTAAAGAAAGAAACAGTTGGTGAGGATCCGGGGGCTGTGAGCGATAACTATCCGGTCAGCGCATCTGACCGGGACAAATCCACTTATAAACTAATATTTAATCGTAGCCCGAGTCAAGAATTATAAAAGGGATCGAAAAATTTGTAGATGCCGGTTACCCTATGGGGCGAAGCTGCAGGCCAGCAGGCGCATTTTTTGAAAAATCCGCCTGCTGGCCCGCAAAAATTTTTTTACGAAAATTCCATCGGATTCCGGCGCAGCCAGACACCTTGAGCACCAGGTTAAGGGAATCATTACCCCGGAGCGCCGCTGCCAAGAAATCCTTGCCCTGAGATGTTTTTCAACAAACCAGTCAAGCAATGCCTTAAGCGATGAGAAATAGCCCGATGGGGGATGCCCCTGCCGATCAATCGCCAGGCCCGCATGCAGCCCGTCGCCGCAATAATATACCACATAGCGGTATGCGTTTTCACTGATTCATGATATATCGCTTCACAGATAATAATAAAGCGTTAGATTGAGCAAGGAGCTTTCTTATATGATCGATGCGATGAATAGACGACAAAGCATTCGCGGGTTTAAAACGGAGCCGGTGCCAAAGGCCCTTTTAAAAGAAATCCTTGAAACCGCCACGAGGGCGCCGTCTGCCCTGAATTCCCAGCCATGGGAATTTGCGGTCATCACCGGATCGGTTCTTGATCAGATCCGGGCGGCCAATGTGGCAAAACTGCGAAGCGGCACCCCCATGACGCCGGATCATGTGGCCGCCCTCTGGCCGAGGGAGAGTGTGTACCGCGAACGCCAGGTGGAGCTGGCCAAACAGATTTTCCGCCTGATGGAGATCTCCCGGGAGGATAAGGAAAAACGAAACGCCTGGCAGGAACGGGGCTTCCGGTTTTTTGACGCCCCAGTGGCGATCATCGCCATGGCCGATCGGCTACTATCCGAATCCGGGCCCCTTCTGGATATCGGCATGGTGGTTGAAAATATCTGCCTTGCCGCGGTAGCCCATGGGCTGGGTACATGCATTGAGGATCAGGGTATTTTTTACCCGGAAGTCATTCGGGAACTGGCTGGCATACCGGAAACCAAGCGGCTCATCATCGGCATCGCCATGGGTTATCCGGATTGGAATTATCCGGCCAACCAGCTTAAAACCCCCCGGGCGCCGGTGGATCAAATGACGGCATGGGTTGGATTTGATGAATGATAAAATGCCGCCGCCGGCCGCAGGCCCGCGGGTTTTGTTCTTCAGCGGCGGCACGGCCCTCCGGGAGCTTAGCCAGGAATTAATCCGCTACACCCACAACTCCATCCATATCATTACGCCTTTTGACTCCGGCGGCAGCTCGGCTGAACTGCGAAAGGCCTTTGACATGCCGGCCGTGGGCGATATCCGGAATCGCCTGATGGCGCTGGCGGACCAAAGTTTTCAGGGCAATCCCGAAATATTCGACCTCTTCGGGCACCGGCTGGAAAAAGAATCGGCGGCAGACCAGCTGATAGCAGAGCTTTCCCGAATGGCCCGGGGCAAACATCGTCTGGTTTCCCGGATACCCGACCCCATGCGCCAAATCATCCGCAATCACCTCTCCGCCTTTTTGGAGCACATGCCGGCATCATTTAATCCAAAGGGCGCAAGTATCGGCAACCTGGTTTTGGCCGCCGGGTATCTTCTCAACCGGCGCTTGTTCGATCCGATCATTTACACATTTTCAAGCCTGGTCCAGGCTCGGGGCACCGTTCGGCCGGTGGTGAACAGCTGCCGTCAAATGGCTGCTGAGCTGGCATCCGGGGAACTGATTATCGGCCAGCATCAATTGACCGGCAAAGAGATAGAGCCGATCGCCTCGCCCATCAATCGGCTCTATCTTTGTCAAAGCGCCACGGATGCGGCCCCGGCGAATGTGGAGATTCGCCAAAAAATACGGGACTTGATCCAATCCGCCGAACTGATCTGCTACCCCATGGGCAGCTTTTATTCCAGCCTGATCGCGAACCTCCTCCCCATAGGAGTGGGGGACGCCATCAGCCGGGCACACTGCCCGAAAATCTATATCCCCAGCACGGCTGAAGACCCGGAATCTTATGGACTGGATCCCACCCGGCAGTCAGAGATCCTGCTCTCCTATTTAAAGGCGGATGCACCGGGATATATCGAGAATCAATCGGTGCTCAACCTGGTGCTGGTGGATAAAAGAAACGGAAAATATGCCGGCCCCATAGACGACGCCCGGCTGAATGCGATGGGCATCGAGGTGATTGATTATCCGTTAATATCAGAAGTGAGCGCGCCTCATATTGCCGCCGATCGGCTAGCCGAATTCCTGCTATCATTAACGTAAACCTAAATTTAGGGTAAAATCAGGAAAAGAAACCGACAATCACATCCACCGCTTCATTGGCTTCGGCCATGGCGGGGGTAAGGGCCATCCAGTCGTGAAACATACCTTCCCATTCGCGGTAGACGATGGATACGCCCGCGTCCCCTGCCTTTTCCTTAAATTGCCGGCAGTCACATAGGAATAGCTCGTGCGTGCCGACCAGGACCAGGGTGGGCGGCAGCCCGAAAAAATCGCCGTTAATGGGAGAAAGCAGATAATGGGCGGGATCATGGCCATCGGCGTAATTCCGGCCAGCGGCGGCCAGATCTTCTTTAGTCAGAAGCCGGTCAAATTTGCGGAGCGAATCAATATCCGGATGGCTCATGGTCAGGTCCAGCCATGGCGATAAGAGGCCAAGCTTTTCCGGAAGGGGATCCTGATTATCTTTTAAAGCAAGCGCTGCGGAAAGCGCCAGCCCGCCACCCGAGGAATCGCCCATGAGAAAAAGCTCGTCTTCGGGATTGACTGCCCTTAATTCCCGAAAAACCTGAAGGACGTCATTTAGCGGCCGGGGAAACGTATTTTCCGGCACCAGGCCGTAATCAACCATGATGGCGGCAATCCCGGTTTTTTCACATACCCGGGAGAGCATCCCCCAGTGGCAGATAATGGGACCGCTGGTGAATGCACCGCCATGCAAAAAAATCAACTTCTTGCCGGACAATTCAGAGGGCGGATGCAGTGAAACACAACCCACCCCCCGGATGGTCTCCTGGCATACCCGACAGTTTCCGACGGCTTTTTTCGGCGGGGCTTCCATTTATTTATGCCCTTGCTGGCTAGTCACTGGCATCCATTAAAATCAGAATCTACTTCGCTAAACGTGATTCTTAATCTAATGTTAAATTTCCTTTTCGCAATCCGACACCTCACGCGGCAAATGATCCCGGACTGATACTGACCGTTGTTAGCCCCCGTAAACATTGAATCACCAGAAACAATATTTGACATATGCCCCTTAATTTATAAATATAAAAGGTAAAAAGACGAATCTATTGATCCGGGAGTCGGCCAAGTTGCCTAAGCCGGCTACCCGCAGCATGAATTGAGTAAAAAATGAGCAATTGCCACCCGCAGGTTTCTGGAAAGGACGGTTATGAAGACCATTGTCAATATCAGCCTGGCCACGGATAAAGATGACTACGATCTGAACACCCACTTCATGGGACAGGATTTCCGTTTACTTAGGTTCGGGGCAAATGGGAACCCGGATAAAGCCGCCGACCTGATTCAGAAATGGGATGCCCAGGCGGACGCCATCGGGCTGGGCAGCTTCAAGGCCCCTTATGAATTGGGCATGAAAGGCTTGAAGGAAAAACAGTCGGAAAAACTCAATCAGCTTTATAAACAGCTGGAAAGCCCCCTTACCACCGGCGACACCCTCCGGGAGGTCGGCCATGAATGGAGCATCCGGCATATCCAGCACAAATTCGGCAGTAACTATTTCAATAACAAAAAAACCCTGTTTGTCTCCGGGATGATCAACACTCCGCTGGCCCGCATTTTATCTGAATATACCGATAACCTGACTTTCTGCGATCCGATTATTGAAAACGGCATCCCGAAATTCTTAAAGTCGATCAGCGACCTAAAGCTCTACGCCCAGGGAGTACACAGCCTCCTGGAATGGGTGCCCAGCAAAAAATTCGCAGATTATGCATTTCCCATTAAAAACTATAACGAATACCTCATCTCCAAGGCCATGGAGGAATCCCAGATTATCGTGGTGCCGTACTACGGATTCTACAGCTATCTGCAGCATTGCGGCCTAAAAGAACTGGGCCGAAAAACCGTCATTACCTCCACCGCATATGATGACCGGGTCAATTTCCTAAAGGAGCGCGGCGTTGACTTGATCATCGACACCACCCCGAAAATCATGGAAACGGTGGTGGGCGTAAGCGTGCTGGAGGCTATGATCATGGTGGCCCTGGATAAAACTCCGGAGACGCTGACCAGTGATGATCTCCTGGAGGCCATCACGGATTTACGCATGGATCCCCGCGTGATTTACCCCACAGGGGAACCCAAACGGGTCAATCGCTTTGCATTTGTCGTCTATCCCCTTTCCCGCGAATATCTGAAAAACTTCAAACCGGTCAAACTGGCGGCCAAATTTGCCCCCAAACGCGGCATGGATACCATAGAGAAGCTTGCCGCCTATTCTCCGCCGTTTATTTATTCACGGGTCACGGGCATCAAATCCCCCACTGGCACAGAAGCCGAAGGCTGGCTGATTTCCATTGGCGCCACGCCCCGCCAGATGCTTGCCCAAGGCCCTGAATTTTTAAACAATCGCCTCTTAAAAGCAACGCAAATGGCCAAAAACATGGGCGCCCAGATCATCGGCTTGGGGACCCTGACCAAACCCCTGGGCGATGCCGGGGAAACCGTGGCCAAAATGTCAGATATCCCGGTGACGACTGGCAACAGCTACAGCGCGTCTGCGGCCATGTGGGCGGCCGCTGAAGCCGTGCGCAAGCTCGGCCTGATCAAAATGGAAAAGGGCAAAAAAATGAAGGCCAAAACCATGGTGATCGGGGCCACCGGCGCCGTGGGCTCGGTTTGCTGCCGCCTTCTGGCCACCGCCTTTACCGATATTTATATGATTGACGTCCACCATGCGGAGCTTTTGGCCTTAAAGGAGTGGATTGCGAATGAAACCACGGATGTCAATTTAACCGTATCCACCCGTGCGGATAAGTACCTGGCGGATATGGATGTGATCATCCTGGGTTCTGCCATGACTGAAAAAAATATCGTTGACCTTGATGCGGTAAAGCCCGGGTGCGTCATTACGGATGTCAATCGGCCGCTTAACTTTACGATCAAAGAGGTCAAAAAACGGCCGGATGTGTTGGTCATCGCCTCCGGGGAAATCACCCTGCCCGGAGAGCCCGAAATGCGGGAAATCGGCCTGCCGCCCGGGGTTGCCTATGCCAGCCTGGCGGAAACCATCGTACTTGCCCTCGAAGGCCGGTTTGAAAATTTCAGTGTGGGGCGAAACATTGAATGGCAGAAGGTCAGCGAAATCTACAAGCTGGGCCTGAAACACGATATGCAGCTGGCCGGGATTTCAGGGCTTACGGGGCCGATTTCGGATGAAGACTTCAAGCGCGTGCGGGAAAACGCCCTTAAGGCCCGAAAACCCGGACGAAAAAAGAAAAAAACGACGACTTCGAAATCCACATCCAAATCCAATTAACCGAACGGCATATGAGCCAAAGCCAGTGCAAATGGTACCCGCTTTGCCCCATGCGGCGGTTTTATAAAAAGGGCCTGCTCAGCAAATCATGGATCGACGCCTACTGCAAGGGCGACTGGCATCAGTGCGTGAGGTACCATATGGAGGAGAAGGGCAGATACCATCCGGACTGGATGCTGCCGGACGGCACCCTGGATGAGGTATTAAAAGAAATACCTGAAAGATAGAGGGGTTACATACCAACAGATCTGCCGGATTTCACGAAACCGCCCGATTAGATCAAGAACGTTATCCGCATCGAGGCGACCTTACATCATACCGTATGCAGGGAATTTGCCGGATACGCTTAGAAGCTACGCGCTTTCTCTCTTCGCATGGACGATTACCGGCTCAGTATCGCCCGAGCTGGGAATTTAGCCCTGCCTGCCGTTTCGACCGAAATTTTAAGTCGCCTTTAATCCAAACGGGGAGTTTTTAATGAAGCCAGATCGGCCGATCATCATCCGTGAAGTGGCATTGCGGGACGGGCTCCAGTCCGAGTCCGCATTCGTTGCCACCGAAGACAAACTGAGACTGGTCCAGGCCCTTTCCCGGGCCCGGGTACGGTACCTGGAAACCACATCCTTTGTCAGCCCGACCGCCATCCCGCAGCTAAAAGACGCCGCCGAACTGATGGCGCAAGTACAGCGGGAAAACCTCACCCATGAAGTCATGGTCCCCAACTTCAAAGGGGCTGACCGCGCCATCGCTGCCCGGGCCGACCGCCTGATCGTATTCGTCTCCGCATCCGAGGCCCACAACCGGACCAACGTCCGGCGCAGCATCGACGAATCGCTTGCCGACACGGATGCCATCTTCGCAATGGCGGACAAGCACAACATTCCCGTGGCGGCCGCCATTGCGGTGACCTTCGGGTGTCCGTACCAGGGACAGGTGCCGGTTAAGGATGTGTACCACATCGCCGAGCACTTCGTCAGCCGGGGGGCGGACCGGATCACCCTGGCCGATACCAGCGGACTGGCCAACCCGGCGCAGATTTCCGAAACTGCCGCTTTCTTCAGGGATCGTATGCCCGGCGTGACCTTCTGTCTTCACCTGCACAATAACCGGGGGATTGCCATGGCCAACCTGTATGCAGGGTATCAGGCCGGAATCGATATGTTCGACACGTCCCTTGGCGGCATCGGCGGATGCCCCAACATACCACAAGCCGCCGGCAACCTTGCCACCGAAGATGTCGTATTCATGTTCCAGGCCATGGGGGTGGATACGGGATTGGATCTTCCCGAATTGATCAGGGCCGCCCGCATGCTCGAACGCATCCTCGGCCATCCCCTGCCCGGCCAGGTTATGAAAAGCGGTGTGCCCGAGTCCATATCCGGGGAAGCAGACTGCGGTGAGCTGCATACATCAATTGAAATTAACCGGAATATGAGCTATTCTAAATAAATTTATTTTTTGTCTTGCCTTCTCAGGAACCAATAATAATATGAAAAAACAGACCCTTAAAGACTATGTGCAAAAATTCAATGAATTGTCCACCATTTTTGACAATATGCCCACGGGTGTGTTTGTCATCCTTGACCAAAATTCCAAAATCGCCTCAATCAATAAAACCGCCGGGCAAATATTAAATTTAGACCATGAAGCACTTGTCGGAAAAGATGCAAAGGAAATTTTTGAAGAAAGATTTCCGGGCATCCAAAAGCTAATTAACGAAACAATTGAACATCAGCGCTGCATCAAGAATTTCACCCTGGAAATTGAAAACAGTGAAGCTGAAGTTAAGACGTACCTTGTCAGCACCGCGATTGTCGAAGAAATTGATCCCGCTGAATTTGGTGTCGTATTGGTCTTGCATGACGTTTCGGAAATTACCCGGCTGCGCCGGACCGTCATATCAAATCAACAGTTTGGCGATTTGGTGGGAAGCAGTCCAAGTATAAAAGATGTGTACGCGCTTATCCAAACAGTCGCCCAATATGACACGACTGTCCTAATCTATGGCGAAACCGGAACCGGCAAGGAACTGGTGGCCCGCACCATCCATTCCTGCAGCCAGCGCTCCAACGGCCCATTTATCCCGGTGAACTGCTCCGCGTTAACGCCTTCGCTTTTGGAAAGCGAACTTTTCGGTCATGTAAAGGGGGCTTTTACCGGTGCCGCAAAAAATCGCCAGGGACGCTTTGAGTTCGCCGAAGGGGGGACGATTTTTCTGGATGAAATCGCAACCCTGTCCCTGGATTTACAGGTGAAACTCCTGCGCACGTTACAAGAGCGAGTTATTGAGCGCGTCGGCAGTTCGCAACCCCAGCCGATTGATGTGCGGGTTATTTCTGCAACAAACCTCTCATTGCCCGAACTTGTTGCCAAGAAGCAATTTCGGGAGGATTTTTATTATCGCCTCAAAGTGTTTCAAATCAATCTTCCCGCTTTACGGGAACGCCGGACAGATATTCCGCTTCTGGCCGGCAGCTTTATTTTAAGATTCAACAGGCTTCACGGGAAAAGCATATTGGGATTATCCCATGCAGCCAAAGAGATGTTAATTAATTATTATTGGCCGGGAAATGTCCGTGAACTTGAAAATGCCATTGAACATGCCATTATTTTAGCCAATTCTAAGATTATTGAGCCGCAATGCTTTCCACCTGAAATCCGCCATTCAAAAACTAACGGCACCCCGCCGCCACCTTCACCGGAAATTTATCCGGCGGCAGAAGAAGAAAATCTTCGCCGGGCACTCTCTGCTTTTGGCGGCAACGTGACACGCGCTTCAAAGAGTTTAGGTATGCATCGGTCAACGCTCTGGCGAAAAATGCGCTGCTATGACATTCACCGTTCTGAATTTTAATGCTCATCTAAATTATGCGGTTCTTTCTATCAGCCATTCAGAAGAACTTCTGTTTTATGCAACACATCTGTTGCAACAACAATGTTGCATAAGACAATTCACCAAGACAATTCCCTGCAGCCTCACATTTCCGATTGGGTCAATTATTTTTAATTGATCGATTCCAACAATTCTTTGAAATATTTTTTTTATATTTATTTCAGATGGTTAAAATCATTCTTGCACTTTTTTTTTGCATTAGGCCCAAGCCCGCCAAAAAACTGCTTACCATATAGGTAGGCTGGCATATTCCTTGATACTCACTATAGCTGTAAGAGTCATCTGTCTAAATAGAGAGAGCGCTAAATGATTCAGGTCACAACTAAACCCGATTTCAATCGGGCCATTTCAGCCACAAGCGGGATAAAATTAGTCAATGTATGGGCCTTCTGGTGCGATGGCTGTCTTTATATGTTTTCATTGATGCCATATTTAAATGCTTCTTTGGATAACGGAGATAGGATTGTTTATATCGATTGGGACCAGAATAAAAAATTGGCTAAAGAATTATGCGTTTATGGGGTGCCCTCCTTATTAGTGTACCAGGGAAAAAACGAAGTGGCCCGATATTCAGGCACTACTGATGTGCGTGCATTGCAAAATTGGATCGATCATAAAAAGCATCGTGAGGCACCAGCAAACGCGCTTCAAGCAGTCTCTTAAGGATTTTAACATATTGAGGAGGG
>Ga0102934_1001766_pt1 | contig 15143 bp, 8 predicted proteins | sample SalPonR2_A_D1_MG_FD_78175 | JGI IMG/M metagenome (GOLD analysis project Ga0102934, IMG submission 78175) | Salt pond soil microbial communities from South San Francisco under conditions of wetland restoration - Salt Pond MetaG R2_A_D1_MG | ecosystem: Environmental > Aquatic > Marine > Intertidal... | reverse complement strand
TAACCCTAACCCTAACCCTAACCCTAACCCTAACCCTAACCCTAACCCTAACCCTAACCCTAACCCTAACCCTAACCCTAACCCTAACCCTAACCCTAACCCTAACAGATCCATACACCCCCAAAAGAAGACGTCAAATTATATGGAGGAGTAGGAGGACCGTTGCTCTTTTTCTCGCCATCCATTGGTAGAGGCGAGCCGGTAAGGACTGCCCAAGATGATGAATCTCCCCCTTTCAAGGATGGAAGACGCCCAGTCCTTTTTGAGGGCTCATGCGAACGTATTTGGAAATCCTTCCAGACTAGTAACCCAAAACCTATCAAGAAGGAAAGCTCTTACGTCAAGGGCTAAACAGGTACCTTAATGACTATGCCGGAGGTGGCGGAGGGGGCACTCGTTCTGTTTGTAGGATATATGAGAGCATATAAAGAACATAAGAAAATGTAGGGGTTTTACGTCTTTCTGCGCGCTTTCGGAGGCTTGCTTACCCAAAATACGCATATTTCATGCTCACAATCGACGTCGATAGGAACTCTCCACCATATGGACTGAGATCGAGGCTATCCACATGAGAGAAATCGACCAGATTCACTACCAGAACTAGACCAGGGTCAGTTTCAGTCCTGTGCATGAAAGCAGAGCGAATTTTATTAGGAAGAGAGAGAGCAAGGAATCCGGTTGGACTGGGCTTTTGCTCTATGGGTGTACTTACCCGAAGTACGCATAGTCTCGGCTCAGAACTGATGTAGATAGCTGTTCTCCACCATATTCACCGAGCTCAAGGATGTCCGCTAAACTGAAATCAGCGAGATCTACCTTGAGGACTACCGCTGGACTCTCTCGTGTCCTGTGTACAAAGGACAGTCAACCTCAGCGACATAGAAAAGATGGATTGATACGGGATTGTGGATCTCTTTTTGGCATCTGCTTACCCGAAGTACACATAGCCTGCGCTCACAAAGGACGTTGAGATTGACATTGGAACGTCGTTAAATTGGAAATTTTCGTATCGAAAATATTTCCGTTCCGATGTGAGATCGTCCAAATTCATCTTCACTACCACTCCTTGATCATCGTTAGAGCTGTGTGTAGATCATAATCTTGTGTATTACCAGCTTGGAGGGCCTGAAGTACTACGGGGCAATTCCTGCCATATAAGCCCTTGCTTACCCGAAATACGCGTAGCTCCCGCTCACAACCGACGTTCTGAGCGTTAGGCCCCAGAGTTGAACATTTTCCGAGAGAGTAAGCCCGGCCAGATTTACCTTTACCACTGTAGTCTTAGAATCATCAACCACACTGCGTGTAGAATATAGCGGAGATTTTAGGACCTTAGCAAGCATGGCTATGTATACATGCTTATGTATGCCATTATTCACATCCGCTGGGCCTTTGCTTACCCAAAATACGCATAGTCCGCATTAACAATGGCCGTGTCAACAGATCCAGAATCGAGATACAAATGGTTGACCTCACTAAAATCGGTGAGATCTACTTCTACGACATCACCATTAGCCGTCCTATGTATGGGGTATAGGCGGTCGCGTTGAGAAGTTACAGAGCATGAAGTGTGGCCCTGTGGTTTGGTTCTCAGCCATCATTTACCCAAAATAAGCATGGTCCCCGCGCACAACCGAGGACGGTACTGCCGAGCCGACATATATATTGCCTGCTTCACTGAAGTCGGAGAGATTGACCCTTACTACATCGCCAGAATCAGTCCTGTGAGTAGGATTTGGCCGAGATCATCAACAACTTAGAAATAGTACAACAGGACGCGCGTCTATTAAGAATTTGCTTACCCAAAATACGCATAGTTGTCGCTGACAACTGATGAGAGTAGGAGAGCTTGTGAACTGAGCGCCAGAGTTGTAGTCATGGGCGCTGTTTCCGTCGGCTGCATGGTCGGTGCCTTGGTCGGAGGAGCCGTCGGAGCTGTGGTTGGTTGCAATGTTGGAGGTTCTGTTGGGGCTGCCGTGGTCTTTGTCGTTGGCGCAATGGTCGGAGCGGCCGTGGGCTGCATCGTTGGCGCCACAGTCGGAGATACTGTGGGCTGCATCGTCGGCGCCACAGTCGGAGCGGCCGTTGGCTGCATCGTCGGCGCCTTACTCGGAGATGCTGTGGGCTGCATCGTCGGTGCCCCGGTCGGAGATGCCGTGGGCTGCATCGCCGGCGCCTTAGTCGGAGATGCTGTGGGCTGCATTGTCGGCGCCACAGTCGGAGATACTGTGGGCTGCATCGTCGGCGCCACAGTTGGAGCGGCCGTTGGCTGCATCGTCGGCGCCTTATTCGGAGATGCTGTGGGCTGCATCGTCGGTGCCCCGGTCGGAGATGACGTGGGCTGCATCGTCGGCGCGACAGTCGGAAATGACGCGGGCTGCATCGTCGGTGCCACAGTCGGAGCGGCCGTTGGCTGCATTGCCGGTGCCACAGTCGGCGATGCTGTGGGCTGCATTGTCGGTGCCCCGGTCGGAGATGACGTGGGCTGCATTGTCGGCGCCTTAGTCGGAGATGCTGTGGGCTGCATCGTCGGCGCCACAGTCAGAGAGGCCGTTGGGTGTATCGTAGGCAGCATAGTCGGAAACGTCGGCTGTATGGTAGGCACTATGGTCAGAGAAGCCGTGGGCTGCATTGTTGACATCACAGGCGGAATACCAGTGGGTTGTGTACGAGGGGCTGTCACAGATGCATCAGGGGTTGGACCAGCAGTAGGAGACACAGAAGGGATGGGAGTTGTAGTAGGGGAAGCGGTCGGGCCAGGCGTGGGTGACAGTATAGAATTTGAGTTTGCCACCGTAGGTGCCAGAGTTGCGGGAACAACTGCTTCGTATGTGTCAAATGCAGGATCGAATACCAATGGAGTGCACACACCCATACAGCAATAGCACTTGCGAGCTGCGCTGTTCCAATTGAAAAAGGTTGGCACAGCTTGCGCCCCGTTTCGTGAGCAGTACTCGAAGCAGTCTTGTAAGGTGCTCATCGATAGAGGCTCGCGATGTGTCACGTGGACGGCTGGAATGAGTCCCTGATCCTTGTTCTGGCGTAAGGGCTGGGAGAGTTGACGATCATCGAATGGCGCAAGTCGGTCATTTTGCGAGAATTTCTGCTGTCGGGCAAATAAAGTATATAGCTCCGCAAGGTTGGCAGAGGGGGCTGGTGTCGGAGCGCAAGTGGCTGATCGCTTGAGTTCTGGATGACGTACGCTTATGGAGACCGGGCGTGGTATGGGCGTCGTACAGAACATGCTTGTTGCATTTGAAAGATATGCTATCGCATCTACGGATAGAGTCTCGGGAGCACACTTATCCACCTGTACTTTCGCCATAAAGCGATGCATTCTGTGCATACTCAGATCAACGTGGAGCCAGTATATGGCTGTAGTTCCATCGAGATTCTGGACGATCTCGGGCGCTGCGTATCGTTCCAAGCGCGGACGAGTCGCTGTCCGTTCCACGGCTATACCCCTAGGCAGCAGCAACTTGAATGCCATACCAACCGTAGGGTCCTTGCTGCGAAGTGTGACGGAGATCTTTACATTTCGTGAGCCAGCCAAGATCCTGCGTCGGACATGGGGACGAATCTTGGCTTTCATCGTAAGATGAGGACATTCTTGAGAAGCTGTGCTCACGATGGTACCAATTCCCAGTAGAAAGAGGTAGAAATATCTCAATCGAAGATACATGCTTAGATACCTGTGCGTTATGGGGGGAAATTAGGACTTGAGGATGACAAATAATGTGGCCAGGTGAGAGAAAATGGATTTTACTGGAGCAAATCAGCATTGCATTGGATTCAACTCTTCAAGATGTCAAGACCACTTGATATACACTTTACATGACATATGCATTGATGACGTGTGATATGGTGGCAAATGCCCTCTTAATGCACAAGATAATGCGTGATCTTTTCTTTAATGTATCTAACACGCAGTATTACGCGATAGTCCTGTATGTGGTGTTGAAAAAAACAAAGAGCAAACCTAACTTGGTGTCAACACCATAAAGGTAGCTCTGGATAGATAATGTGAGATACTGGGTGTGTAGTGCCTACAATAAGAATGCATCACTAAAGCAAGAATCCCTGATATTCCTACCGACTTCATATATATATTATATATTTATATGTATATATTCTAGTCAAGACATTAAAAAGTCTGAAATGCTTAAATCTTCGATAGTTGAATGAGGTGGTCTTTTCTTGGTATAATGAGAGCTTGATTGAGAATCATGCTGCACTGTAGTAAGGTATATTATGATAGGCTAGGCATCCTTGGTGCTCGGGGGGATTTGTGAGATCACATTGAATCTACATTCTATCCAACTCATAGAGCATCCGCAAATCTCCGAAAAACTTCGAGCGACCTGGCTCATCTTCGGCGTAGAATGGTAGCATTTAGGCATACAGTCATGCTTGACAGCTAGTCGAACTTCTTGTCTCAGGATTTCTTAGTGAGAAGGGCATTGAAAAAATAGAAGGCGTCTAGATTCGTGTCGATCGTAATATCTTTGAGCATCGGGGAATCTCTATCACGTTACTTTCGATTGACCTAGAGTTTTTTCGACGTGGACTGTTTTAAGATTTAAATGTATAGACTCGTGCCTGAAAGGGGACGAGCGAGCTAGCTTCTTTTACAGAGTTGAAGCAATTGAAGGGGAAAGAAATCACATAAATTCTTATCCATCTCCTAATATCCCGGAGAATCGGCGAATCTCCAACTCGTTATTTCACATTTCGAAGGAAACATGCGAAAAGCCCACAACATCACTCGCTGCTCGTCATTCAGGTCAGCGATAGGCTGTGTCGCGTTTGTTTATGAGTAAATGTAGCTATTTCCATGGATGTTTGGACCCGATCAATACCGTCTTATCTCAATATGTTTACGAGATAATATGCGCTCACACCTCCAAATATCTCTAATAAGCTGTACCAAGAAATTGCCGTCTATCGTGAGACCAAGGTCTCTTGACAATCGAATGAAGGCTAAATTGAGCCTGGTATCAGTACCATGATTTCCAGCATGTGATGTAAGATCTTCACGCGTATTGTATATAATAATAGAAATTCATGGAGCTCCCTTAGCATTGGCTACTGAGGCTCGGTATTTTGCCCAGGAATGGGCCCCAAAAAATCTTCCCTACTGCACGATGTTCTTAAGACTATTAGAAGAGATTTCTCTTAATCTTGAGAGCATTTTAGGATTCTTTGCCGGGGGAAAATGAGGAGGGGAGAATATTCATGAATTAGGAATAGATAGGTTTTCAGGGTATACTTGGTCAGCCATTGAAATACATTCGATGACGATCAGCACACACACCTATGCTATGTCGTCATCAAGGTATAATATAGCGTTGAAAATATCCTTAGGATATCAACACGCTTTAGCGATTGGACTATTCCTATCAGGCGGGTAGGCATATCGTCCACGCGGGAAATTCGAACGTCCATCATAATATATTCTTCGAATAAATCACTGTGGAGCATGTGAGGCTCGAATAGATAAGTTCAATGATTTGGAAGCAAGATTGATATACGTCAATTTCGCCTATACTTTGCCACTAAGCAGTGCAGTAACGAGGATAAACCTTCATCCCTTTTCCTAACTCGCAACAAAGGACAAATACATTGATGACAGACATTTTCTTTTAGGAAAATTTAGAGTGTATGATTTCAAAAGCATTGTGCCTTCGCACATACCAGTCTATAGTCAGCTGAAAAAATCGTTTTGAACCTTGACCTAAAATATGAATGTGTTATTGAGGTTTATGCATAAGAACGCGTTTGGACGTAGAGTGGTGATCCACTTGTTCTTAATTCTTGCACAAGCTTCTTTCTACACTCATGCATAGCCTACGCCAGCAGACGAGCTTACATAAGGAAAAATAAAATTGATAAACTCAATGTGCGTCGGGAAGACATAAAAATAGGGCCAAATGCTATATTTGATTTTGTTGTGTTCAAAATCTTGCCTGAGCGATTTGACAATGAATCCTACCTAAAGCGTCGAAGGGTTAACGATATTATTGAATGGATTTATAATTTCGTTGGAAAATAAATATTATAGCGAAACGTTGTGCAACATTACAGTTTAAGGACCCGATGACGCATTCGGTATTCGATTATTTACGCTCTTGTTCCTGGCTGAAAGATTGAGATTTTGAAAAACGAAGGGTCTAGATCACATCAACTAGCAGGCATGTAAAGACATAGCCAAGCCCAAATATACAATCTTAATTCAACGGTCGTCATTCCAAACTATGCTCTGCTTTTAATTTGAAACTTCATTTTCATGCGTCCTGGCCCATTTCATCAGCAGATATTTGACAGGGCATTTCGGACGAGCGCAGCTCGTCGCCATCCTTTGATTGTTACATTCATTTTTGTATCACTTGAAATTTGTTCGTTGAATCGAAAGCCACTCCATCTGATGAGGTAACTTCCAAATAGTATTCCATTCCTTTCACCCAAAAATTTGCTTGCACGCTATTCCCTACCGTCCAATTCCAGACTTGCTGGCGGGTCACCAGGTGCGGTGTAGAGAGAAACGAAGCAATCAAAGCTTCATCGCCCTCTCTGGGTACTGCTCGAACAGTAAGGGTAGCCCTCGTTAAGGTCCTTGGGAAATTTGAAAGGAGGAGGGAATAAGTCTCATTGACATGTATTTTTTCTACTCTCGGAGGAAGTTGACGGAGAAGAGCGTACGGCTCTGTATCGGAAGGCACAGGGAGGACAAGTGATGCGGAGGCCTCTCGATTTAGTAAAGCTCTTAGTTGGTCGTCATACTCTTCCTTTTCGCTGAATTTTTGTTTATAGCGCAGGTGATCAGTCGATGGACGTGGGTAAATGTCAGGAGCAGCAGCCAATGTGCGTCGTGAAGTGGGAGCCGTTTCCAAAAGGCTTGCTGTTTCACTTTTTATTCCGGCAAGGGTTGTAGAAGGAACATCAATACTCCAGGTCCGGTATACGACTACGTCACATATCTGTGACTGTACGTGATGATTACTGCTGTTGTCAGCTGAGGTCATGTTGGCCGTGGCTGTATACGCAGCCGATCTCGCCACTTCTTTTTGTAGAGCAGAAGTTAATTTTGTGGAACCAAGGAGAGTCCTGAGCTTTCGAGCTATCTCGTTTGTTACATTTCTCCAGTCACTGACCAAGTAGGCTTCAAAAATCATTTCCAACTGGCAACCTCGTAGTTGAGCAGCCTCTTTATCGTCGATGCTGCGCAAATAAAATGCCTCCGAGGTCTCATGTCGGGGCGGACCGACATCCTTTGAGTCGGTCCAACGCAAAGATTGATAATAACTTCTGTCTTCCTGGAATGGTACGTTAACTCGCAAATGATAGCGCTCTGAGATTCCTAGGTCAGCTGTTGCCCACCGTACTGCAGCATGCACTTCCTTTTTCGTCACATAAGGCGAAGAATCAGAAGCTGTACATGGGAACAAAAATTCCTTCTCAGGAGGTGTTAGTACTGTGCGCAGCTCCAGAACTTGCACAGTTGTATTAGCTGGGTCGTCATTCCTTCCTGTCATCCACATTCTCGAGGGAGGAGTCTCTGAGGCCCTTGTCGGGCCATCATCTGTGTCTTCACTATGTCTCCGCAAAGAAAGGATTGCTGGGCTAGGGTTGCTGCATGTGTTATGTATTTCGCATTTCGAAAGCGCCTCAGGCCCATCGACATTGTCGATAGTCTCGCCGGGGGAAACATCACAGACTCCGCACACGTCCAGAGGCGAAGCGACATAAATTTTGTCTGTTTTTGTGTGCTTGATATTCAGGCTGGATATATTAGGTACAGCATACAGTGGACTACCAAAATGACTACTGTAGCTGGCATTTTGAGCAAGCTTGGGCATTTCTCCTCTAGTAACGTTGCCGTTTATGGATTCAACAATTGGAGTCGTTCTCATGCTTGACGACTTCGATTTGTTCCTGCTTTTCCCGAAATGCGCTCGTTCCTTCTCTGCTTCTACCAAATCTCTTCTAGCCAATCTCTTAAGCGGTAAATATGTATTCAAAAATTCCAGTAATATCGGCCTAATGTCGAAATTGCTTTCTAGCCCAAGATTGTATACGTCGTGGTAGTGTGGCAAGTATGCACTTGCACTTGACATATCAGCTGTTCCAGGCTCTTGAAACGCTGCTCTGTCATGGCGTTGATAAGATGTTGGGCCTGAAATAGTATGTAGCTCTGGCACTCTTTGCAATCGTCGTCCCTCAGTAAAGTCACCTGGAAAGGGTCCGATATCTGTGGATCGCCACGATATCGTTCGTGCTACGAACATGTTTTTCTGCCAGTCAGTCTGTCCGTGCTTGTTGGAAGGGTAGTTGAGTTCCCAAGAGCTGTCGAAAGCAATACGTTGCTTCCAGCCACGTAAAGAGTCACCAATCCAGGACTCCGATAAAAGACTGGTGGTTTTGGAGATATATACAGATGCATAACTAAGGTTGCCCCCCCGAGCCCCAGGAAAAGGTCAGCACCTTGGCCCACTGCAAAACTGATAGCTGTCACACTGCAATAGAATTGGTCAACGCGCACCACATAGCCTGCGAGGACTGTTGTATCCCCCCCCAGGTATGCAAGAGAACCAATTCCGGTATTAAAAAAACCTATAACGTTAGTTATCGTTGTAGTGCCTGCTCCCAAGTAAAGGCGGCTCCCGAGTCCATAGAAACTATAAAGGGCTGTTGAACGAGCCAAAGATATATCAGTGAAGATAGCCACACCTGCTCCAACGTAATTCCCCATACCACACCCGGCCGAGAAAGCGAATGCGGACATTGAGCTCATAATGAAACCTGTACGAATGCTTACTCCGGAGCCCAAAGCAGCGTGAAGACCGATGCCTGCCACAGTTGTCATGGAATCCTCCGACGATAGAATTAATCCCGTAAAGATCGATACACCGGTCCCCGTAAAGAAATCGCCACCTGCACCAAAGTACGCGGAAAAGCCGGTGCTAGCTGTAAACACGCTACCTGTTATGATGCTCGCCCCTCCCCCTAAAAAGGACCTGAATCCAAGGCCACATGTGCTTATGAATGCTCCCACGTAATTAAACAGACACCCTGTAACGACTACGAGGCCACCTAAATTGGCGATGTACCCCCCAGCGCCAAAGTTATTTGCAAATGTAAAGATACTGATGAAAATGGACCCAGTCAAGTAAAGACTTCCTGATAGCACTAGAAATTCACCACCTACGTATTGTATTTCTCTAAAAACTACCCCAATACCAAAAATGACCCTATGGCAATCTGTGACTCGGAGAGTTCCTGATTCAAGGACTATACCTCCTCCATATATTCGTAAGGTAGTCTCTGGAGTAGATAGCCCATATGAGTGGACAAAGTTCATCCAGTCTGTCGTGAAGCGACATCCAGTAAAAAGGGCAACTCCTCCACCACGAATGTAGCACGTGGGTCCGCGAAGTTCTAAGAGAAAACGAGGCACCACTTCGACAAATTTTCCTTTCACGATCTGCACGAAACGAACGTCCAGGAAACCGCCTGCTTCCACTAGAAACGCCCTAGTCGTATTGTGGGCATCAATGATGGGCAGTCCCAAAGGGCGACCAACTATGGTTACCCGCCGGCGGATGATAAGCTGCTCGGTAATAGAGTAGTTGGTTGCAGGTACTAACGTCAACCGCGGACAGTTTGTATGCTCTATCATATGCCGGAGTTCCTCGCCATTTTTGGGAGTGCATCCTTCTACAGCAATGTAGCCCATTCTCCTCTGAAACGTGGCTTGAAGTGTTCCGACCGCTTGTCCTAAAACACTCGCCGTAAGAGTTTTCGTGAGTCCCAAAGCTTGCTCTTGTGCAGCAGCGACAGCGGCATCTAGGTCGCTGCCTGTGGTAGAAGGGAATTTGAGCTTTCCCAGGATACTCATAGCGGCTTTCTTTTTGGTAAAAGCAGTGCTGTCCCTGGACTCGTTTATAGGCGAAGAGGTTAACGGTATGTTCGGATGAATCTTGCCCCTAGTAGCGCTGCTGTTGCTGCTCAAGTTGTTGCTGCTCAAGTTGGAGAAGGCATTGAGGGCGGGACTACGGCCTGGTGGTGCTTTCTGGATTGGATGAAGGAGAAGATTTGGTGCAGATTAGCTGATTGGGGTCCCGGGGCCTAGCTTTTACGTATGGATTCCATAGATAGATAGATGGGCAGCAGGGGCGTACAAAGTAGCGAGCACATAGTGAGGATAACTCTACTGAACTTTCTACAGCTAGTCCTAGGTTGCGTGATCAAAACACTAAGAATAACGATTAGAGTGTTTATACATGTAAAAGTGTGTGCGAGCAAAGAGGATTTGAAAAGGTGTGACCTTGAGGATACTTGGAATAAATTGTTTTGACAGGAATCTCAACCGTGAATAAAATGAAAACTTTTTGGGGTTTCTTAAAATGATGAATATGCCACTAATATTGGGTATGAACTCTATTAATAAACAAAATGATCACTACAATAAGTCACGTTCTCAAATGAGTTTCAGATATAATACCAAGTTCGAGGGCATCTAATCTTCTTGGCCAGATGATTTAATGCATATCTTTGCATCAATACTTACGCTCTGATTGCCTCGCTTTACCGAAAGCCCTATCATGAGCATGGCTGCACCCAGAGCAAGAATACCAAGAATGTGACACCGATTCATTCCCACCACGGATAGTAACGGCCTGGATGCTTTTTTTACCCTGTTTTAGATCTTGTCACATATCAGCCGTGCGTCTTGCTCCTTTTCTGTAGTATTATGGCAAGGTCATATGAGAAAGCTCTCGTATTATATCTTGAATAGTAAGGGATTTAAGTTTTGACATGCCTTTGTGTTTGCTGAGGAACTCCGACCGTTAAGAATTGAGTGTTCGAAAGCCTTCACGTATACTTTCTTTGTATTGTATTGCTGTAGGGAATCGAATATCTGGTGTGATCGAGTACAACAAGCTTGGAAAACGAAGTAACTTGAGCGGGAAAGGATTTAGAGGAATACTTAGATATAGATTAAACATAGGCTGGTTCTCAGAGCAAGGAGCGACTTCTCAGAGCTCGAAATAATCGCTCGTAAGGAGCCCGGGTAAATATCACGCCCTGCGTGATAAACAAATAATTGTTTTATAAGACTCATCCGCGTGGCCTCAATAGCTCACAGCATCTCTGAGTTGCTTCAAGGCTACAAAGGCTACAAGTATTCTAGGTACACGTCTCTGAATTCTACAATGGGACCAAGTAGGCAGTAGGTGCGTCAGCGCGGGGCGCTCGAAGGAGCGACTGTCTCTAAGGAATTATCATTTCCAAAAGAAATTGCACCACTCTATTGTTACGCACCGTACTGAATACGCGTTATCCTGTAGTAGGCTTAAATGACATACTAAATATACTTATATTTCTTCATAGACATAGATTTGATGTTACAAAAAAGGTGTTCTCGAATCTTCGCGCGAGGAGACCGAGAAAGGCCGTCACTGCATTGGCATGACCCGCCTCACGCGCCTCCTTTCGCCCGCTCTCCAAAATTCCAGTCCACGCGGCACTTCAAAAAAAAGATCCATCAATATCCTCCTGTGCCGTTAAAAGACACCACAACGGATGTACCTAGCCGCGATCCACGCTGGCATTAGTCGCAACGAGCGGGAAGAACATGCTCCCACGAATGTCAGGCATTAGTTGGTTAGTTCCCAGGGCGTTTCCAGAACAGGTGGTGTCAAATCTTTGCGGTCGGCCTAAAAAGTAGAAGTTGATCTTTGGAGAGGAAATGCACATCTCAGGTTTCTTGGACGCTTTGTGGGAACATTGAACATTTTCATATACGTTGACAGCCCTGTGTCCGAGTAGAAAAACGAAACCGTATAGTTTTTCCCTGGTGCACGCGTCCTTCTTTTTGCCCGAGGAAGGCATGGTATAGACGCAACAACACGCATAAGATATATCAAATTAAATATTCATGCATGGACTAGGCAATTTTTGCTTATCATACTTTTTAGATTATCGTGTGTCTCAGGGAATTGTCATAGAATGATGTAGCGACATGGCTCTCCCACGCAAATCTGACGTCCGTCTTCTATCGAATGCTTGCTTCTCTGCGTAAATTAGCGATTTGACCAAGGATTTTGTTGATACAATTACAACTACCAATGAAAGAGTAGATATTCACTTTCGGAGCTCATTGTTGGCCTCTTAAGTAATCAAATTCATTCGTCGGAGCCGTATCGAAAAGCTAGACAAGTTTCATTTACATTCAGCTATTATAAAGGATCTTGGCGAGAAATAAAAGAGATAATCTCGGACAATTTCAAGATCGTAACATGGTGGGATCCAAAAAGCATACATTTCCTTTAGGCGCTTTATTTTGACCATTTTCTTTCCAATGTCAATTCACATGCATCCTTGAAGTTGCTGCATTTGTTGCTCAAAAACATACGCATTGTGCACGAATTTCCCCTGCTGTGGTACTCAAGTGCATTTAAAACCGTAAGCCTAGACGATACAGCTATATAACGATATTTGAGCCTCACAGGGATGGGTTCTACACCTGAATTTCTACCCTGCGGGAAATCTCGTCAGAACTCTGGAAGGAACAAAGCACTATTTCTTCTTCTGACTCTCCTTTCTGTCATATTAAGTCAATATCGCTCCTCTTAGGAAAGATGAGTCTGCCTTTTGAGTCGTTCTATTGAGAACCTGAGAGAGTGAGCGGCGTACTTTGGAGCTCGGAATCTTCAAATTCGTTCACTGGAGGAACAGTCGCAGAAAAGAAGGCCTTGTCGAGGATATTCAATCCAGAGATAATAGATATAATGCGTTTTGTTCTGCAGGTAAAGCACTTTGTGATCCATTTTTCCAATCATGCGGATTTGAAAGGGATATTATGAGTGCCTGGAAATTGAGCTACAAAGGCTTGCGATGGTTTGGCGCGAACACTCACAGATGTTCATGTGGATTATACAGCTACAAAGCTTCATATAACTTTCTGTTCAAGAGAACATTTCGTTATTGTCGGCTTATTACATTCATGGAATTACAGAGATAGCATTCAACAGTAATTTCAGCCTGTTTTATTGCCCTTGTCTACCATGTGTGCCCATAAAGCCCCCTTGTATATAAGCGCTTACGCGAGGTGGTAAGAGAGAATAGAGAACCTGACAAGTCTTGAATAACGATAAAACTAGGCACCACACATTTTCCTGGACAGTTATAATGACGACTGGCTTGCTCATCGTAATGAGTAGGATGATGATCATGCAAGAGCAAGCCTCCACACCATGCAGGGTCAAAGGTATCGCACCATTCGTGAACTGGCCGGGAGGAGAGGAGGTTAAACATTCATGAGCAGTGTATCCGCCGAAACAGTTCTTGTCTTTTCAGAAAGAGATCATAATACGTCTGGCTGATGATCGCCTCTCCGATCTTTATATCCCACGCTCATGATGATACACACATATGTTTCTATTGCTTTTGTATTTGGGGTCTTCCTTCTTCGCCGACGGCGAAATTGGCGACCCGGCGCAAATTTGCCCAGGTTTTGCATGAGAAGTTTGCTACGCACGTGCCTACACCGTTCGCCATTTAGTCGATTGATAAATCCAAGCGATTTCTCACTATCTACATACGTTTATTGTTGTATTTAAAAATTATTACATTCGCTCTGTTTCTCCCTCTTGACTTCCTTGCGCCACGTGGTCGCTAGGGAAGACGAAACCAGTATCTTCATCACGACATGGCCCCCGCCCCAGCATGCACCGCCCACTCATTTTCGGCCTTTTCTGGCTTGGGACATGATCTAATGCTATATATGGCTACCTTTCTCGACGGTTCTACGCTTATGTGCCTGGCAATGGGAAGCACGACGCAGCAATCCCTGTTGCTACCTCCTGTTTCCTCAGGCCCGTTCTCGTCTTCGCTCAAGAAATCAAGCGGTTTTGCACTTTGGTATGACCTTTTACGCCACGATGAGATTGGATGGAAACTTTTACGGCGTCAGAAACATCATGAAATAGTTTCAAAAGCCTCTAATTCAGAGAGTCCCACGGTCCCTCACCAGCTTTATGGCACCATGGATCGTCTCCGCCGACTCGGCGCGGCCTCAGGCGTTGCTTGGCATCCCTTACCTCGTCCAAACGCTCGACTCGGAGCCCCTCCTGCCATGGAGGGTCATGCGGCATGTTTGCTGGACGATCGATGGATGGTAATGGTGGGTGGCTTCACTAGCTATGGCGTGAGGAATGACGTCTTCGTTCTTGACACTTGGGCGCCTTTATCTGCGCCGCACCCCGAATGGATACGATTCCCCGGCCCTGGTGTACATCAACGCCAAGAGCCGGGTGATGTATATGACCATGCTCAAGCAATTTCGCTCCCTGTCTACGGCCATGTCTGTTGCCCCCTAGGGCCCCGGCATGTAGCTGTCTTCGGTGGCGTGACCATGGGGGGATACCAGGGTGACATCAACGACTTCTATCTTTTAGAGCTGAATTTCGAGGAAGTTTCCACTCATGGTCTTGAGAGTGATGGGCTGAATGGCAAGAGGGGGGGCGTGAATGCCAGTAACCAGGGAGGTAGCGGCAAGAAGGGAAAGAGCGATGCCGACAGCAGCAACAGCAGTCCTGGCACCAAAACGGTTTGCCGATCTGTACGTGTGCTGCGTCCCTCGGACCTTTTGGGCCAACCCCTCACATCTCGGGCCTATGCGACGATGACATTGCTCTCCCGCGTCGATTCGTCCTCCCCTGCCCTCTCAGCCCCACTTCGGCTCCTCATCCTGGGCGGCATCCATCAAGGGCAAGCGATCCTTCAGCCGGAGGTGCTCACTTTTCTGGGGGCTGTGGAGGCGGAGGGTGAGATGGGCAGGAGGGGGGATGCGGGCTCCTGGGAAGTGACATGCCCGAGGATCCCTGGGCCGGAGCCCAGCGTGCGGATGGGCCACAGCTGCTCCTTCCTCCCGCGGTTGGGCTGTGTAGTGGTAGTTGGGGGGTCAAATGGGAGCGACTTGCTGCGGAATGGACGGGAGCTGTTGAATGATGTGAGCTTCATATTGTTGGAGGAAGAGGAGACACAGGGAATCGGGAAGAGGGGGGGGGGGGGGGGAGGACGGGAAAAGGCGAAAACCGGATTGCCACAGCCCGTGGGATGGAAAAATCCACTACCAGGGG
>Ga0102934_1001765_pt1 | contig 15147 bp, 11 predicted proteins | sample SalPonR2_A_D1_MG_FD_78175 | JGI IMG/M metagenome (GOLD analysis project Ga0102934, IMG submission 78175) | Salt pond soil microbial communities from South San Francisco under conditions of wetland restoration - Salt Pond MetaG R2_A_D1_MG | ecosystem: Environmental > Aquatic > Marine > Intertidal... | reverse complement strand
GTGACAAATGGGCTTCAAGAGATCGGCATTCCTTTCTTTTTCCCCAAAGGTGCTTTTTATTGTTTCATCGATTTCTCGTGGTTGAATGAGGGGGGAGGCGCAGAAACCGGAAGGGTTTATAAGGATGATGATGAACTGGCAATGGAACTGATCAAAGAATACGGTCTTGCGTTGATACCGGGCAGTGCTTTTCATGCCCCCTGGTTTATGAGATTATCCTATGCCTCTTCAGAAAAAGAACTTGAAAAAGCCTTGGCAATACTCAAAAGATTTAAAGATGAAAACTGATTGGCAATCAATATCGAATATAAATTAATGGGCGTTCATTTTAGAACGCCCATGTTTTGTGGGAGGAGATAGAATGGAGATTGAGAATATCCTGAATATGGTCAAACGGTTAAATATCAAGCATGATCTAGCGGAGCTTCCGACCCCCCTGGAAAAGATCAATCGTTTTTCCGAAGATTGTGGAATTGAGTTTTGGATTAAGAGAGATGACCTCACTGAATTTTTTGGTAGCGGCAATAAGATCAGAAAATTGGAATTCCTGTTTCAAGAAGCACTGGAGAAAGGAACTAAAGAGGTTGTGACGTGTGGCGGGATTCAGTCAAATCACTGCCGGGCAACCGCCTATGTTGCCAGACGTCTCGGGATCAAACCGGTTCTCTTTCTCAGAGGTAAGGAACCGGAGAGCGTGGAGGGCAATCTCTTTCTTGACAAGTTACTCGATGCGGAGATTCACTGGATCACATCCGCCCAATACGATGAAAGAGACCGGATAATGGCTGATTATAAGGCCCGAAGAGAGGAGCCTGATAAAACATATGTCATTCCTGAAGGTGGATCGAATTATACCGGTTCACTCGGTTATTTTAACGCAGTTCTTGAGATGGCCGAGCAGACGGACCTTTCACAATTCGATGCGATCTACCTCGCGATGGGGAGCGGAGGGACATTTGCCGGGATTCTTGCGGGGCTTGAGTATCTTCAGGCCGGGACAAAGGTTTTTGCCGTCAATGTCACCCCGACACCGGCGGATGAGTTTGCCAAAAAGATTGTGTCTCTGCTGGAAGAATATCGAAAAAGAGGCATTATAGAGAAAGAATACAACACACAACAACTCGCGATCACTGATGATTATGTCGGCGAGGGGTATGCCATCCCGACAAAAGAGGGGATAGAATACACGATTCGTCTGTTACGTGAAGACGGACTTTTGCTTGACCCGGTTTATACCTCTAAAGCGTTCTCGGGTATGGTGGAAGAATCCAAAAAGAGAGGGTTCAGAAAGGTCCTCTTTCTTCATACAGGAGGCGGTTTTGGTAATTTCGCCTATAAAAACCATTTTGATCCCTATGTTGCCAACGCATATGATGACAGGAAATAACGTATTTTAGCGTTATGGTCCTGTCAGCATGAGGGAATTTAATCGTTTTACGCCGGTACTATTATGAAGCATGCCTTTTGTATGATTTAATTCCAAGAAAAGTTTTTTGCATAGTTTGAGGAGGAATGTAGATGAGGAATTTCATTATGAAGTGGAAAGCAGTCATTATTTGGTTTATCGCAATTTTATTTACGCTGGGGATTGTATGGATGGGTGTAGCGTCCTATATGGGAATGGGCGGTCAGACCAATCAGTCCGGACAGGATCAGGAATATGTTCCCAATCGTTCGGAGGCGCTTGCCGTCATTACAAAAGATTCGACGGATCTGGCTCATGAATACTGGGTAATGCCTTATGAGCTCTCACAGAAGATGGAACAGGTCAAGCAGATGTATCAGCAGTACAACATGAACCTTGACGAGCTCTTTCAGACGCCATATGTGAGGCTCGACACAGCAAAATCCATGGTGGACAACAAGATCGTTGCATACTATGCGGATCAGAACGGATTAGATCCCAGCGAAGAACAGATTGAACAGGAACTGAACGCCATTATCTCCCAGAACATCAACACGGATCAGATAAAACAGGCGGTTATTAACCAGTTTGGCAGTATTGAGGGGTATAAAGAGTATATTAGACCCGATATCGAACAACAGATTAAAATAAACAATGTGAAAGATTCCGTTGCAACCGTTACCGAGGCGGACGTGAAGGTTTATTTTGATAACAACAAAGAACAGCTTCTAAAAGAGGGCAATCAGGTAAAAGTTGCCCATATCCTGGTTGAAGATTTATCCACGGCAAGTGATGTGCTCGCTGAGATAGAAGAAGGGCAGCTGACATTCACAGAAGCAGCCAGCGCCTATTCGATGGACCAGTCCAACAGTCAGGACGGGGGCGAACTGGGATGGATATCCAAAGGCGAAATGGTTCCGGAATTCGAGGAAGCAGCCTTTAACGGGGAAGTTGGAACAATTGAAGGACCCGTTCAGACACAATATGGTTATCATCTTCTCAACATCGAGGATAAGAAGAGCCTGGAGAATTTCGAAGACTTTAAAACAGACAAGGAAACCTATGAGAGTGCCGTTTCCGAAATCAAGACGGACGAGTACAATGAGTGGCTGGCTCAATACAAGGAAGAGAATAAATTCACTTATATCTTTAACGATGATGTTCTCAACACCTATGACAAGTACCAGGAAATGACAGCAGATGGCGAAAAGACGGACATTCAGACACTTAAGCACTTTATTGACTGGATTGATCAGTTCATTGTCGTTGAAGAGGACGGCGAGAAAAAGATTGACCGGGAAGTTGATCCAAGGATTATCTCTCTCTATGTTTCCGTTAACGAGCAGATCAAAAACAACCTTGAGAATCAGAAAACGATGATCGAGGATTACATGGATCTTTCAAAGACAGCGAGTGAAACCCTTGCCAACAAGGAAGTCGAAACCCTCGAGGCTGAACTGGCCGATATTGAGACAAGCCTTGAGAACGCTATGAGAGAGGAAGATAAGAAACCATTAAAAGACCGCCAATCCGCTTATGAGGAAGCAATAGAACTTAAAGAGACGGTGGCTGACTTAAAAGAGACCGGCATCGGAACAGAGAACCTTGAAAGTCAGTTGAATGAATTGGATAATCAGATTGAAGAAAGACAAGGGACACTTATTGCAGGCCTCAGGATTCTGTATGATTACAATACAGCCTCATCCCAGGTTGTCAATATGCTTCACAAGTATGACCCGGATAACACAGAAGTAACCTTGAAGTGGCTACAAACCCAGATTCAACAGTACACACAGTATATGAACGATGAAGAACTCTTCAGTCAGTACAGGCAGATGCTTGAACCCCAGCTTTTCCAACTGCAGATGCAGCTTCTGCGGATTGCACAGGATGAGGAACTGCCGCAGGAGAGAAGAGTAACGGCATATGAGGTCTTATTGAATCTCCTCGAAAAATGGGGAAAATACGAGGAAGAAGTCAAGTATCTAAAGGAATTGAAGGCTCTGGAACCTGATTATCCGGATATCGACGAGATCATCCAGCAGGTTGAGGCACAGGTCAATGCACAGAAAGAAGCACAGCCCGCAGAAGAGACTGAAACCGATCCGTTCAGCACCGTACCGGGAGAAGGCCAGACATCAACGGGAACCGTTGATATCAATAACTGATAGATAAAAAAAAGAGAGTCCCTTAAGAGGACTCTCTTTTCGTTTTTCTGGCTGGGACGGAGAGACTCGAACTCCCGAATGTCGGATCCAAATTCCGATGCCTTACCAAACTTGGCTACGTCCCAACAACATTCGATATTTTACTATATACAGCCTTAATTGTCAAGTTGTTGAAATGAACGTTTTTTTAAAGTTTTTCAGTTCTGTGTTTACTTTTCGAGGGAATAACTGGAGATGATTCGAATGTTCAAAATTGATATCAAAAAATATGATAGGGAGATAAAGGTTAAACCTAATACAACCCTGAAAGATATTATCAGAATAGCCGGTTTGAAACCGGTGAGACCCATACTTGGTGCGAAAGTCAACAACCGGATTCGTGAGCTCAGTTCAAAGATTTATTCTCATTCCGTTGTGGAATACATCGATACATCATACGAAGATGGATTCCGGATGGTGCAAAGGGGATTGATCTTCCTCTTGTATATCGCGTCAGCTGAACTCTTTCCGGACAGGAAACTCAAGGTCCTTCATTCGATTAAAAACGGTTTGTACTGTGAACTCGGCAATTGGATAAAAGAGGAAGAGATTGAACAGTTGAAGCAAAGGATGACGGCGCTTGTTGAACAGGCCCTGCCTTTCAAAAAGGAAAAACTGCCCAAAAAACTGGCAATGGGACTGTTTGAGAAAAACGGTGACTATGAAAAAGTCAGATTGTTCAAATACAGAAAGAAAAGCACGGTGTCGGTCTACCGATGCGGGGATCTCGATTATGTCAACTACTTTTACGGGTATATGCCCCCCAATACGAGCTGTCTCAATCTCTTTGATTTGATGACATACTCACAGGGGTTTCTGCTTCTGACACCAACAACTACATCCCCCGACCATCTGCCGCATAACAGGGGGTTGCCTAAATTTTCACAGGTTTTTCTTCAGTATCAGCGCTGGGGCGAGATCCTGAAGATTGAAACGATCGGTGATTTGAATGAGAAGATAGCATCCGGGAAGGCGCGGGAAGTCATTATGATGTCCGAAGCGCTTCATTCCAAGAAGATTTCGAAGGTCTCCGAAGAGATCGGGAAACACATTGAAAAACGGCTTATCCTGCTGGCGGGACCGTCCTCCTCGGGGAAGACGACCACGGCCAAACGGCTGTCATTACAACTCATGGCAGAGGGATTGCAACCGGTCACCATCTCTTTGGACGATTATTTTGTCGGACGCGATAAGACACCGCTGGACGAGGACGGCAACTACGATTTTGAGTCGATAGATGCACTGGATCTGGACCTCTTTAACGAACATCTCATTAAGCTCATGGATGGCAAAGAGGTGGAGATCCCCAAGTTTGATTTCATAACGGGAACCCGAAAATACGTGGGCAACAAGTTGAAAATAACGAAAGAACAACCGATAATTGTAGAAGGTATTCACGGACTGAACGAGAAACTGACCCAAAAGATCCGCCGGAGGAATAAGTTTAAGATATACATCAGTGCTCTGACACAGCTCAGTATCGACCATGTCAACAGAATCCCCACCACGGATACACGGCTGGTCAGAAGGATTGTGCGCGATCATCGGTCAAGGGGTTATTCAGCCATTCGAACGATTAGTATGTGGCCCTCGGTCAGAAAAGGGGAGAGACGTAACATCTTCCCCTACCAGGAGGAGGCTGATTTCATGTTTTCATCAGCCCTTGTCTATGAATTGGCCATTCTGAAGGTGTATGCCGAGCAATTACTGGTTCAGATATCTGAAGATGATCCGGAAAACACGGAATCGAAAAGGCTTCTGAAGTTTCTGGAATACTTCATTCCGCTGACCAATGTCGAGGATATACCGCGGAATTCAATTGTCAGAGAATTTATCGGGGGCAGTATCTTTGAGTACTGATAACAAAACACCGGCAGAACAGGAAAAGGCAATCGTCACACGTTTAAAAAAGATTGAAGGACAGATCAGAGGCCTGCAGAAGATGGTGCTTGAATCAAGAGAGTGTTCTGATATTCTGGTTCAGATGTCAGCCGTTAAATCTGCCCTGAAGAAGACGAACAGACTGATTCTGAAGCAATATGCAGGAACCTGTCTTAACAAAATGAAATCCGGAGATGAAAAAGACATAGAGGCCTTTGTTTCCACTATGGCTGATTATCTTGATGATAACGAATAACAAGACGGAGGTGTTAACGTTGAAAAGGACGTTAAAGTCAATCTTAATCATAGCATTATCATTTTTAGTGCTGTCTACCTCATGGACACTCTTTGCACAAACCGAAAAATCGAGTGTTTATGACAAATTGAAACCCTTTTTTGAATCACTGTATTTTATTGAAAACGAATATTATGAAAAGGATGAGATTAATTACGACGATCTGGTTGATTCCAGTGTCAGGGGACTTATCGCGGGTCTCGAGGACCCGTTCAGTTATTATCTGACCCCGGATGATGTCAAGGAAAGCGAGATCGAACAGGAAGGTGAGTATGGTGGCATCGGAACAGAGGTCACTTACAACGCCCATCTCAACGTCATTGAAGTTGTGGCGCCCATGTTCGGAACACCGGCCTACAACGCGGGCGTTAAAGCGGGAGATCTTATCGTCACCATCGACGCGACCCCTGTGGAAGATATGACTTATATGGAAGGGGTTAACAATCTCAGAGGCAAACCGGGAACCGTTGTCAATATCACGGTCATACGCGACGAAGTCGGTGAGCTCGAATTCAGTATCGAAAGGGCCAGAATTCAGACACTCATGGTTCAATACGATGACATCGATTACAAGGGGAAAAAGGCGGGCTATATCAGACTGAATAACTTCTTCAAGGACACGAGCTCTGAGCTGAGAGAGGCCTTGAACGAACTGTTCAACAAAGATATGCAATGTCTCATCCTTGATCTGAGAAATAATCCCGGTGGCTTTCTGACACAGGCGATACTTGCCGCGTCTATGTTTGTGGATTCGGGAGAGGTGATTGTCACCACCAAGTCTTCAGACGGTTTCCAGAACACATACCGGTCTCTTGGGAACGAGTTTGAGGACGTTCCGCTGGTCGTTCTTGTCAATGGCGGAAGTGCCTCCTCCTCGGAAATACTCTCAGGCGCCCTGAAGGATTATTCGCTGGCAACACTTGTCGGGGAGAAGACATTCGGCAAGGCAGCCGTTCAAACACTCTTTCCACTCGGTAACGGCGGTGAGCTCTGGTTGACAACCGCTCACTACTTTACACCGGACGGAAATGATATTCACTTGAAGGGCATTGAGCCCAACGTGGTGGTCCCGTTTGAAGAAGAGGAAAAGCCCGAAGACCAGGATGAAAAGGAAACCACTTCTGATACGACAAAGTTCAAGATTGATATCAGTCCTGATCACGATAATCAGCTCCAGACAGCGTTGGATATACTGGTCGAGGGTTTGTAAGAAATAGATGGCTAAGGTCTTTTTTTGCCTCTTTTCGGTGGTCATAGGAGCGATCGCAATCTTTATCGGGTTCAAGGTGATCTTTTCGTTCGAGATGATTGAAGAACAAGAAGTGATAAGATTGAACGATCCTCCTTTGATATTCCTGAAAGAAGATCAAAAGACTTTTGAAGAGGCTTCTCCTCATAACGACCAGTTGATCGTACCGGCGTTTCAACCGGTTTTTTCGACCCGTCAATCAGATTATTATACTTTTTCAGCCTTCAAAAGAAACGTGGAAAGACTTGAAGCAGAGACAGGGAGACAGATTGATGTAATGATAAACAGGACGGATTTCCCGGAAGAGGGGCTTATAAAGGCGGCAACTGCTGTTACTCAAAGTGGTGTGTTGACCTATGAGCCCTCTTTGCTGATAATGCTTTCCGGTTATGGAGATGATGAACTGATTGTTGAGATTGATAACGCAAGCTATAATTTTCTAAGGGTTTTAAGGCCGTTTGCTGACAGTAGCTCAAGGATTGCCGCGCAATTCCGGGAGAAAGACCTGAAATATGCCGTGGATATCTCAACGGCTCAGGGAAAAGAGGAGAAAGAACAAGCGATGGCCGAAGCTCTTTATCCGAGGTATGCTTTTAAAGAAGCACCACGAACCATACTGTTATCTTCGAACCTGTCACCGGAAGAAACAGCCCTTCGGATGAAGGGGATTATCTATGATAAGATAATAGAGGCCTTGGAAAAGGGGTTTGCTGTTGTGGCGTTTGATGCCAGTATTAAACATCTGAAATCCCTGCAGCAGGTACTGGAGGATCTCTCTCCCTTACCGATCAGGCTTGTTGGATACCCGTTATGGAGTGAATGAATTGAGTTGTTTATTCGATGCCCTAATCATGCCGAAAAAGTATTTTTCAAAGACCAGGACGAGTTATATCGAATCCTTTTTATCATTCCTCTTGATCGTTTTCTTTAATCTGTTTGCCTACCGGCGACTTTTGCAGAGAATCCTGTCGTTTTACGGATTTGATGCGCTGCTCTTCCTGGTTCTTGTCCCGGTGTTTCTCTTTTTCGTCCTGTTTGGAATGGATCTGTTTTTCATCAAACAGGATAAGGATCACTGGTTTAAAACCCATTACGGACCAACATTTGTTCCCTATTTGTTTCTGCCCCTTGCGATGCCGATTGCCGTCAACTCATACTGGTATTACAGACTGTCCGGATGGATCATTATTGTAAGTCTGGTCATTTGGTCACTTTCTTTGTTCGCCATGATCAGCAAGTCCATTAAATTCATCTTAATCAGAGGTCTGAGAGATGTCGTTATGATTTATCTACTCTACAGACTCTTTTAACGGGAGTTTTTTATGAATACATTTGCTGGAAGATTTGTCATCCGTTTCTGGAAGGAGATTCTGTTAGTGACCATATTTCTGACGATCTTCTTCGGATACCATGCCGCCAAGATAACGATTGATACCGATCTGACCACCCTGCTTCCAAAGGATGATGAATACAGTCAAAGATATCAGGAGCTGATTTCCGGAGACAGTCTCGGGGATTCTGTTGTGCTGGTTTTTGAAGTCGATGGCAACAGAGAGGGGATATATGCATTTGCCGACGCCATTAAAAGCCGGCTTGAAAAGAAAGTGGATATCGTTAAATATTTCAAGAACATGAATTCCATTTCGATGATGGGAACAACCGGGTTGTTACTGACAAAGGGAGATGTTTTTGAACAGCTCGTATCAACGCTCAATTTCACCAAATTTTTAACAGAGAACCCGGCAGCACTTGATTTCAGCATTGTCAGGAATGTGGGTAGTTCCCTGAGGGAAGTAGAAGAGATATTCAACGACGTGATGGGTATAGAGGGGATCCAGAATTTTGCATTGATCAGCGATGATAACGAGATCATGGTCATGAACCTGATCCTTCGTAAATCATCCCTGGACCTTGATTTCACAAAATGGGCCCTCAACGAGATAAGAACGCTGATCGACCCGCTATCAGAAGAATACGGATATGACTACTCCATAACAGGCTCCTATCAGTCTGCACTGGATTCAAACCGGATTATCACCAACGATTTTGCCGTGACAACCATTATCACACTGATCTCCATAACCTTTCTCTTTCTGATTGTATACGGTAATCTGTTCACCACCCTCAGTATCTTTTTATCGCTGATCATCGGTTCTCTCTGGTCACTTGGGATGTTTCATTTCGTTTTTCAGGGGCTGGATTTCATGTCGAGTTTTGTCATGGCATTACTGCTGGGTCTGGGTATTGATTTCGGGATTCACATCTCTCATCGAATCTCCGAGAACATATGGGAGCAGCCCGAGCAATTCAACTCCCTTTCCCCCGAAAAGAAACGGGATAACACAAAGTATGCCGTCCTTGATTCGGTCAAACACTCGGGGAAAAGTACGCTGATCGGTGGGATTACAACCATTGCCGCCTTCATGTCCATGTTCTTCGTCGATTCACCAGCCCTGAAACGTGTTGGTATGATGTCGGGAATCGGCATTTTGATCTTTCTCGCCGTGATGATCATCATCCTGCCCGCTTTTTTGATCTTCTTTTCAAAATGGATTACGGTCAGATTGCCAAAGAAGAGAGAGAAAAGATGGCCGAAAAGACTCTTCAATTTCTATCATAAAAGAGGCGATAAAGTCATTGTCATCGCAGTCTTTGTTTTACTCATTCCCATGATCTTCTTTCTGGTGCAGAGCTTCAAGGCGTTCAACTATACACCGGTTGCCCTGATCCCCGGAGAGATAGAAAGTAAGATGGCCATGGACAAGCTCTCAGAGCACAATGTCTTTACATCAGTTGACAATGCGGTGATTACATTTATAGAAGATCCGGAAAAGCTTTATGCGGCTGAAAAGACGATCGTGGAGGATATCGATGCGCTTACTAATATCAATTCTCTGGCGAGTTTCATTCCAAGAGAGATGGTTAACAGTTATCCGGGATTTCGTACCGAGATTGAAAAACTGCTTGGAAATTCACAGAATGCTTTTACACTGATGCTCTTTAAAAAACTGGGTATCTACAACGATATTGATTATTTCCTGGAACTACTGGAGGAGAGCCCCAAATTCGATACGTTCATCGAGAATATCTTCAACAGTAAACTGCTTCCCAATGAGGCCAAACAGTTCCTGACGACAACGATCGACTCAAAGATGGCCTACAAACTCTATGCCGAACCCTCTAATAATATCTGGGTCAACAACAATCTAAAAGGGTTCGTGGAGGAGATCAGTCTATCGGGCTTTGATTTTTACGGTTATCCGATCATATACTTTAAGGTCATGAAGAAGGTCATTCATTCTATCATCTTTGCCGTTCTGCTTGCCGGTGTTATAATTGCGTTGACGGTGTTGATTTCTCTGATGAAGTTTTCCGATACGGTGGTTGTTTTATTTTCATTGGGCATTACGATCTCATTCCTCTTTGGCGTTTACTATATCACAGGGATGCGACTGAATTTTATGACGATCCTTGCGTTGCCGTTGATCATGGGGATGGCCATCGACGGTCCGATACATCTCATTGGACGCCTCCGGGAAGAAGAGCAAAAGGAAGAGAACGAACAGATGTACAAAAACGTCTTTCTCGGAACCGGTAAGGCGATAACACTGAGTTCAATGACCACCACACTGGCCTTTTTCAGTTTTGTTTTTGCCGCCTCCCCGATCCTGACTGAATTTGGTATCATCATGTCCATGGGGATCGGTATCAACTGGTTCGTGACCTTTTTCTGGTTGAAGGGGTTCAGGGATATTCTGAGAAAAAGAAGAGGGGATTGATATGGAACTCAAACTGGCGAAGATACGGGATTTCAAAACGGTGGAGTGTACGGTTTCCGAAAAAGAATATGCGGGTATCAACCACCGGGATCTTCGTTTTCTCGTCTGTTCCACAAATCGCGAAACGCTTTGTAAAATAGAAGAAACCTGGGAAACGTACGGATACCGGCACTTTTTACTCTCTGTTGGCGAGGAGTTCACGAACAGGGCATTAAAAGAAGACCAGTATCTGCTCTGTATCAGTGGCCGGAAAATCAGCAGACTTTTGTTGAAGAAGATTGAAGTGGTGGATCTCTATGCTCAACTGGTCGAAAACGAAAGCTTTTTCCCCATTGTTGAAGGTGATAAGACAACATTCCGGGTCTTTTCCCCCTTTGCAAAGCAGGTCAGTGTTAAGCTCTGTCCCGATCCGGACGGTGAATCTGATATTGTCGATATGAACGAGACAGAAGGAGGCAAATGGGAGAAGACAGTTGAGGGCGATCTGCATCGAATGCCCTACCGCTACATCCTGAGATTCGATTCAAAAGTGGTTGAGACCATCGATCCGTTCTCCCTCTCGCTGACTCAAAATTCCGAATACTCTGTGATCATTGATCTGAACCGGCTCAAAGAAACCGAGATAAAACCGCTCTCAAAAGACTATCAAAACCCGTGTGATGCGGTCCTCTATGAATGCCACATCAGAGATCTGACAGCTGATCCGGAGACAGCATTCCCCAAACGAAACGCTTATACGGCATTTAGCCAACAGGGTATCACCAAAAACGGACTGAGCGCCGGAATTGATCATATTAAAGAATTGGGTGCAACCCATGTGCATCTGCTGCCGGTGCAGGATTTCGAATCGGTGGCGGAGACCCATCCGGCTGATTACAACTGGGGGTATGATCCGAAATGCTATACGGTTCCGGAAGGTTCTTACTCCTACGATCCCAAAAATCCCGGGAGCCGGGTCAAGGAATTCAGGGAAATGGTGAATCAACTGCATGATAGCGATCTCGGGGTTATCATCGATGTTGTTTATAATCATACCTATGAAAAAGAGGGATCGATCTTTGACGCTATCCTGCCCGACTATGCCTATCGATGGGCGGATGACGGAAACCTCTCAAATGGATCGGGGTGTGGTAACGAAATTGCGACGGAAAGACTCTTCGTGAGGAAATACATCATCGATTCACTCCTTCGCTGGATGGACTGGTACGGGGTTGACGGGTTCAGATTCGATCTGATGGGACTGATGGATACGGACACCATGTTGGCGATCGAGACAAAGCTGAGAGAGAAAAAGGCCGATGTGATTCTCTATGGAGAACCCTGGACAGCCGGAATGACAACACTGCCGGATAACAAAAGATCACTCAAGGGGTTTCAAAAGGGTCATCGGATCGCGGTTTTTAACGATGAACTGCGTAATGCCCTCAAGGGTTTTCCCGACGATAACTCAACCGGTTTCGTCTCCGGCAACATCGATACCACCTGGAGTATCATTGGATCAATGCTTGGAAGTGTCGGTTACGAAAAGGGACTGACCGGATTCACCCATCATCCCGGAGAGAGCATTAATTATAATTCCTGTCATGATAATCTCACACTGTATGACAAACTGAAAAAGTCGTTACCGAAAAAGGATCAGCTCAATCTGTGTGAAGTGAACAAACTGAGCGCCTTTATCGTTCTTTTATCCCAGGGGATTCCTTTTTTGCATGCCGGGGAGGAGATCGGTAGAACGAAATATGGCAACCACAATTCCTACAATGCCGGTGATATTTACAATGCCATTAGATGGTCCAGAAAGTCCAAATTTAAAGAATTATTCGATTACTATAAAAATCTGATACGATTAAGACAAGAACATCCGCTGTTTAAAATTCAAAAAAGAGAGGAACTATTTGAGCGGATCAATCTCATTCACCTGTTGAAGGGGGCATTTGCCTACACCATCAACGGTCGGGGGATTGATGATTGGAACTGTGTCCTGGTGGGGATCAACATGACAGATGAGGACCTCTGGATCAAACTGCCCGCCGGCGAGTGGACCATACTGGTAACAAAATACCATGCCGGGATCTCTCCGCTTGGTATTGCAGAGAATGAGATGCTCCTTCAGGAAAAATGCTGGTATCTTCTCAAGAAAGAATGAAACGGAGGTAAAAGAAGAACCCGATGATTAATTATATAAAGGGCATAATCACGCACCGGGAAGACGATAACAAGGTTGTTATAGAAAACGCCGGAATCGGATACGAGATTCAGGCCGACATGGATCTTTACAACAGTGCCGCTGATGAAGTGACAGCATATGTTATGATGGTACCCGGAGAGGATGAATTTCGTCTCTACGGATTCAGCACACGGGAAAAGAGGAGACTCTTTAATCTCCTCAGGAGTGTATCGGGACTGGGGTCAAAGACGGCAGTCCGGATACTATCAGGCGTGGATTCAACAGAACTGCTCCATGCCATAACGATGGAAGACACCAGGTTTCTCGTCAAGCTTCCCGGCATCGGCAAGAAGACGGCCGAGAGAATGCAGCTTGAACTCAAGTCAAAAGTGGCGGAACTGATAAAAGAAAGTGAAGACCGGGCCGGGGAAACAAACGGCGAAAAATCCGAAACGATCAAGGATCTCAACGTATTCAGCGAGGCGCTGGAGGCGCTGGAAAATCTCGGCTATTCATCTCATGAATCGAGGAAAGTCTTAAAGGAGCTCATGGTGCAAAACGAAGAATACACAGTCCAGAAGCTCATCAAAGATGCCTTAAGGAGTTTCCTGGAAAAAAGTAAATAAAGGGGAGATTAACTTGCTCGGAATAATACTGGCCGCGGGGAAAGGGACAAGAATGAAGTCCGATACACCAAAGGTGATGCATCAACTTGCAAACCGTCCGTTTGTTGAGTGGGTGATGGATGGATTCGAAGGCTTGATGAAAGACAAAACTTATGATAAAATCGCAGTTGTTGCCGGAGACGACATGCCCGAACTGGAGCAGTTTGTCAAAGACTGGGGAAACACAAAAGAAAAAGAGGTTGCCATCGTCTATCAGCGGGAGAGACTGGGATCGGGTCACGCGGTAAAAATGGCCATGCCCGAGATTGAATCCACCGGCGGAGACGAGCCTGTTTTTATTCTCAGTGGAGATGTACCGTTGATCCAGCCGGAAACACTTGAGAAAATGAGGGGCCTCATGCAACAAGAGAATACCGCTGGTGTGGTGTTGACCGTTAAGCTCGATGACCCCACCGGTTACGGAAGAGTGATCAAGGACGACGACGGGGCTATCAGGAAAATCGTCGAAGAAAAGGATGCCACTGATGAACAAAGACAGATAAAAGAGATTAACTCCGGGATATACCTGATAAAGGCCTCGATCTTAGCCGCCGGTTTGAAGGAATTAACCAATGACAATGCACAGGGCGAGTATTATCTTACGGATATAATCGCCTGGATGGACAAACGGGGCGAAAAGGTCCTCCCCATACAAACAGTTGACAGAAATGAAGTGGCCGGTATCAACAACCGCTTCCAGTTGTCCGGGATGGAGAAAGTGCTCAGAAAGAGAATCAACAAAGCCCATATGCTTAACGGCGTGACGATCATCGACCCCGATACGGTCTATATCGACCCCGGTGTGACGATCGGCAGAGACAGCACCATCCACCCCATGACCGTCATCAGCGGTGCCACGGTTATCGGGGAGCGATGCACAATAGGACCCATGACCCAGATCAACGATTCGATGATAAAAGATGATGTCCTGGTGGAACGATCCCACGTCCAACAGGCAGAGATAAGAGACAACGTCAAAGTGGGGCCGTTTGCCAGGATCCGGGAAAAGACCCTCCTGAAAGAAGGCGTAAAGATCGGGGACTTTGTCGAAACAAAGAAAACCGTCATGGGAAAGCGTTCAAAGGCACAGCATCTGACGTATCTCGGGGACACGGAAGTGGGCGAGGATGTCAATGTTGGGGCCGGTACCATCACCTGTAATTACGACGGTTTTAACAAACACAGAACCCGGATAGATGACGGCGCTTTTATCGGCAGCAACACGTCGCTGGTGGCTCCCGTAAGTGTGGGACGCGGTGCCATTATTGGAGCAGGCTCTGTTATTGTGAAAGATGTCGGGGACGATGCTTTGGCCATTGCAAGGGGCAAGCAGGTTCAGAAACCCAAAAGGGCCAAAGAGCTGAGAAAAAAATTGAAAAAAGAAGGGAAAAGGTGAAAAAATGCCGTTCAGCAGACCAGTGATGAAGCTTTTTTCAGGGAGTTCCAATCCTGAACTCTCATCAAAGATGGCCGATTACATGAAGTTGAAGCTGGGAGAG
>Ga0102934_1001762_pt1 | contig 15158 bp, 13 predicted proteins | sample SalPonR2_A_D1_MG_FD_78175 | JGI IMG/M metagenome (GOLD analysis project Ga0102934, IMG submission 78175) | Salt pond soil microbial communities from South San Francisco under conditions of wetland restoration - Salt Pond MetaG R2_A_D1_MG | ecosystem: Environmental > Aquatic > Marine > Intertidal... | reverse complement strand
GATGCAGACTGGGTGTTAATGTAGTGGTAGTGCCGTATGTTACCATAGGCGAAGGTTCTCTTATCGGGGCCGGTTCGGTGGTAACGAAGGATCTGCCTCCGGGTATACTTGCATACGGCAACCCGGCGCGGGTTAGAGCGAAGCTCTCCGAACTGAAATGCAAGACAGGGCGGAGGGAGGCCCCCTACCTGTAATGGGTCCCGTTATGGAAAGATCAAGGGAAAGTAAGAAGATTTTTATTCTTGCTTCCACACTCGTTATAGGGGGAGCGGAGATGGTTTTCCGTTCTCTGGCTGAAAATCTGGAATCCTCGGGTTATAATGTCGAGCTACTGTTCCTCAGAGAGCCGGGGGAAACAGGAGAGAACCTTATAGAGAAGGGTATCTGTTTCAGAAGGGATATTTCCGGGTCGCGATTCAATCCCCTTGCATTATTAAGGTTATTCAGGATATTCCGCAAAAACAGAGACAGCGTACTGCTTGCTCTTGATCACCACAATGTGATCTCGCTGGGTGGACTCGCTTCAAGATGTGCTGGATTAAGAGGGAGTGTGCTTTCCGTGCATTCAACCGGTTTGTGGGGAAGCGGCAGAACATTCAGCCGGCTGGACAGAATACATCTGCGTTTATTCGACAGAATAGTAGCTCTTTCGGATACCCACGCCGGATATCTGGCCGAGCGGGAGGGTGTTCCGAAAAGCAGGATGGTTGTTATAAACAACGGAATAGATACAGACAGGTTCAATCCCGCCGATAGAGAGGAAAAGGGCGGAAGAATAAAGAGGGAAATCGAAATAGGAGATGATGAAACCGTAGTGACAATCGTGGCGGCTCTCAGGCCTGAAAAGAATCATGTCATGTTTATCGAGAGTGCGGGCAGGGTTATGAAACGAGAGGAATCTGCAAGATTTCTTATAGTGGGAGAAGGTGAGCAGAGGGAGTTTCTTGAAAAAGAAACTGAAAGAAGAGAGTTGCGGGGCAGGGTTACCTTTCTGGGCAGCAGAGAGGATATCCCGGATATACTGTCGGCCTCTGATATCTCGGTTCTCTGTTCTCACCCGGTAGTTGAAACCTTTCCTCTGACGGTACTGGAGGCGATGGCATGTGGATTGCCTGTAATATCGACGGATGTGGGTTCATTATCTGATATTATCACAGACCGCCGGGACGGAATATTGATCCCCGCTGGAGATTCGGAGGCGCTTGCGGAAAATATTATCGAATTAATCCGTAACCTGAACCTGAGAGACAGACTGGGAAAGAATGCCAGGAGAAAAGTAGAGCTTAAATTCTCAAAGCAGGAAATGGTAAACAATTATTTAAATATGCTGAGCGATTTATAACGGGTATCTCCCTGAATTACCCGGACTGAATCAGGTTGGAAAAACACCTTATGAACGAACCTGTAAAACTAAAAATAGCCATGATAGGTTCAAAGGGGATACCGGCTTTATTCGGTGGGATCGAACGTCATGTTGAGGAAATAAGCGTGCGGCTTGTTCAAAAAGGTCACGATGTAACTGTATACGGGAGAAAGAGTTTCAGTACCAATGAAAAATACAAAAACGTAGATGTTAGAATTATGCCATCGCTTCAGACAAAGAATTTTGATACAGCCACAAGTTCATTTCTTTCAACTATTTCTGCAATATCAGACAATTTTGATATTATTCATTATCATGGAATCGGTCCTTCTATATTCTGCTTTCTGGGAAGATTAGGAAAAAGCAGGATCTTCTCAACCATACATGCTCAAGATTACAGACAGGTTAAATGGGGCAGAATCGCAAGCCGTATGCTTAAATTCGGTGAAAAAGAAGCCGTATTGAGATCTGACACGGCAATAGCAGTTTCTAAGCTCTTGTCAAAAAAGCTTATGAAGAAATACAAGGAAAAGGTGAATTACATTCCAAATGGTGCAAATACTTATAAAAGTGGTGATTTTCCACTGAATAATGAGTTCGGACTTGAAAGTGACGGTTATATCCTTGCGGCCGGAAGATTTATAGTTGAAAAGGGATACCATACCCTGATCGATGCGTTCAGCAGGATAAACACAGATAAAAAACTTGTTATAGTCGGTGATAAAACAGGGAAGGATGAATATACCCGATCCTTATTGAAAAGATCAGACAGCCGTATTGTATTTACGGGGTTTATGAGCGGAGCAAAACTGAATAGACTCTACAGCAACTGTTATTTTTACGTTTTGCCTTCTCTGGTTGAAGGGTTACCTATATCTCTGATTGAAGCTATGGGCTTTGCCAGACCGGTACTAGTCAGTGATATTCCCGAAAATCTGGAAGTTGTAGAAGATATGGGAGTTACATTCAAGAGCGGAGACCAGGAAGACCTGAAAGTGAAGCTGGAAAAGGTTTTAAAATTCGAAGAAAGCCGGAGAAAAGAGATTGGAGAAAGATGCCTTCAGAAAGTGAGCAATTTCTATAATTGGGATCTTATAACCGATCAGCTTGAAAATGTCTATTTAGAAACAACAAAATGATTGTAAGATTGATTTCGATTTCATATTTTAACATAGATACACTATATTCTTGGCCGGCCTGATTTTCTTGGGTATATCGAATTTTCAGGAAGGGGGAAGGGCGATGAACAGAACGGGAAGGATTTTTAGTTTTATTTTCCTATCAGCTGTTTATTTGTTTAACTTAAGCTGTGCGGGTAAACAGATACGCAGAACGGATGATTCTGGAGATAAAAGGGTTGGAAAGGATCTTGCTGTTAATAAAGAGGTTGTCATTACCGGTGAAGCCCAGCAGCAGAAAAGAGATGAAGATATATACGATATTGAGAAAGAGATGCCGGAAAACAGAGTATTAAAAGAAGTAGAAGGGATTGAAGAAAAAATAACCCCTTCAGAGGCAGATTCGTTTTACGTTGAGGACATAACTGGCAATAATACTATAAGTAAAAATTATGTAATAGGTTATAGAGTTCAAATCTTCGCGTCTGAAAATCTCGAGAGAGCAAAGGAGATAAAGAGACAGATCGAAAAGGAAATATCGTTGAAAGTTTATATTGAATTTGAAAATGAAATGTATAAAGTAAGGGTTGGTAATTACAACTCCAGGGAAGAAGCTGAAGAGGCAAAAAAGATTGTGAGATCACATTTTCCTGATTGCTGGATTGCCGAAACTACGATAAGAAATTTTGATTAGTATGCAAAGGAAAAGTTATTATGCCGGAATTAAGAAAAAGTCCCATTCTTAAGAGATGGGTGATTATTTCCACTGAAAGAGGCAAAAGACCTTTAGATTTCAAGGTTGTACGAGATGAACCTAAGGAAGGTTTTTGCCCTTTCTGCAGCGGCAATGAGGACAAAACTCCGCCGGAGGTACTTTCGTATAGAGACTCAGGGACAGGACCGGATTCACCAGGCTGGAAGGTAAGAGTAGTACCTAATAAATTTCCAGCTTTGCAGATTGAGGGGGATTTGAATAAACGTGGTGAAGGGTTATACGATATGATGCAGGGGATAGGAGCTCACGAAGTTGTAATTGAATCTCCTGACCATAAAAAGAACTTACACTATCTTGGGAACGACCATATAGAGAGTGTTTTTTGCGCCATTCGTGAGAGAATGATAGACCTAAAGAAAGATCCCAGATTCAGGTATATTCTGGTATTTAAAAACTGGGGTAAGGAAGCGGGGGCTTCGCTTGAACATTCGCATATGCAGCTTATTGCTACTCCTATTATTCCCAAGAGAGCTATTGAAGAACTTGATGGCGCAAAAGCGCATTACGCACAAAAAGAACGTTGTATATACTGTGATATAATAAATCAGGAATTGAAGGATAAAAGACGTATAGTATATCAGAACGAGTATTTTATCGCTCTTTCACCGTTTGCCGCGAGATTTCCCTTTGAGACCTGGGTGTTGCCCCTTAAACATATATCAGCATTCGAAAAAACAGATAGGAATTGTTTTCCTTCCCTGGTAGACATCATGAAGACAGTTCTTTTGAAACTGGACAAGGCTTTGTTTGATCCGCCTTTTAATTTTATCATACACACTTCACCCTGCAACGGGATAGATTTTAATTATTACCATTGGCATATCGAAATAATTCCAAAACTCACAAAGGTGGCTGGGTTCGAGTGGGGAAGCGGGTTCTATATTAACCCGACTTCACCTGAAGAAGCGGCGGAAGAACTGAGAAATATAGATATTTCCGGTGATAATCAAAATCTTTAGAAGAGAACGGAGAAAGCATTAAGTGAAACCTGAAAACCTCAATATTGCTATTATTTCGTCTGAAGTTGTTCCCTTTTCGAAGGTAGGAGGACTCGCCGATGTCATCGGAGCTTTGCCGGATGAAATAGCCAGGAAAGGGTGCGAAATTACCATATTCACACCCTTATACAAATCTATCCGGAAGAATGATTTTAATATTAAGAAAGAAAGTATAAATGTCCCGGCTGTAAAAGTGGATGGCAAGGAGAAACGGGTTCAGATATTTTCCGCAAAGAAGCCGGGAACAGATATTAAAGTATACTTTATCTATAACGAGCAATATTATGACAGAGATGGTATATACACCGTTCCTGAGACCGGAGAGGCATTTGAAGATGAAGATGAAAGGACTATATTTTTCAACAGGGCTGTCATTGCTGCTGTAAAAAAGCTTGATATCTATCCCGATGTTGTTCACGCAAACGATTTTCATTGCGGACTTATAGCTCCACTTATTTCGCTGGAGGAATCACAAGATAAACATTTTGAGAAAACCGGAACGGTTTTCAGTATTCATAATCTCGCTTATCAGGGTAATTACAAAGCGGATTTTATACGTAAAGCGGGACTGGATTCGGATCTTTTCTATCCTATGGGACCATTTGAATACTACGGTGGAGTAAATGTTATGAAAGCAGGTATAATCTACTCCGATATTATAAGTACGGTCAGCAAAAAATATGCAGAAGAGATAACTCTGTCAAAGAAATACGGTCATGGTATGGAGAAGATTCTCTGGGAGAGAAGAGATGATATTATCGGAATTCTAAATGGAATAGATACAGATATCTGGAATCCCGGAACAGATGAACTGATAGAGTGTAATTACTCGGCGGATAACCTGAGCGGCAAAGCTAAAAACCGCAAAGCCCTTCTTGAAGAGTTTGACCTTACCGAGGACAGGGGGGCTCCCGTTATAGGTATTGTCTCGAGACTTGTAGATCAAAAGGGATTTGATATACTGGCTGAAGCCATGGATGAAATCATGAAGATGAATCTTAAATTGGTAATACTTGGGACAGGCCAGGAGAAATACCATAAACTATACAGCAAAATGAAGAAAAAATATTCATCCAAGCTGGGTCTTAAACTTGAATACAACAATAGGCTTGCTCATTTAACAGAAGCGGGAAGCGACTATTTCCTCATGCCTTCCAGGTATGAACCATGCGGTCTTAATCAGTTGTATAGTTTGAGGTACGGGAGTATTCCCATAGTTCGAGCGACAGGTGGATTAAAAGATACTATAAATAATCTTTCATCATACGGCGAAAAAGGAAACGGCTTTGTATTTGAAGATTACAGCGCTTTTGAATTGACTAAAGTAATAAGGGAAGCTGTTGATTTTTTTAGAGATGGAGAAAAGGTTATGGCAGTGCGTAAGCGGATTATGATGGAAGACCATTCCTGGGAAAAATCCGCCAAGAAGTACATATCGATGTATAAGAAAACGGCAGGCGGCAGTAAAAATGAAGTTGACAAAGCGGTAAAGTGAATAATATAATTAATGTGTGAGCGGGAATAGCTCAGTTGGTAGAGCGCAACCTTGCCAAGGTTGAGGTCGCGGGTTCGAGCCTCGTTTCCCGCTCCATACTTTTTATGCGGCGGCATAGCCAAGCGGCTAAGGCAACGGTTTGCAAAACCGTCATTCACCGGTTCGAATCCGGTTGCCGCCTTTTTTTATTAACACTGATAGAATCAAATTCCATCTGAAAAATAGAGTTTTAGGTTACGTCGCAGGATATCTGAACTTACGCGGACAAATAAAAGATCCGTGAATTAAATTTTATGCTTTGACAATTCTCTTAAATGCGCTAAATTCTTCTTATGAATATATTGCCGGGATGGCGGAATAGGCAGACGCAGCGGACTTAAAATCCGCTGAAGTAACAAGCTTCGTGCGGGTTCAAGTCCCGCTCCCGGCATTTCTTCAATACTATCTTAAAAGCGATCCGATATTATTAAAATCTGAAACTTTTCAAAGCGCTCTTATCCTGTTTTTCCTTCCTCATTATAACAGGCGATTGAAGATTAGGACTTAAAATATCTGACAGGGGAAGAATTATAAGATTCAAGCAGTTCTATAAATCGATGAATGTTAAGATTATATTTATCCTGCCATATTGGCATAAGGTGGATAATTGCAATAATCATGGATGATTATCTGCTTTACTTAGAAAAGTAGATTAATTCCTATAATAAATCTTAAAAGAGAAGCTTAGATAAACAGTTGACTAAAATAAAATTCTCGGATAGCTTTTCGGTATGGCCCAGAAAAAAGAAATTGAAATCGGAAGAGAGCATTACAACTGGGAGAGTGAAATACTCCGGCAGGGCGAGCTATACCTTGTGGGCGGAGTCGTAAGAAATCTTCTTTTTGGTTTTGATGAGGAATCGCTTGATACAGATTATCTTGTCAGAGGTCTCAAACTGAATAAACTGGTTGCCATCCTGGATGAGTACGGCAGGACAGATCTCGTAGGAAAGTCTTTTGGTGTCATCAAGTTTACCCCGAAAGGAGGTAAAACAGTTGATATAGCTTTGCCACGCACGGAACATTCCACAGGTATAGGACACAAAGAGTTCGAAGTTAACGCCAATCCCGGAGTGAGAGTAGAGGATGATCTTGTAAGACGCGATTTTACTATAAATTCTATTGCCTTAAATCTAAGAGACATGTCCCTTATTGATCCTCTTGGAGGTTCGAAGGATATTAAAAATAATCTGCTCAGAGTTAACAGGGAGGGATCGTTCGAGGAAGATCCTCTCAGGATGGTAAGAGGGGTTCAGTTTTTATGCAGATTCAATCTTAAAATAGACAGTAACACGAGAAGATATATTAAACGTGCATCTTTCATGATAGAAAGTGTTTCTGGTGAAAGATTAAAGGATGAGTTTAACAAATTACTTCTCCTCTCAAAAGAGCCCGGGAGAGGATTTATTTTTATGAAGGAAACGGGACTCTTGAGTTATCTTTTACCTGAACTGGAAGAAACATTCGGCGTAGAACAGAATGAATACCATCCTGATGATATTTTTCACCATTCGATAAAGAGTTGTAACATTGCTCCTCAGAAACTTAACCTGAGGTGGAGCGCATTGCTTCATGACATCGGAAAAAAGAACACTAAGAAGGAAAAAGAGGGAAGAATCGTTTTTTACGGGCATGAAAATGAAAGCTTGAGAATCGCGAAAAATATTCTAACCAGGTTCAGATATTCAAAGAGATTTACAGCTAACGTGTGTCACTTGATAAAGAACCATATGTTCAATATTACGGAAGATTGCAAAGATAGTACTGTAAGAAGATTTGTATCAAGAGTGGGTTTTGAAAACCTCGGCGACCTCTTTGATCTAAGGGTAGCTGACGCTCTGTCAAGGGGTGATACCGATTCTGTCTATAATGTTAAATGGCTTAAAAAAAGAATAGAGGATCTTATTAAAGCCGATTCCGCTCTTGCTACATCAGATCTGGAGATTGACGGGTATGATATTATGAGGCTTACGGGAATAAAGCGGGGACCCCGTGTTGGGCAAATACTCAAGCGCCTGCTCCAGGAAGTAATAGAAAAACCTGATCTTAATACGCGCAGTAAATTGTCAGAATTTGTAGTAGAAGAATATAGAAATAATAAAAATATAGAATGAGGTTTCCGCGGGATGATGTCAGGGGGTATCACTCATTACTTATCCGATTGAAATATAAAACCGAATATAAAGATTAATGAGGTATACTGAACCGCAGAAACCTCAATTCGTAAAATATGCAGCTTTAAAATGAAAATCAATAAATAAAGAGGAAAATTCAGCGGGCCGCAATCCGGTATCAAGCGATTGAACAGGAGGAGAAATGAATTCCGAAGAGATGTTCATAAAGAAAATAATGAGGCAGCGTTTTCCTTATAGACCGGAGAAAGATATTAAATCACAGTCTCATAAATGGGAAGTCACGCCTGGAGAATATATAACCTCCTGGCTTAGACTTAATTTACTGAATTGTCGGAAAGAGAATAAATGTGACAGGGATCAGAGATGCAGTTTCTTCAGCTATTCTGATCTAGCGAAACAGAATTACAGTATTTGCCGTGAAATGATCTTAAGACTTGAAAATGGGCAGATAAAATGTGATTTTGATATAGATAAGAAAGAAGGCTGACACATAATGCCAATATGACATTATTGGCAGAACAAGACTGACACAGAGCTAGCTGAACTGAAATGTCGGTTCCTGGTGCTGCGACTATAAGATGTTGTAAATAATGCAGTTGTAAGTTTATCTTCCTATGATATTATTTGGCATGGAAGTTGTCTCTATATAAATATAAGAATATGAATTTTAATTTTTTAAGGATTAAAGAAAATGGAGGTAGATTAAATGGGTAAAGTAATAGGTATAGATCTCGGAACAACGAATTCATGCGTTTCTGTTATGGAAGGTGGCGAACCGGTAATTATATCCAATCCGGAAGGTGGCAGAACTTCTCCTTCAGTTATTGGATTTAAGGATGGAGAGAGACTTGTTGGGAATCTTGCAAAGAGACAGAGTGTTACAAATCCAACTAATACTATTTATTCGATAAAAAGATTCATGGGAAGAAAATATTCAGAAGTTAAGAATGAAATTTCTGAAGTTTCCTATAAAGTAATAAAAGGTGATAAGGGTGATATCAGGGTAGATGTTGAAGGAAAGAAGTATTCTCCCTCAGAATTATCAGCTATGATTTTGACTTATTTGAAGGAGTCAGCCGAAAAGTACCTGGGCAGTAAGGTTGAAAGAGCCGTTATCACTGTTCCAGCCTATTTTAATGACAGTCAGAGACAGGCGACAAAAGATGCCGGAAAAATAGCAGGTCTTAAAGTTGAAAGGATAATAAATGAACCAACCGCGGCTTCCCTCGCCTACGGTTTGAATAAGGATGAGGAAAAGACAATTGTGGTTTTTGATCTGGGCGGCGGTACTTTTGATGTTTCTATACTTGAATTGGGTGAGAGTGTATTCGAAGTAAAAGCGACGAACGGAAATACTCACCTTGGGGGAGATGATTTCGACAAGAGGATAATTGACTGGCTTGTTGATGAATTCAAGAAAGAGCAGGGAATTGACCTTTCGAAAGATCCAATGGCTCTTCAGAGACTCAGGGAAGCAGCTGAGAAGGCGAAATGTGAACTTTCAACAGTGCCACAGGCAGAAATCAATTTGCCTTTTATTACAGCGGATTCGAGTGGTCCAAAACATCTTAATACAAAAATCACAAGGGCTAAATTCGTAAGCTTAACAGGAGACCTTATAGAGAAAACTGTTGAGCCGTGCAAGAAAGCGATGAAAGATGCCGGGATCAAAACTTCTGATCTTGATGATGTTATTCTGGTTGGAGGAACGACGAGGATACCGGCAGTTCAAGACAAAGTTAAAGAGATATTCGGGCGCGCTCCTCATCAGGGAGTAAACCCCGACGAAGTTGTAGCTCTCGGCGCCGCAATTCAAGGCGGGGTCCTTGCGGGCGACGTAAATGATGTTCTTTTACTCGATGTAACTCCTCTTTCTCTCGGTATCGAGACTCTAGGCGGAGTTATGACCAAGTTGATTGAGAAGAATACAACTATTCCGACAAAGAAGAGTGAGATTTTCTCTACAGCCGCTGATAATCAGACCACTGTAGATATTCATGTTCTTCAGGGTGAAAGAGAAATGGCAGCTCACAACAAATCGATAGGTAGATTCCAGCTTGCTGGACTGCCGCCTGCACCCAGGGGGGTTCCTCAGATCGAAGTAACTTTCGATATTGATGCCAACGGTATATTGCATGTATCGGCGAAGGACAAAGCAACAGGCAAGGAACAAAAGATAATCATTCAGGCATCAAGCGGTTTGACCGAAGATGAAATTGAAAAGATGGTCAAAGAAGCAGAGGAACACGCTGAAGAAGATAAAGAGAAGAGAGAGCTAATAGACTTAAAGAACCAGGCTGAACAGATGAGTTTTCAGACTGAAAAACAGCTGGAGGAATATAAGGATAAGATCCCTTCAGGTGATATGGATGAAATAAGAAAAGTTCTGGAAGAATTGAAGGAAGCATCCAAGACTGACGATAAGGATAGAATAAATAAGGCAATTGAAAATCACAATCAGGTCTGGCAGAAAGCTGCTCAGCAGATGTATCAGCAGAGTTCCTCCGAGCAGCAGAATGCATCAGGTGACGCGGCTTCTTCTGGTGAAGGCAGTGAAGCTTCCAGTGACAGGAAGGATGAGGATGAAGTTATGGACGCGGAATATGAAGTTGTCGATGAAGATGACAAGAAATAAGATTTGCGTTGCCATTATCAATAATTTTGTGTAGCTTTAATTCGACAGGTGGGCGATTAGCTCAGATGGTTAGAGTATCTGCTTGACATGCAGGGGGTCACTGGTTCAAATCCAGTATCGCCCACCATTTAGTTTTTTTATAAATAAGAGTATTTAATAATATTATGAGTAGATTAACTTTTCCAGACGGATCCAGAATAGAAACAAACCCCAATGATACCTTCATGGATATCCTTGGGGGGTTGCCGCAGAAAGTACGCAAGAAAGCTGTAGCTGCTAAAGTTAACGGGGAAATATATGATTTGAGAGAAAGAGTAAATTCTGACGGGGAACTTATAATATTAACAACTGACAATGAAGAATCTCTTGAAATAATTCGACACAGCGCTTCCCATTTAATGGCTTTAGCGGTTATGCAGCTTAGAGAGAAGGTCCATTTTGGAATAGGCCCCGCGATCGAAGATGGATTTTACTACGATTTTCTATTTGATAACCCTTTTTCAGCTGATGACCTGGGGAAAATCGAGAAAAAGATGGAGGAGCTGCGGCAGCAGGGCCTTGAATTTACAAGGGAGGAATTGTCCAGTAAAGAGGCGATAAAATTATTTGAGGATAAAAACCAGCCGTTTAAGATCGAGCTGATAGAAGAACTTGATACTGATAAGGTTACTATCTACAGGCTGGGAGATTTTATAGACCTGTGTTCCGGTCCTCATGTTCCGGATATAAAGATGGTAAAGGTTTTCAAACTATTATCTATTGCCGGAGCTTACTGGCGCGGTGACGAAAAAAGGGATATGCTTCAAAGGTTATACGGCACAGCTTTTCGAAAGAAATCAACCCTTGATGAATATTTAAGCAGGATAGATGAAGCAAAACGTAGAGATCACAGGAAACTGGGACCGCAACTGCGTCTTTTTGATATAATTGAAGAGGCGGGAGCGGGGTTGGCGTTCTGGTATCCTAAGGGCTATATACTGCGTGAGATTATCGAAGAGTACTGGAAGAAGCAGCACAGGGAATACGGTTATCAAATGATTACTACTCCCCATATAGCTAAGAAGGAGCTCTGGGAAAGATCCGGCCATTATGACTACTACAGAGATAATATGTACATTGTAAATAGTGATGAAGGACAGGAATATGTGTTAAAACCAATGAATTGCCCGGGGCATATACTTATGTATAAAAGCCGGTTACACAGTTACAGAGATCTTCCGGTTCGGTACGCGGAACTTGGTACAGTCTACAGAAATGAGCGTTCAGGGACATTGCACGGATTATTGAGGGTAAGAGGATTTACACAAGATGATGCCCATATATTCTGTACTCCCGAACAATTAGATGAAGAAATTGACCGGTGTTTTGATTTAGCCCATAAGCTTCTTACAACTTTCGGGTTCAAAGATTATAATGTAGAATTAAGTATGCATGACCCTGATAATATGGATCAGTATGCCGGTTCAAAGGAGGAGTGGGAGAGGGCTGAAAACGCGTTGCTTGAATCGGTCAAAAAGAGAGATGTTCCATTCAGGAAAATTCCGGGAGAAGCGGTCTTTTATGGACCTAAAATAGACTTGAAGCTTATCGATGCTCTCGGAAGGGGCTGGCAAGCTACTACGATACAGTTTGACTTTAATCTTCCAAGAAGATTTGATGTCAGATATGTTAATGAAAAGAATGAAAAGAAATTTGTCTATATGGTGCATAGAGCACTTCTCGGTTCTATAGAGAGGTTTGTAGGAACTCTTATAGAACATTACGCAGGTGAATTTCCCTTGTGGCTTTCACCAGTTCAGGTGATTGTATTACCTGTAGGAAGTGAGCATTATGATTACGCCGTGCGATGCGCCGATAAAATAAGGGAAGCCGGAATAAGGGTTGAAACCGACCTTAGAAGAGAAAAGCTCGGATATAGGATAAGGGAAGCGGAATTGGGAAAGATTCCTTATATGGTTGTTGTCGGCGACAGAGAAATTGAAAATGAAAATATCAATGTAAGATCAAAGAAGACGGGGCTGGAGGTAACACGAAAACTCGATGATTTAATTAATGATCTTGTTGACGAGAACTATAATAAAGATTAAATTAGAAGTAACATAAAAAAAGGATTGAAGTAGAGGATTATGCCTCTCACCTTGCAGTCTTAAATGAACTGGTAGGGTTTCATCAGTTGCTAGATCTTATTTAGCGGGTGGAATAACTACCCGCTTTTTTTACAGGAGGTGAAAGATTAAAGGTAGCAAGAGATTCGGGCGTAAAGACAGTGTGCGTGTCAATAACATGATCAATGTTCCGGAGGTAAGAGTGGTTGATGAAGATGGGAATCAAATGGGAGTTATGTCCAGTGAGGAAGCATTGAATATGGCTGAAGAATGGGGGATGGATCTTGTTGAGATTTCTCCAAAAGCAAAACCACCCGTTTGTAAGATAATTGATTATGGAAAATATAAATACGAACAGAATAAAAATGCTCATAAAGCGAAGAAAAAACAGCATGTTACTCGTTTGAAAGAGATAAAACTCAGTACAAAAATAGAGAAGCATGATATTGATTTTAAAATGAGAAACGCGGAAAAATTCTTCGCTAAGGGGGATAAGGTTAAATTTACCATTAAATTCCGGGGCAGGGAGATGCAGCACCAGGAACTGGGATACGAACTCTTAGAGAGTATTAAAAAACGGTTTGAAGATATTTGTGATGTTGAAAAAGAGCCTAAAAGAATGGGCAAAACATTGAGTATGACTCTCGTAAGCGTTTCAGATAAGAAGAAAGCGAAGAAAGGTGAAAATGATGCCGAAGATAAAAACTAACAGAGGAGCTGCTAAAAGGTTTAAATTAACAAAAAAGGGTAAGATCAAGCGCAAAAAGGCATTTGCCAGTCATATTCTCGCTAAGAAGAGTCGTAAAAGAAAAAGACATCTTAGACGACCCACCCTTGTTGACAAAACAAATGAGAAGAAAATTAAAAGGATACTGGGTAAGGGATAGGAATAGAAAAAAATAATTTCATTAAAATAGCTATTCAGATTAAGGAGGCATACAGCGATGCCAAGAACAAAACATAGTGTTGCGTCTCATAGAAAAAAGAAGAAGATTCTCAAGAGAGCAAAGGGATTTCGAGGCGCTCGAAGCAAATTACACAGGACAGCAAAGGAATCGGTCAATAAGGCTCTTCAATATTCCTATCGGGACAGAAAAACTAAGAAAAGAAACTTCAGAAGGCTCTGGATATCCAGAATAAACGCCGCAGCGAGAATCAACGGTATCAGCTACAGCCGTTTAATAGGAGGATTGAAAAAAGCGGATATTGAGATAGACAGAAAGATCCTTTCGGAAATCGCGTTGAATGATAATAAAGGTTTCGAAAAACTCGTAGAAACAGCGAAGAAAGCCCTTTCATGATTAATCGGGAGAACATAACAAAGCTTGAAGAGAGTGCCCTTAAGGAGATTTCAGAAACAGGTGATTCTAAGGAACTTGAAAATGTCAGGATCAGTTATCTCGGCCGTAAAGGTAAAATAACACTTGCCCTAAGATCTATTGGAAAGATTCCTGAAGATAAAAGACCTGAAATGGGCAAATTGATCAACGAAGTAAAATCCAGAGTAAACAGCGCATATAAATCAAAAAACTCGAAATTATTGGGCGATTCTTCCGACAAGGCCCCTTACCCCGGAGATCCAACATTACCCGGCAGAAAGAACTGGCTTGGTGGATTACATGTGCTTCACAGGGTTACTAAAGAGATAAAAGAGATCTTTTTCGGAATGGGATACTCCATGACCGAAGGTCCCGACGTGGAACTTGATTACTATAATTTCGAAGCTCTGAATTTTCCAAGCGATCACCCATCAAGAGATGCTCAGGACACATTTTACATTAACCGTGATATATTGATGAGAACTCAGACATCACCTGTGCAGGTCAGATTTATGGAGAAACACAAACCTCCCGTGAGGATAATATCTCCGGGAAGGGTCTACAGGAATGAAACCCCGGATCCTTCACATTCTGCGGAATTTTTCCAGATGGAGGGTCTTTATGTGGATAATAATGTCTCGATGGTTGATTTGAAGAATGACATCACATTTTTTATAAAAAGTTACTTCGGAAGCGAGGCACGCGTAAGGTTCAGACCGCATTTTTTTCCGTTTACCGAACCAAGCGCTGAAGTCGACATGTCATGTTTTGCGTGCAAGGGGAAGGGCTGTTCAATTTGTGGAAAGACAGGCTGGATAGAAATAATGGGCGCGGGGATGGTTCATCCTAATGTATTTCGTTTTGTAGGATATGAGAAGGATCTTTATACCGGCTTCGCCTTTGGTATGGGTATCGATAGAATAGCGATGCTTAAATACGGAATTAACGATATAAGGAAGTTCCTGGAAAACGATCTGCGTTTTCTTGAAAATTTCTGGTGGCAAAAAGGATGGGAATAATAGATTGAAAATAAATTTTGAATGGTTGAAAGAGTATGTAAATATCGAAGAGAATCCGGATAATTTTGCTGAAGATCTCACAATGTTCGGCCTTAATGTTGAAAAGGTCGTAAAGGAAGGTTCACAATTTGAAGGGGTTGTATTCGGCAGGATTATC
>Ga0102934_1001760_pt1 | contig 15166 bp, 12 predicted proteins | sample SalPonR2_A_D1_MG_FD_78175 | JGI IMG/M metagenome (GOLD analysis project Ga0102934, IMG submission 78175) | Salt pond soil microbial communities from South San Francisco under conditions of wetland restoration - Salt Pond MetaG R2_A_D1_MG | ecosystem: Environmental > Aquatic > Marine > Intertidal... | reverse complement strand
GCGCCCGCCGCCTCGACCGCCTGCGCAATCTCTGGCGCATCCGTCGCCACCGCGACCGGACCGATACCGGCCTCGATGGCGCGGCGCCAGACATGCACGATCATGGGCTCCCCCGCGATATCCGCAAGCGGCTTGCCCGGCAGCCGCGAGGCCGCCATGCGGGCAGGTATCAGGATGATGGGATCCGACATGGCGTGTACACTTCGCCGTTTCTTGCGCGATGAGGGCGCTAGATAGCCCCCTCCCCGGCTCGCTGGCAAGGAAGGAATCGCAACGATTGCATTGCGAAAAGCCGCGATGACGGAAACGACCCTCGACGCGGGCGGCCGATCTTACTATGTTGGAAACAGGCAACTCACTGGCCCGGGCCTTCTACCCGTGGGTGGAGAGGAAAAAGATGTTTGGTGGATTGAAAGTCATTTCCCTGACGGATGCGGCCGCGGATCGCGTCAAGGAGATCATCGCGAATGCGGACAGGCCCCTCGAGGGCGTGCGTGTGGGCGTGCGCAACGCAGGCTGTGCGGGCATGGCCTATACGATGGAATATGCCGAGACCGCGACGCCGGGAGACGATGTCGTCGAGGACAAGGGCGTAAAGGTCTTCGTCGATCCGAAAGCGGTGCTGTTCCTGCTGGGAACCGAGATGGATTTCCAGGTGACGAAACTCGCCTCGCAATTCGTCTTCAACAATCCCAACCAGACATCGGCCTGCGGCTGCGGTGAATCGGTCGCGATCACACCGGCGAAGGTCGAACCGGTGGCGGAGGCCGACAGCCCGGCACGCTGATCTGCAGGACCATCAGCGCAAGGCGACACGATCGTGGATGCGGATGCGATCAGGGAAGCGATGAGCGCCTTTGGGCCGGTTCGGTTGCGGCGGATGTTCGGCGGTCAGGGCATATTCAGCGATGGCCTGATGTTCGCCCTCGAGGCCGATGGCGTTCTCTATCTCAAGGCGGATGATTCAGATGCGCCGGCCTTTCGTGAAGCCGGTTGCGAACAGTTTCATTATCGCAAGCGCGATCGCGATGTGGCCATGGGCTACTGGAGCGCACCGCTTGCCGCACTGGAAGACCCTGAGATCATGGCGCAATGGGCGCAGCGCGCGCATGCCTTTGCGCTGCGTCAAGCCGCGCGAAAGGCCCGTGGCAAATCAGGGCATGACCCGGATGATATGCGCGCAAGGCGCTGATGCGAATGCTGCGCCGGGCGAGGTCGCCGTCCGCGTGAAAAGCCGATCCGACGAGGTCAGACCGGTCCACGGGCTTCGGTGCGACAGGAATTCGATCAGGCGACTTCGGTCATTCCCTCGCCGTGCGCCTTCTGGAATTCGCTATCGGCATCCGCGATGGTGCGGTTGCGCCCGTTGCGCTTGGCGAAGAACATGCACTGATCGGCGCGCTCGAGCAGCGAGACAGCGGTGTCGCCCTTGCGCATTGCCGAGACGCCGACGGAAATCGTCACCTTGCCCAATGACTCGCCGGTCGAGCGCTTGATCAGTTCGCGGCTCATCACGGATGTGCGCACACGCTCCGCCGTCGCGCGCGCGGTCTCCAGCGTCGTATCCGGGAGAATGATACCGAATTCCTCGCCGCCGAAGCGGGCCAGCGTCGCCTTGCTCTTGACCTGCTCACGCATGGTCATGCCGACGAGACGCAGCACCTGATCGCCCGTGAGATGACCATAGGTATCGTTGAAGCGCTTGAAATGGTCGATATCGATGACGACCAGAGCAAGCGGCGAGCGCTCGACCAACGCCTGGTCCAGCGACTTCACCAGCATTTCCTCGAAATGCTTGCGGTTGGCGATTCCCGTCAGCGGATCGGTGAGCGATTCCATGCGCACTGCTTCGAGCGTCTCGCGCAGGGTGTCGATCTCACCGCGCGTCTCACGCAGGCGCGCTTCCAGCGTTGTGTTGGTGGCGCGCACATCCTTGGTGGCGAGGACGAGAGATGAGACGATCTCGCGCACGCGGCTGCGATCGACACCGCTGTTGAGATCTGCGGCGAAGGCATCAAGCGATTCGCCGTATTTCTGTGTCGAGCCGAGAGCCATGTCGAGCATTTCCATGACCTGGTCGATCTCGGAAATGACGACGGCGCCGGTCTTTTCGGCCTCTTCGGTGAAACGGTCGGATGAGATATACTCGGTGTGAAGCGCGTCGATATCGCCTTCATCAATCTTGCCGTTTTCCGCCGCGATCCGCTTGACGGCGTCATTCAAGGCCGGCTTGTGCCCGGCCACATAGGTGTACCAGACCTCGTAGGAACGCGGGGTCGCGGAAGAACCGTACGATTTCATCAGTTCCAGCGCACGCTGGGAAATCGTGAACGTCCTCTCGACATCTGATCCGGCTTGATTGCGTGACACGACCGTTCTGCCCCTTCACCCGTCCCTGCTCTCTTCACGAGCCTGGAAACAGCCATTAACGACAGTATCTGCGCAATCGGTTCAATAAACCCTTAACAACACACAATCGCCGATTTATTTCTTGGACTTGGGTCGCGCCGGGCGTAGCAGGAAGGCGGGAACGTGATCGCCGAAGCCCGTCTCCGACAAGGCATCTGCCTCCTCGTCACGACGCGAGCGAGAGGACTTGCGCGTCTTCGTGCGCTCGCCATCAATTCGTGACGCCTCCGGGTTAACGGGCGCTTTGCGGGTCTTTGCCTTACCGGATTCATTGCCGCGCGAATCACCTGCGACGGAAGCTTCGTCGCGAACCGTCCGCTTCTGCGGCGCCTCTTGCGATTCACCAGACGCCCCGGCATCGTCGACCGGCTGTTCAGGCGGCGCCGCCTTCCGCGTTGCCCTGACCCGCCGACCGGAGCGCCCCGTATCCTCGTCATCACCGCGCGCTGCGGCCTGCTTGCGCTTGCCGCCACGCCGCGAACGCTGGGAGGAAGCCTGTTCGTCCGCGTCGGAAGCCGGTGCTCCACGACCACCGCCGGCCTTCAACGTCGCCAGATCATCACCGTACCAGACGACGGCGCCACCGATCAGCTTTTCGATCGCAGACAGCGATTTCTCGTCACCCGGCGTGACCAGCGTGAAGGCCGCACCGGCGCGGCCCGCACGACCGGTACGACCGATGCGGTGGACGTAATCTTCGGCGTGGTGGGGAATATCGTAGTTGAAGACATGGCTGACGGCGGGGATGTCGAGCCCGCGCGCAGCGACATCACTTGCGACGAGCAGGGTCGCTTCACCCTTGCGGAAAGCGTCGAGCGCAATCATGCGCGAGCGCTGATCCATATCCCCGTGCAGTGCGACGGCGTTGAACTTGTGCCGTTGCAGCGAGCGATGCAGCGTCGCGACATCGCGCTTGCGATTGCAGAAGATGATGCCGTTATCGATCGCGTCCGCTTCGCGAATCAGATCGCGCAGAACCGCACGCTTCGTCGCGGCTTCGTTGCGCGTCGCGACAAGCCGCTGGGTGATCGTCGTCGCCGCCGAGGCCGGCTTCGAGACTTCGATCTGAACCGGATTCGACAGGAACGCATCCGAAAGGCGCTGAATTTCCGGCGGCATCGTCGCCGAGAAGAAAAGCGTCTGCCGGGTGAAGGGGGTCAGCTTCACGATACGTTCGATATCGGGAATGAAGCCCATATCCAGCATCCGGTCCGCCTCGTCGATGACGAGCAGTTCGACACCGGTAAGGAGCAGTTTGCCGCGCTCGAAATGGTCGAGAAGGCGCCCCGGCGTGGCGATCAGCACGTCGACGCCGCGGGTGATCTTGACATCCTGGTCACCGAAGGACACGCCGCCGATCAGAAGCGCCACGGATAGCTTCTGGTTGCCGCCGTAGCGCTCGAAATTCTCCTGAACCTGCGCCGCGAGTTCGCGCGTCGGTTCAAGAATGAGCGTGCGCGGCATGCGGGCACGGGCGCGACCGTTTTCCAGCATGGTCAGCATCGGCAACGTGAAAGCCGCCGTCTTGCCTGTACCGGTTTGCGCAATACCGAGCACGTCGCGTCGACCCAAAATATGCGGGATCGCCTGTTCCTGAATCGGCGTCGGCTGCGTGTAACCGGAAGCGGTAACCGCCTGGAGAACCTTGTCACTCAGACCGAGTTCGTCAAAAGACATGGAGTGTAGAAACCGTTCCGCAGCGTCTGGAGCTGCATTGCCGCATCCATCCGGCACGACTAAGACGAAGGGATGCGTAATTCGTTTTCAGGCTCAGCCTGAACAAGTCGTGCGCGTGGACCATATGGCGAACGCCCTGTTTGTCAATCATTTGCACGAGAAAGGCCGGCTCATGGCGACGATAATTTTCATTCCCGGGCTGATTTGCGACGCCGATCTGTTTGCCGATCAGATCGCGATGGCGCGCGAGACACATCGGGTCGCAATCGCGGACACAACCAGAGACGATACGATCGCAGCGATGGCGCGTCGCCTGCTGGAGGCGTATCCCGACGATGAGCTCACCCTGATCGGTCTCTCCATGGGCGGCTATATCGCCCTCGAAGTGCAGGCGCAGGCGCCGGAGCGGACCAGCGGGATCGCGCTGCTCGACACCAATGCCCGCGCCGATGCGCCGGAGGCGAGCGAGGATCGCAAGCGCCTGATCGCCCTTACCGAGGCCGGGCGGTTCGACGAGGTTTGCCGGACGTTGTCGCGCAAGTTCGTGGCGCAGGCGCGCGGGCAGGATACCGCGCTGCAGGCAAGGATTGCCGCGATGGCGAGCAATATCGGCCCCGAGGCCTTCATCCGGCAGGAACGCGCGATCATGGGCCGTCGCGATCATCGGGCACGGCTTCCCGAGATGAAGATCCCGGCGCTCGTCATCGTCGGCGACGAGGATGTGCTGACGCCGCCGGCACTCTCGCAGGAAATGGCCGAAGCCCTGCCGCAGGCGACACTCGGCATCATCCCTGATTGTGGGCATCTCGCGACGATGGAACGCCCTGAGGCGGTCAACCGGGCGCTTGCGGCCTGGCTCACGACCTGAGCCGCGAGGCGGGTCTCACAGCCCCCAGCGCGCGCGCAACTGTGCCGGTGCGGCGACTTTCAGGCCTACGCTGCCCAGCGCCCTCGCCGTCGCATCGACGATGGCGGCGTTGTCGGGCGCACGACCACCGTCGGGCAGATCGAGATTGTTCTCGAAACCGACGCGACAATGCCCGCCCAGCAGCGCCCCGAGGGTGACGCAAGCGGTTTCGTTCGGCCCGAAGGAGCACAACATCCAGTCCCGGAAGATCTCCGCGCAATCATTGAACAGCGGCAAGAGGTCGATCGGCATCGCCGTGGTCGGCGGCGTGTATTTGCCGGTCACGAAGATCACCGACATTTGCGCGGGATCGAACACGCCTTCCCGCGCCCAGGCGCGGGCGCGCGCCGTATCGTCGCGATCATACAGAATGATCTGCCCGGCGATGTTCTCACGCCGCAGCCATCCGGTGAAATCGGCAAAGCGTGCCTTGTGATCGTCATCCGGTGCGAGTTCGCGCAATGCCATCGAGATCGCCTCGGGCCTGAGTTCGCGCACCATCGCCATCTGCGCGTCGGGCCCGTAGAGGCCGACGGATTCGGTCGTAGCCTGGATCACCATCTCGGGCCCCACGGCATCACGGGTTGCGGCGACGGCATCGCGGTAGAGATCGACATCGAGGCTATGGCGCTGATCGGGCCGGCGCACATGGATGTGGAGCATCGCCGCACCGGCCTCCCGGCAAGCCGCCGCCGTGCGCGCGGTCTCCGCAGCGGTCACCGGCAGGGCCGGATGATCGGCCTGGGTGCGCCGCCCGCCATTGGGCGCCACGGCTATGATCGTCGGCGCATTGCCAATTGTCTCTTCGCTCAAGCCACCCTCCCGGACCGATCCCCACGGCCCATCATCGGGGATGAAGCCGGCATGTCACCTCCGTGATGTCACGGAGGCCGAAGCTTGACCATCTGCAGGTGGCGCGGATCCGGTAAAAACGCGATTGGGCAAAGCCGCACCCGCGTGACTGATACTGCGGGCGAAGCATCCTACTTCTTCTGATTGACCGACGCCGCGACACGGCGCGAGATGAAGCGCGGCATCAGGCGGCTGAACTGGGCCGTGATCCGGTTCATCGCCCCCGGTACCACGATGGCATGACCGGCGCGATACCCTTCGACGCCGATCCGCGCGACAGCCTCGGCGCTCATCTTGCGACCGGCAAAGAGCTTCGTGTCGAGGATACCCGCACGCTCGCCGAAGCCGCTCTCGGTGGCGCCCGGGCACAGGGCCGTCACCATGACGCCGTGCGGGCGCGCTTCCTCGTAGAGCGCTTCGGAGAGAGAAAGCACATAGGCCTTGCTCGCATAATAGGAGGCCATGTGCGGACCGGCCAGAAAGGAGGCGAGCGAGGCGACATTGATGATGCCGCCCTGCCTGCGCTCCAGCATGCCGGGCAGGAACAGGTGGCACAGGCGCGTCAGCCCGCCGATATTCACGTCGATCAGATTGACGTGTTCCGCGATCGGGCGGTCGACGAAATCGCCACCGAGGCCGAAGCCCGCATTGTTGACCAGTGTGTGGACCGTGATTTCCTTTGCGGCAATCGCATCGAACAGCGCCTGGGGCGCCTCGGGATCGGCCAGATCCGCCTCGATCACCTCGACGAGGCCGCCGTCGCGCTTGCGCAATTCTTCGGCGAGCGCTTCGAGCCGATCACGCCGGCGGGCAACGAGGACGAGATTATGCCCGATCCCCGAGAAGACGCGCGCCATCTCCGCGCCGATTCCACCCGAGGCACCCGTCACCACCGTCCAGCGTATATTGGCCATCTTTGTCACCCCTCCTGCTCATCCTCGACTTTCATCACATAGGAACACTGCGCGCGCTCTGCCATGACCGGGATCGCGCAGGCGGTACCGGGAATGCCGCGCGACAGCCGTTGCGGATAGTCTTGCACCGCATTGCCATCAGCGAAAGAGTAGATGGTGCGGCGCGCAACGCAACGGTTCGCCGCAGATTATGTGCACAAAAGCGCGAATCGCGGGGCGCAAAGCCACACGGACACCTTCCCTTCACGAAAATTTCCGTCTATAGCCCTGCACCATCACGACCCGCGTGCAACGCTCGCCGGGCGACGGAGCATGAGGCGGCGTCTCTCACTCGGCGCGCGGCCTCTTTTTTATGCGAACGTCTCCCGCATCTTGACGGATCGATCATGCCCAAACGCACGGATATCTCCTCCATCCTGATTGTCGGCGCAGGCCCCATCATCATCGGCCAGGCCTGCGAATTCGATTACTCGGGCACCCAGGCCTGCAAGGCCTTGCGCGAGGAGGGGTACCGAATCATCCTGGTCAATTCGAACCCGGCCACGATCATGACCGATCCGGAAATGGCCGATGCAACCTATGTCGAGCCGATCACGCCCGAGATCGTCGCCAAGATCATCGAGAAGGAGCGCCCCGATGCGATCCTGCCCACCATGGGTGGCCAGACGGCGCTCAACTGCGCGCTGTCGCTGCAGGCGATGGGGGTGCTCGAAAAATACGGTGTCGAGATGATCGGCGCCACGGCGGAAGCCATCGACATGGCGGAAGACCGCCAGCTCTTCCGCGAAGCCATGACGCGGATCGGGCTCGAATCCCCGGCCTCGCGGCTCGCCAACGCCTCCGATCTCAAGCGCAAGCACAAGGCGCAGTACCAGGAAGAGATCAGCCGGATTGCCGGGATGGACGTGACGGAGGGCGAGAAGGCGAAGCTCAAGACGGAATTCGAGGCGAAATGGGCTGCCGGCGCAAGCGAGCGGCGCAAGCGCTGCCAGGAATATGCGCTCGGCGAGGCGCTGATGGCACTGGCCGAAATCGGCCTGCCGGCGATCATCCGCCCCTCCTTCACGCTGGGCGGCACCGGCGGCGGCATCGCCTATAACCGCGAGGAGTTTCTTGACATCGTCGAGCGCGGCCTCGACGCCTCCCCTACCGGCGAGGTGCTGATCGAGGAGAGCGTGCTCGGCTGGAAGGAGTTCGAGATGGAGGTCGTCCGCGACAAGGCGGATAACTGCATCATCATCTGCTCCATCGAGAATATCGATCCGATGGGCGTTCATACCGGCGATTCCATCACCGTCGCGCCGGCACTGACGCTGACCGACAAGGAATACCAGATCATGCGCGACGCCTCGATCGCGGTCCTGCGCGAGATCGGGGTGGAGACCGGCGGCTCGAACGTGCAGTTCGCGATCAATCCCGAGACGGGCCGCATGGTCGTGATCGAGATGAACCCGCGCGTCTCGCGTTCCTCGGCTCTGGCATCGAAGGCGACGGGCTTCCCCATCGCCAAGGTCGCCGCCAAGCTCGCAGTGGGCTATACGCTGGACGAAATCGCCAACGACATCACCGGCGGCGCCACACCGGCCTCCTTCGAGCCAACGATCGATTACGTCGTCACCAAGATCCCGCGTTTCGCCTTCGAGAAATTCCCCGGCGCGGAGCCGACGCTCACCACCTCGATGAAATCGGTCGGCGAGGCCATGGCGATCGGGCGCTCCTTCCCCGAGAGCCTGCAGAAGGCACTGCGCTCGCTTGAGACCGGCCTGACCGGGCTGGACGAGATCGAGATCGAGGGTCTCGGCAAGGGCGATGATCGCAATGCCATCAAGGCGGCGCTCGGGCGCCCGACGCCGGATCGCCTGCTCAAGGTGGCGCAGGCGATGCGGCTGGGCACCTCGAACGAGGATATCCACGCCTCCTGCCAGATCGACCATTGGTTCCTGGAGCAGATCCGCGCCATCGTCGACATGGAAGAAAAGGTCCGCCGCTTCGGCCTGCCACAGAGCGCCACCCTGCTGCGCCGGCTCAAGGCGTTGGGCTTTTCCGATGACCGGCTCGGCGTGCTCGCCGGCAAGTCCGAAGCGCAGGTCAAGACGGTACGCTGCAGTCTGGGCGTGCACCCGGTCTTCAAGCGCATCGATACCTGCGCGGCCGAATTCGCCTCGCCGACAGCCTATATGTATTCGAGCTACGAGAACCTGTTTGCCGGCGCACCGGCGGACGAGGCTCTGCCGAGTGACCGCAAGAAGGTCATCATCCTCGGTGGCGGGCCGAACCGTATCGGCCAGGGTATCGAATTCGACTATTGCTGCTGCCACGCCTGTTTCGCGCTGGGTGATGCCGGCTTCGAGACCATCATGATCAACTGCAATCCCGAGACGGTCTCGACTGACTACGACACCTCGGATCGCCTTTATTTCGAGCCGCTGACGGCGGAAGACGTGCTGGAAATCATCGCTCTGGAGCGCTCGAAAGGAACGCTACACGGGGTCATCGTCCAGTTCGGCGGACAGACACCCCTGAAGCTCGCGCGCGCCCTGGAAGAGGCGCAGGTTCCGATTCTCGGCACCTCGCCCGACGCGATCGACCTTGCGGAAGACCGTGACCGCTTCAAGCGCCTGCTCGACAAGCTGGGTCTGAAGCAGCCGCAGAACGGCATCGCCTATTCCGTCGAGCAGGCCCGCCTCATCGCCGGCGAGCTCGGCCTGCCGCTGGTCGTGCGCCCCTCCTATGTGCTGGGCGGACGCGCCATGGCGATCATCCATGATGAATCGCAATTCGAGGATTATCTGCTGGGCGTCCTGCCGAGCCTGATCCCCTCGGATGTGAAGGCGCGCTACCCCAACGACAAGACCGGCCAGATCAACACGGTTCTGGGTCGTAATCCCCTGCTCTTCGACCGCTATCTCTCTGATGCCGTCGAGGTGGATGTCGATTGCCTCGCCGACGGCAAGGATGTGTTCATCGCCGGGATCATGGAGCATATCGAGGAAGCGGGAATCCATTCCGGAGATTCTGCCTGCTCGCTGCCGGCGCATACGCTGTCCCCGGAGATCCGCGCCGAGCTCGAACGCCAGACGAAGGCCATGGCGCTGGCGCTGGATGTCGGCGGACTGATGAATGTGCAATACGCGCTCAAGGGCGACGACATCTACGTGCTCGAAGTCAACCCGCGCGCCTCGCGCACGGTGCCCTTCGTCGCCAAGGTCATCGGCGAGCCGATCGCCAAGATCGCCGCGCGGGTGATGGCGGGCGAGACGCTGGAGAGCTTCGCACTCCGGGAGAAGAAATTCGACCATATCGCTGTGAAGGAAGCCGTTTTCCCCTTCGCACGCTTCCCGGGGGTCGACGTGCTGCTCGGGCCGGAAATGCGCTCCACCGGCGAGGTGATCGGGCTCGATTCCTCCTTCGGCACGGCCTTTCTGAAGAGCCAGCTGGGTGCCGGTGTCACGCTGCCGCGCGCTGGCGTTGCCTTCGTGTCGGTGAAGGATGCGGACAAGGCGCGCATCCTGCCGGCCGTGCGCGCCTTGGCGGGGCACGGCTTCACCATTCTGGCCACTGACGGCACGCAGCGCTTCCTCGAAGCGGAGGGCGTCGTGTCACAGCGCATCAACAAGGTCCTCGAGGGGCGCCCGCACGTCGTCGATGCGATCAAGAACGGCGATGTACATCTGGTGCTCAACACGAGCGAGGGTGCGAGCTCGCTTTCCGATTCCCGCTCGCTTCGCCGCGCAGCCCTCTTGCATAAGGTGCCATACTACACCACTCTGGCAGGAGCGATTGCTGCGGTTGAAGGCATCACGGCCTATATGGGCGGCGATCTGCAGGTGCGGTCCTTGCAGGAATATTTCGCCTGACACCGCGAGAGCGGGCCTGCCTTGCGGCAGACCCAGAGATGAATCAGATGAGGCGCGGAGCGTCCGGAAGGAGGCTCCGCGCTTCAATTCGGCTTTGAAGAGAATAAGATGGATAAGGTTCCGATCACGGCCCCCGGTTTCCAGAAGCTCGAGGAAGAGCTGAAGCATCGCCAGCAGGTCGAGCGCAAGCGCATCGTCGAGGCGATCGCTGAAGCGCGCTCGCACGGCGACCTCTCGGAGAATGCCGAGTATCACGCCGCCAAGGAAGCGCAGTCCCATAACGAGGGGCGCATCATGGAACTCGAGAGCTTGATCGCGCGCGCCGAGGTGATCGATATCGGCAAGCTTTCGGGCGAGCGCATCGTCTTCGGCGCCACGGTGAAGCTTATCGACGAGGACACCGAAGAAGAAAAGGTCTATCAGATCGTCGGCGAACCCGAGGCCGACGTCCATTCCGGTCGCGTCTCCATCGGTTCCCCGATCGGCAAGGCGCTGATCGGCAAATCGATCGGCGATACCGTCGAAGTGGTGACCCCCGGAGGCGGCAAGTCCTACGAAGTCGTGAGTGTCGAGTTCCGCTGAGCTTCCCGATCATTGATTCGCGCTCCATGAAGCGCTCGCCAGAACTCCCCACTGCCTGTTGGAGAGGGGTTGGGGGTGAGGGGCGCTTCAGAACAGAGCGCGGCGCGTGATCAAGCGCGCAGTCGCCATTGATCCCGCAGAATGATCGGCGCCGCCCCTCACCCGCGTCCCTCTCCGTGCGGGGGAGATTGACCTGCATCATGGCGGCGCCAGCCCCCCGAACGTCCCCTCGCCACTACAAGCCCAGCCGCGACCACAGGGCGCGCTCTTCGAGCGTCGCGAGCGCCTCGCGCGGATCAATCATGCTGCGCATTTCGCCGGCGCCGGGGGGCTGGCGCATGAATTGCGAAATCAGGCCGGGACGCTGCGCCTGGATCGGGCGCAGCCGCAGCTTCTCGCCGAAGCGCGCACGCAGGACGCTGCGCATATCGCCGATCTCGTCGATCAGCCCGAGCGCTTTCGCATCCTCCCCTGCCCAGAAGGCGCCCGAGAAGAGCTCGTGATCGAGATCCTGCGGTAGTTTGGTGCCCCGGCGATCGCGTACCAGTTGCCTGAAGGCGTCGAAGACGCGCTCCTGCAGTTTGCGCAGCCGCGCGACATCTTCCGCCTTCTCCGGCTGGAACGGGTCGAGGATCGCCTTGGCTTCACCCGTGGTGTAGAGCCGACGCTCGATACCATAGCGGCTGATCAGTTCGTGGAAACCGAAGCCGGAAGAGACCACACCGATCGAGCCGACAATGGAGGACGCATCGGCGAAGATTTCATCGGCGGCGCAGGCAATCATATAACCGCCGGACGCCGCGGCATCCTCGCAGAATGCGTAGACCGGTAACTTCTTCTCGTCAGCCAGTGCCCGGATGCGGGTGTGGATCAGTTGCGATTGCACCGGGGAGCCGCCGGGCGAGTTGATCGCGATCGCCACCGCAGAGGCACGCGGATAGCTGAAAGCGCGCTCCAGCAACGGCGCCAAGCTCGCCAGCGACAGACCCGGACGCAGGCCGATCGATATGCCGATCGCCCCGTTCAGCCGCACCACCGGAATTGTGGGTTTGCGACCGACGACCGCTCCGGGAAGGATGGCCGCGATACGATCCGTCAGACTGGACAAATTCCGCTCCTCTCGCATGTTTCAAGGCGCCGCCCCGCGAAGCGCATTCCGGAAGTAGTGGCCACCGGAGCTTTCGGCAAGCAGGTACGGACAGCGCCACAGCCGCGCAGGCCGGTTTATCCGCCTGAATGCCGGATGAACGCAGCATGTCGGGCCGGTTCAGTCGCGACGCTCTAGAAGGGAGGCATCAGATCCGGCACGGCCATTGGCGTGCCGCGCCACGGGAGACAGGACAATGCGCAAGATCACGCTCGGTTTCGCCGCCATCACCATCGCTATCGCGGCGCTCACTTTCGGCGCCGACAATGCGAGGGCGCTGGATTTCTCGATCACCTTCGGCACGGGCCAGCCGCCGATCGTACGCCACCACGATCATCGCCAGACCCTGCCGGTGACCCCGTACACCCATCGCCCGGTCGTGCCGCATCGCAAGGCTGCGCCGCATCGTAAAGCTGCGCCACACCGCAAATCCGCACCACCACCGCGCTACGATGACCGCTCACACTGGCGTGATCAGCGTTCGCACTGGCGCGACCACCAGCGCTACGACAGGGGTGACCGGCGCTGGCGCGATGACCGCCGCAGCCGCAGCCATTCCTGCACGGTGCGCACCGAGCGCTACTGGGACGGGCGCGGTTGGGTGACCGATCGTCGTCGCGTCTGCCGCTGAGCCCGGTTTCGGGCCGCTCGACGCGATATGGTGCTTGCGGGTGCGGGGATGAGTTTCTACCCTGCACCCGCCTGTCGTCTGGATGGCAGATCACCCCGTCCCCCCTAAGAGCACCGGAGCTGGCCCGCGATGCTGCGCACCTTCCTCACCACAACAGTCGCCTGCACGGCGCTTGCCCTGCCCCTGACCCTCGCGATCAGCGCAAGCGACACCGCGCTGGCGCAGGATGCGGTCGTGAACGTCTATAACTGGTCGGATTACGTCGATCCCGCCACGCTCGAAGCTTTCACGGAAGAAACGGGCATTCGCGTCGTCTATGATACCTACGACACCAACGAGATCGTCGAGACCCGCCTGCTGGCCGGGCGTTCCGGTTACGATATCGTCGTGCCGACGGGCCCGTATATCGAGCGGCTGATCCAGGCTGGCGCGCTGACCGAGCTCGACAAGGGGCAACTTTCCAATCTCGACAATGTCTGGCCCGAAATCGCCGAGCGCACCGCGATCTATGATCCCGGCAATGCGCATTCGGTGATCTACATGTGGGGCACCACCGGAATCGGCGTGAATCTCGACATGGTGCGCGAACGCCTCGGCGAGGATGCGCCGCTCGATACCTGGTCGCTGGTCTTCGATCCCGAGATCGCCGCGCAGCTGTCCGATTGCGGGATCTATATCGTCGATGCCGCCGACGACATGTTCCCCTCCGCGCTCAACTATCTCGGCCTGCCGCACGATTCGCGCGATCCCGGCGAGATCGAACAGGCTGCGGCACTGCTCTCGCAGATGAGCGCATATGTGCGCCGGTTCCACGCTTCGGAATACATCAACGCCCTCGCCAATGGCGATATCTGCGTGGCGGTGGGCTATTCCGGCGACATCCTGCAGGCGCGTGACCGGGCAGAGGAAGCCGGCTCCGGAATCGATATCGCCTATTTCGTGCCGCGTGAGGGAGCAGTGATGTGGTTCGATTCCTTCGCCGTTCCCTCTGATGCGCCTAATTCCGAAAATGCCCACGCCTTCATTGATTTCATGCTGCGTCCCGAGATCGCGGCGGCAAATGTCAACTACGTCGCCTATGCGTCCGGCGTGCTGCCGGCCAAGCCGATGATCGACGAGGCGATCCTCAACGATCCGGGAATCTACCCTGATGACGAAACCATGGACGGCCTTTTGATCACCACGGCTCACGATGCGCGCACGCAGCGCCTGATCACCCGCGCCTGGACACGGATCAAGACGGGGCGCTGATCCGGCGGGCCGACCCGTCGTCTGCCGGCTGCCCCGATGGCCGCCGGCGGACGCGGTTGCGCGCCGCAATCCCAATCCCGTCTGGCGAATTGTTCCTTGACGCACCCTCGGGAAGTTGCGCAAGGATGTTGCCGGGATACCGCATTGCGAAAAGGACCCTTGCGGCCATGCTGAAGACCCGCCTGATTCCCTGCCTCGACGTCAAGGACGGTCGCGTCGTCAAGGGCGTTCAATTCGTGGATCTGCGCGATGCCGGTGATCCGGTGGAGTGCGCCATTGCTTATGACGCCGCCGGTGCGGATGAGTTGTGCTTCCTCGATATCACGGCCAGCCACGAGGATCGTGGCATCCTGCTCGATGTGGTCAGCCGCACGGCTGCGGCCTGCTTCATGCCGCTTACTGTGGGCGGGGGGGTGCGCAGTATCGAGGATATCCGCGCGCTGCTGCTGGCGGGGGCCGACAAGGTCTCGATCATGACGGCGGCGGTCAAGGACCGCGATTTCGTGCGCCGCGCTGCCGAGAAATTCGGCGTGCAATGCATCGTCGTCGCCATCGACGCCAAGCGCGTCTCTGCGCCAGGCGCGCCGCCGCGCTGGGAAATCTTCACCCATGGCGGGCGTAACCCCACCGGGATCGATGCCATCGCCTATGCCCGCGAGGTCGCCGATCTCGGCGCCGGTGAACTGCTCATCACCTCGATGGATCGCGACGGCACGAAATCCGGCTACGATTTGGAATTGATGCGCACGATCTGCGATTCCGTCTCCGTACCGGTCGTCGCCTCGGGCGGCGTCGGCACGCTCGATCATCTGGTCGAGGGCGTGCGCGATGGTGGCGCCAATGCAGTCCTTGCCGCCTCGATATTCCATTTCGGCGAATATTCGATCGGCGAGGCCAAGCGCGCCATGGCCGATTCCGGCCTGCCGGTGCGGCTGGATG
>Ga0102934_1001759_pt1 | contig 15169 bp, 16 predicted proteins | sample SalPonR2_A_D1_MG_FD_78175 | JGI IMG/M metagenome (GOLD analysis project Ga0102934, IMG submission 78175) | Salt pond soil microbial communities from South San Francisco under conditions of wetland restoration - Salt Pond MetaG R2_A_D1_MG | ecosystem: Environmental > Aquatic > Marine > Intertidal... | reverse complement strand
GGGGGGCCCGGGGGGGGGGGGGGGAGGGGGGGGGGGGGGGGGGGGGGGGGGGGGGCAAAGAGGGGAAAGAGGGGAGGGCTTCTTCTCGGAGCAAGTACAAGGACGCTTGTCCGCCTTGTGGATGTACGATTTCTTCCAGGTCAGAAAGGAGGGCGGAAACGAAAGAGGGTGGGAGGGAGGGAAAGAGGCGGAAAGAGACGCGTCAGGTCAGTGACCAAGGATCCCTCTCCCATGAACAGGCCCACCTGCTGCTCGAGCAACACCAGAGCGAGCACGCCCTCTTTCTCCTTCGCCGTCTTCTCCACGTGTTTCCGACCTCCTCTTACCTCAAGGTTTGGCGCCTACCATCCCTGCGTGCTTTTGTCCACGTGCCTAATCGACCCTCTCTCCCTCCTTCCTTTCCTTCCTCCTTCCCCCTCTCTCTTCCTCCCACAGGCCCAATGTGCCATCGCCCGCTACAATCTTCGAGATTTCGAGGAAGCCCAGGAAGGCTTCCGGGCGCTTCAAGAGCAAGACCCTTACCGACTGGAAAACTTAGAAAGGTGAGACCCAGAGAAGAGGGGGAAAGGGGAAGGAGGAGTGGGGAGGAGCACATTCAGGTGCCTTATAGCCCAACCCTAACAGTGACTTTTACCCTAACCCTAGCTCACACACGCCTTTACTCCTTCCCTTGTTCGCATCCCTGCCCACAGGTATTCCGACGTCCTCTACGTGAAGGAAAGCCGGGCGGAACTCTCTCAACTGGCCCATATAGCTGCGCGCAACGACAAATATCGACCTGAGACCTGTTGCATCATCGGCAACTACTACTCTTTAAAGGTGCGCTCCCCCTCGGTCCCTCCATCCCGGCTTTTGCTCTCGTTGGCATGTTTTCCCACCCTTCTCCAGGCTTCGTTGCGCCGATCGTGTCCGTCTTAGGTTTTTGTATGCCGTCGATTCATAAATGCCGGAAGTTCATCCCTATTTCCCTCCTTGATGCCCTTCTCCCCCAACCTGAAATCCTGGATATTAGGGTCAACACGAGCGTGCTGTCTTATACTTCCAAAGAGCCCTTAGACTGAACCGAAAGTTCCTGTTTGCCTGGTAAGAAACTAGGAGGTGGAGGCAGGGGGGGGATGAAGAGATAGAGGGTCGATACCCAAGTCATCCTGTCGGTCGGACAGGACACTCATGGGCCACGGTTTCCTTGAGATGAAGAACACGGGGGCGGCTATTGAGGTAAGAGGCGTGAAGGGGGAAGGAGACAAGGGGGATATAGAGAACGAGAAGTCAACGACACAGCAAAGCACAGCCCTTTCTGATCGGTCGAAAGCCCCCTCCGTTCTCCATCAAGCCGTTTTGCACGCCTCTGCTCAGCCACGGCTTTCCAGTGTCTTTTGTAACATCCATTTCTACGTTTACCTTCATGAAATTCAAACCTCATTGATTTTCGAAGCCTAAAAGCCCTATTATGGCTCCTGTGAATTCGTCCTTCTTTCCTCTTTTGACGCAAGCCCAAGTCTCTTTTCTATCCACGGGTCCCACCCTCTCCTATTCTATCTAACACTGAGAAGAGGTTGCTCCCTCCCCACTCGATTTCCTTTCTCGGACCTACAAATGACGGCGTTTAAACACCGTCTCTTGCAAAAGGGCTATCCAGATTCTCTCCTATCCCCGCTGTTTTTTGTCAATCTGCATGGCGTTTGATCCTCCCCACCCGCCGCACGTCACCCTCGTACGCGTCTTTCATCGGAAGGCCTTCCTCTATGTTGTGTGTTTCCAACCTTTTCTCAGGCGTATCGCCGGGCCGTGGACATCAACCCCCGCGATTATCGGGCGTGGTACGGGCTAGGTCAAACGTACGAGCTCCTGCAAATGTACCTTTATGCCATATATTACTACCGAAAAGCGGCGACCCTCCGTCCTTTCGATGCGCGCATGTGGTGTGCTCTCGTAAGTGCCCGCGAGAGCAGTATGTTGGGAGGATGGTGGCTTCTCATGCGGTTAGGGGGGCCTTTTGCGGACATTCCTATCATTTGCTTCCGCTTTCCCCTTCTATGTTCTCTTGACCATTCTTCAAATTCCTGGGTGTAGCGGGACGTAAGCTGTCAGGCAGAAGCATGATCTCGTGCGATGGCATCTTTTTGGGACGTATCAGTATCCCCCCACCTACTGAATTGTGGGCCACCATCTCACACCTCTTTACTATGGCTCACTCCCCCCTTCTCCTCCCCTTTCAGGGTGTCTGCTACGAACAATTGGACCGACGCAACGAAGCCATCAAGTGCTACGAGAGGGCTGTGTGCAACAACGACAGGTTGTAAACACTAATATCTTTTAGTTGAAGACAGCGCGAGGGAGTATGCTATAAAGGGGGAGAAAGGGATGATTGAATGATACTTGTTTGAAATATTTTTCCTTTTTTCGAATATAATCAATTTGTATTCCCGTGTGCAGCGAGTGCTCAACTTCTTCACTTTTTCTTCCCCGCGCACTCCTTCCATGTAGGGAGGGAATCGCCACAGCCAAGCTCGCCCGCCTCTACCGCGATGATCAAGACGAATGGAAGGCCGCTCGCTGCTACCAGCGCCACTTAGAAGCACGCCAAGGGTATCAGGTGAGGAGAACGCGGAGACGTAGAATGAGTAGACGATAGAAAGGGTTCGCGCGAGTGACAAAAGTTGACCCTTCCTTGACTGTCTCCTGCGTGATCCCAACCTGAAAGAAAGTAGAGAAAGATACGGCGAGGAAAATATAACGTCACCGCGCCAGAAGCTTATGCAAATGTATGGATGATAAACTTATATTCAACTGGGGTACACTCTTTCCGGCCTTCCATCCCCCTCTCGAGCAGACGGACGGAAGCACCGATACGGTTGACGCTCTCCTATTCCTCGCGCATTATCACAAAAGGAGGCACGACCTCCACACTGCCACGCTTTACTGCAACCGCCTGTTGGATATGGGAGGGCGGGTATGTGAGAGGACAAAGAGGGACGGAAAAAGACGGAAAGATAGAGGAGAAAGGAGGGACAGGGTCCGACTGACGTTCTTTGGGCATCATGACAGGAGCAAGAAGAAGCGAAAGCTTTGCTTCGAGAAATCCGCAGTATGGAAGGTCAAGAGGAGGAAGAAGAAGAGGAACGGCGACGGAGCTTCAGTGCATTTCCAGTCTTCGATCATGACGAGAGCGCTAGTCTTCCTTCCTTCTCCTCGGATTTATCACCAGCAGCCGTTACCTCGCCGTCTCATAACAGCAGTGGTACTCGGAGAATGACAAGGCAACAAGCAGCAGCGGCTGCAGCGGCTGCAGCGGAGGCCATGCGTAGAGGAGAAAGAAGACGGGCGGACGTGGGATCTTCGCCTGAATGCTAGCGTGGCTGACGGAAAGGGGAACGACCACGGAGTTATGCCTCCAGGGAGCATTTGTTTCCAAAAAGTGGAAACATGACACGGTGTGAATAATTCTCCGAATAATTCTCGTCAAGGCTTTCGTAGGTGATGCTTATGAAAGAGAAACGAGGCTGAAGGGGAAAAGGACGATGGTCTGATCTTTGACAGATCAAGCTTACAGCTCGCTCGAGCATAAAAACGGATCATTAAGAATCTGTCTCATTCAGATGAATTGCTATCTTGTCTTTTGAATCCTCGTCTTCCTGCTTGCTTCCTTCCGATAGGGCTTGACTTCCGTGTCGGCTTCCATCGTGGGAAAACCTTCCCGTAGTCTTGCCTGGCTGTGCTTGCTCGAGGATTGAGCTTAAGCGACCTAGCGGAATCTCTGTCTACGCTTTCTCGCAAATACAGGATATTGAGGTTCCCTCCCTTACCAACCTGAGAGATCGCTGACGACATGCGGGCATTACACACCTTCTTACTCCCTCCGTTCAACCTTCTGTACCCTACCACGACGCACTGGCCCCTTTCGCTTTCCTCCTTCCTGTTCCCCCTTCCGTCGCCTTTCGCCGAATCGATTTCGTGGCTCACCTCCCCCATTTTCCTAACTTCACGTCCCCATTCTACCGGGGGAGGGGGGGATGTGTCTTTAACTTTCTACCATATGTGCTGCGACTCTCGTCTTGTATTCACCCAGCCCTCTACGTTAGCCCTTTGCGCAATGCCCCCCTCAACCCATCCTTCTCTATCCATTCATTTACTCTCACGAATTAACATATTGTTCCACCTGCGTGCCTGATTTCCCACTACATATCAGGATCCTTGATATTTCCAGCTCTTTTGTTCGTTTTCTTTAAGAGTACAAATCATCTTCCTCCTCTGCTGCCGCCCCTGCCCCTCCAGCAGCTGCCTCACCTCCCTCCGGGAAGCGGAAGGCCGCTAGGGATCCTCCTGGGCCAGTAATTTGGCTGCGAGCCTGCTGCAATGTCTGTGATAGAAACACAAATGCGGGTGTTGGTAAAAACATAAGCAACGAGGATAAAGGGGGGGGGGGGGATAAAGGAAGACCTTAAGGTGCAGGGACGTAGGCGATGGAATACTTTTTTTCCCTCCAGTCAATAAGCATACAATTCAAGAACAGGGTTCCAAAGAGGCAGGAACATCGAAAGCAATATCAGAAACAGAGGCGGCAAGCGAGCGTACCTGTGCGAAGGAAGAGTATTGCTGGAGGTCTCGATCCGATACTGAGCGGCGAGCGTTGCGGACGGCATCTTCGAAGTGCCGAGGAAGAATCTCTGCTTCGGTAACCTGGATCATTGCAAAGAGGCCATAAAGGTAGTAAACAATGAATATACCTTGCTTACAAGCATCTTCACGCCAGCAGTCTATGATATTCAATTAAACTTATGTAGGCCCCCAGTCTCTAGGATCCCAAGGAGAAATATGCCTTTTTTAAAAAATCAGACTTATCCTTCCATCCAACATTTCTATGTACCATTAATGTATACAACCAATTTTATTGCTACTGTCTTCTGTCTCACCTCTTCCATCGGCTCCTCTTCCATATCCACCTCGCCAGCCTCCGCCCTCAGTTTTTCCCGTTCCATGTCTCGCTGGATCTCCTCACGAATAGCTGAGAGCGTGGAAAAAGCGAGTCGAATGACAAGAAGTGAGATTCCGCTTTCTGCTAGGGTTCTAATCCCTCCTAAATCGATTCTCTTCGTTCCTCTACCTATAATTACGTACCAAGTTTTGCGGCCCGCTGGCATATCTCAGTCAGATCGGCGCCAGTAAACTTGTCCGTCTTTGACAAAACAAAAATAAAGTGGATTAAAGAAATTAAGGAAGTCAGCAGTCAAACCAACAAATCTTACTTTAAAGATGGTAAAGAAGACACCACGATAATTTCCAGACAACGTTCGACCAAATTCTCTTGCTTCCGACATCAAACCTCTCCATGCTCACCTGGGCGGCCAAATACTCGAGATTGACGTCCTTCGAGACGGGAGATTTGCGAAGTGTCGCTTTCAAAACGCCCAGTCTGCATGAATGGGGATGGAGCGATAAAGGAGAGGGAAGCAATGATGTGAAGATACTACATCGCATTGCACGTGTCTACATGTCAAAAGCTCTTACTCCGAGCTTTTTTGCCCCGATCCACTCCATTAACATGTTCTAAACTGAAAGCGCTTGAAATGCTTACCGACTCTCGTAATCAGGCATGGGAATATAGATAAGTTGATCGAGGCGGCCAGGGCGCATTAGGGCAGGATCGATGATATCAGGACGGTTAGTGGCACCTGGCAACGTAAAGAAAAGAGCGCATGCGTCAGAATCTCATGAACTCGGACAATAAATATTGGAAGCGAGAGGACAAGACAATATTTGCAAAAGAACAGTTGGACTAACCAATGATGAAGACATTCTTCTTCGCTCCAACGCCGTCCATTTCTGTCAAGAGCTGGTTCATGACGCGGTCCGAAGCACCACCGCCGTCTCTGTCCGATAAAAGTACGAATGAAAATGCAGGACGGTTCAGACAGTTCTGCCAAACACTTACGCTGATAAGACAACATATCTCCTGAATCTAGTGTCGTGTCTACTTTCAAGCCCTTCACTTCCCTCCTTACCCGCTGTTTCCCCCTCGAGACTGCGCAATGGAATCCAGTTCGTCAAAGAAAAGGACACAGGGCGCGGCGGCTCGAGCTTTTTCGAAAACCTGGGGAGAAAGGGGAGAAAAAAGACGGAAGAGGATATTGAGCATTCTTACACAGGCTTTTAGCCAAAGCGCAGAGGGAAACGACGGACGCACACAGCACACAGGCAAAAAGAATGACCAAGAGGACACGACCAATTGACACTTGAGCCCAATGCCTGAATTAAAAATGACCTTGTCGGGGGGATACCAGACCACCTCATCCAAGAGCAAACACCTCATTTTACCCCTGCAGCACCTCATGAAAAACCCCAAAATCACGTTTACGTTTGAAGTTATCCGATTGCCATTCAACATTTCTTCCGCGCCCAGTACCGTCTGTTTTCCTCCGTCTCAAGTCACAAACCTACCTCTCGGACGTTGGCTTCGGACTCGCCGAACCACATAGTCAAAAGCTCTGGTCCCTTGACCGAGATGAAGTTGGCTTGGCCTGGAGCAGGGAGCGACGCATGGAGGAATAGAAAACCCGGTGAAGAGATAGGGTAAGCAGGATAATCACGGCGACAAGGATAAAGGTACATCAAGAAATGATGTCTGGTACCAAACATGCAACGCCTTTTTATGCATCTATCCAGGAAGGTTAGCCACATCCTTGAATTCGTACAGTAGTCTCTGCCCACCCTTCATCACGAACAACTCGAAACCATGTTTGTCAACTCACTCTCCTTCTCTCTTTCCCTCCCTCTATTCCTCCTCCCTGCCGTACATTCGTTTGCGACAGCTTTGGCCATAAGAGTCTTGCCGCACCCGGGCGGGCCGTAGAAAAGGACTCCCCGGGAAGGAGACATGCCAAATTTCTCAAACTGCCAAGAAAAGTAGGGAAAGGGCGGGGGAACGAATGAGTCAAAATATTTTTAAAAATCACCATGTGACCTTGCTCCCGCGAGTAAACGCACTCCAGGTAAAAAGAATAGACGAAAACGAAACGCGCACGTGCAAAGAAATCGGGTGCGGGAATGAGACGAGACGAAAGCGGAAGGAAAGAATTAATCAGGGCGTAGTCAGCAGAGAAGGATGGCGAAGAGAAAAAGAATAGAGAAAGGAAAAGAGACCTTCTCTGGGTGCTCCACAGGGTATTGGACAAGCTCCTGGAGCTCGCGCTTGACGCCTTCCAGGCCACCGATGTCGTCCCAATTGATGTTTGGCACCTGAAAATGACAATGTAGTAGGAGACAGGATGTAAGCAAGGGCAGGAAAAAAGTAAAAATTCCCGGGTATCGTGACTGGTCCCTGCGGATGCTTTTATCCAGGAGGAAGTAAGTCGAAGGAATCGAGGAAGCTCTTCGTACCTCGACGACCGTCTCTCGGAGAGAGGAGGGATTGGACACACCCAGCGCGTATTTGAAGTGCTCTTGAGAGACAGCCATAGAATTCAGAACCTATATTTTTTAAAAAATATGAACGGATTTAAAGCGGAAAAAAGCAGACAGAATATGTCAAGAGCAAGGACAGGGACGTGTAAGAGGGGGACTAGGAGCCAAGCGACGGGAGATTTTCTAGAGATAAAGCAAGATGCACGGTACCTCGGCGTCGATGCTCTCATCCTCGATATCAATGACGTCCATCTTCTCACGGATACATTGCATAGCAGCCTGTGCAACGCGAAAAAAGCAGGAAAAGGAGATGTATCGACAGGTCAATCACCGCCTGACAAGCATGTTGTGCATCTCACATGCACTTCTATTGATCGATTAATCGTGTGGCAGTCGTCTTTCCTGTCCCATGCTTCCTTCTGGCTCCTTCTTACTCCCGACCATTCTTCTCACCTCTGTGCAGAGTGCGGCCATGTCCGCCCCGACAAAGCCATGCGTGTCGCGGGCAATCGCCTCCGGGTCCACGTCTTCGTCCAACTTCATATTGCGAGTGTGGATGCGGAAGATCTCCAGACGTCTGCATCCACCCACATGCAGGATCATGGAGAAGGAGAGGTTTAGAGACCGGGGGTGAAAGGACGTCGCGATTTCGCGACAGCCGTCCTACATCAGCTCCCTCCCCCGGTACGCCTAGCCCCACGCGTCTTACCCATTCTCATCAGGCACGCCAATGTCGATTTCCCGGTCGAAGCGGCCGAAACGACGGAGGGCGGGATCGCTGTGTTTGGGGGGGAAGGAAGGTGATGACGTGAAAGGAGGGAAAAGGCACGTCGAGTGAACGTTTTCCAGATCAAGATCGATACCGCAATATGTAGCGCATACGGGCGTGTCCCCAACGCCCTACAACTACTATTCTTTGGGATAAAAAAAGTTCAATCGCATGCAGCCATCCCAAGATGCGGCGATAAGACACGTACATGGAGTTGGGTCTGTTTGTGGCGCCAATCACAACCACAGAGGCGCGCTTCTTCATGCCATCCATCAAGGTCAGTAGCTGCGAGACGATGCGACGCTCCACCTAGCGAGAATGGGAAAGGATGGGGAGAAGGAAGAATCGAAAGGGTGATGCATCGATGTCGACGTAAAAGGGATCAAAGCGCTACCATGACAGAGACGGAGAGATAACCTTAAGCCCTTTATCACTTGACCGGCCCATCCAGTAACCCGAACATGTTCACAGAGCTATGCCAGCACCAACTTGCAGCCTTTACCAATGCATATAAGTGGTTCGTTCCTCCTCCCCTCCTTCGAAAATTCACTGTTACTCAAATCTGATTTCTTACCTCCCCGTTGGTCTTCTCGCGCTTGGGTGCGATGGAGTCGATCTCGTCGATGAAAATGATGGCTGGGGCATTCTTCTCTGCTTCCTCGAAGGCCTTGCGCAAGTTGCTCTCAGACTCACCCGCCATCTACTCAGGCGAGACGGTGAAGAGATTAATACACCGAGGGAGATTAAGGAACAGGCAAAGAAATTGTTGTTATTGCCCCCTCTTATCTTGTCCCAGTTACACCCAGCATTGTGGTGAGACACCACAAATATTTCTCTCCTTCTAAATCCTCTCGCATTTTCTTCTCGCCCTCCCTTCCCGTCAGCTTTCTCCCTCCCCACCTTGGACATGATTTCAGGCCCGTTGATGAGAAAGAAGAAGGCCCCGGTCTCATTGGCGACGGCGCGAGCAATCAAGGTCTTTCCTGATCCCGGCGGCCCATAGAGTAAGACGCCTGAGGGATAAAACCGGGGTTCAAGGGGGTGAGGGTGAAATTTGATGCGACATTGAGCTCGAGAAAAAGAATGAGGAAAAGTGTTGATTTCCGGAATTATGATCAGAACGACGTCTGTTTTTATCTGATGCATTGAAATGGAGGTCGATAGCTAGGACAGGTAAAAAGAAGCAAATCTCATAAATTGGAAGATCAGCAATCTGGAGGTCAAAAATACAGGAGGGATGTCAAAGAAGACAAGCAAAAGCAGCGAAATAGGTACGAAGGGGCAAAAAAGGCGAATCTGGAAGGCATAAAGCAAGTATTGAGGCAACATCGCAAGTGGAAAATGCGTCCCTCGCGTCGACTCACCGCGGGGGGGTTTCACTCCCAGCGTTTTGAACAGGGTCGGGTGTCGCAGGGGCAACTCAATCATCTCGCGGATCTGCGCCATCTGCCGCCGGCAGCCACCGATGTCGTCGTAGCCCTTGAATAGAAGGAGGGGAGGAGGGAGGGGAGGAAGGCGGAGGGGAAGGGACGTGACGTCGTCAGTACGAGAAAATAGGCTCATGCGACTCCTTCTCCGCGTCACCCGGCGGGCAAAGCACCCCCTGGCATCTACGACGCCCTCCCAGCATACCACATCGTCCAGGCGCTCTTCGTCCTCGCGCTTGACTGGCTCCCCCTCGCAAAAGATGACCGTGTCGGGGGCTACGATACAGTACGGCGCCGGCTCTGTTTCCACTACCTTGAATTCAACGGGGTGCATGGCCTGTGGAGGAGAGAAGGGAGCAGGCCCAAGAAAAAGGACGTACTAGAATGAGCACATCAAATTTTGATAATGTAGCACATGTGTAGACAAGATGATGCGGAAAAATCAAACGAAATGGGTACAGAGGAACCGGAAACGAAAAGGAAAGAAAAAGGGAGGGAGGCGACCAGGCAAGAGAGGACCCCCCCCATGGCACTTCTCTGACCTGTCGGACGAGAAAGAGATCCCCCTTTGTGACAGGACGGTAGGCCTCCAAAAAATAGGGCTTGAGATAGACGTCGAAAAGATTTCCCGTGACACCTGCAGGACGGCAAATTCGAAGAAGAGGGAAAGAGGGCAGAAAAGAGTAAGGATGGCGTCCGCACAAGGCGCTGACCAAGCCCCCATGCATGGTAGACAGGTACACGCAGCACAATTTCAAAGTATTCCAAGCACTAAAAACAAGCGAAGCGTGAGCAAATCCTTCACAGGGTTGGGTGAAACAGCACTACGTACCCTCGATGGTGTCGTCTAAAGGGAGGATGTGCACGCGCTTCCCGTAAGGCACGTCCGAGCAGGGGGAGAGGGTCACCAGGTCTCCTAGACGGACTCGCAGGTTCTTGCGCACGACCTGCAGAGAAGGAGGAAACCCCATACCCGCAGTGTGAGCGCTGTGGAGTACTTTCACTACCACCCCCACCCTCTGATTTCATATCCCCGTTTTTCTCTGTCCCGAATTTTCGTCTTTCGCACCTTGTTCATGCGTACGTTGCTATCATCTGTGGCTTCTTCAGTCAGTACGATGCATACCGTCGAGCGTCCTGCAAGGGTCGGTCGGGACAAGCACAGCGATGAGTACAGAGCCGGACACCACCGCATCGAGTGCATCACCCCTTCCCCTCCTTCCTTCCGGGTCCTCCTGCCTCTCACTATCCATCACTCACCCTTCTTGCCCTTGACCACCACCGTGTCTCCACGGAAGAGGTTTAACTCCTCCATCTTTGCGGCAGAGAGGCCGATAACACTAGAGAAGGAAAAACAAGGGTGGAAGGGTTGAGACAAGCATAAGTCGCTTCAATGTTGGTCCGCCTTTATCCAACTTATCCCTGCTATGCAGCCGATCGAGAAGTCTCTCACTGCGCTGTCAGGCATACCTGTTGTCGTCGTTGGTGGCCTCGTCAACAATCAAGCGGTTGGGACTGCGTTTTTTGCTGCCCTCAGCCATGGGGACTATGCCGCCGGCACCCCCGTCTGCCACAGGGGTGGGAACGCCATCGCCAGCTTTACCCGTGGATTCATCCATGTTCTCGCGTGTAACCTGTGTAAATTTTGGTTTGTTGGTCTGGTGGTAGAAGAAAACACGCGTGGATGAGGTTGATAGCTTCGATGACAAACCTGGGACCATCCCAGAAAAAGGGTCGGTCGAATGACTCGGGACAGACTTCAACAGCATCGTAAGGGTAACAACGCATCTCGTTTTCAAGAGGAAGGCTATGATAGTTTCGCGCAGACAACGTGTACACGAGACAGATAGGGCTTGGTTGGGCTCTACTGCGAGCATGGAAGCTAACGGCCGCAGCCGGTGCCGTTTTTGCACCCATAAGACTAAGCGTAATGACATAAAATCCACATGCAGTCTGCACACGCTCCTCTCTCCAATCTCTAGCCAATGGTAACGATCAAAAGAAACATCTAACCGCCAAACATGTGGAACGGGCCTGCGACGGGCTTGCAAAATGGACACTTAGCGCACGAGGGAGGATGATGTGGTGCTTTGAGCCCGATATCGGGGGAGGGACAAGGATGGAAGAGTCGGACGAGTCTTTCGCACGCTAGTCTCGTGCCACCAGTGCACCCTCCGCCATGACACACACATCGTCCATGGCGCCAGGGCGCGATGACCCTCCCTTGCGCACGGCGGGCCCGGGTGGGAGGCATGCGTTCAGGTTACAGGTGATCGCCAGAAACTTGCAGAAGGAAGAACTTCGAAGAAAGGCGGCAGCCTGGGGGTCCAAGCCCGCCCTCCCAAGCAGCAGGACCATGACGACCGCAAAAGAAACGTATTCGGGTTTTACACAACGAAAACGTGAGTCTGGCACCATAGAAAGATTAGAAAGTATGCGATGCGATACTTTGCCCCCCATTGGTGGGTAGATGTTTCTTTTCAATTTGACCACCTTGTTTTTCTTGTTGGGAATGGCCCATTTCTTATACAACTCCATGCCCAAGAAAAGCATCGTTTGATGCAGGTGAAGAGCCATTGCAGCTCACCCGTCAATTTTGATTTTATAGGCATATAGGGTAAAATCATCATAAAGTGCAGTATATTCCCTCATATACTCGGAAATGCCTTCATTTCACTCATCGATTGTTTCCAAAGTAAGGCTTTCGAGGCAAATACATCCGCAACATTCGTTATTGTAGGTTCTTGCAATTTGTGGCTTCCATATTGCATCGTATTTTTTCCAAGCTATAGGACTAATAGCTGTGTACAACAAAAGATCTGCATCCAAAAATTGTAACGAGTTGCAGTCTTCCCTATTCAAGCGTCTTCAATACACAAATTGCATCGTGCGTTTTTGTAATTATGTTGCATTGCTGAGAGTGACTTGTGAGTTGTCCAAGAAAAGTCGAGAAAAGTCAAAAAGGACCGAAGTATCCTTTGTTTCAGTGGTGTGCTTTCATTTTCCCACATGTTAAGTGGAGATAATTCATATTGGCAAATCTTTGTGTTTACGTACTCGCAAAAATCCTTCGACGAGTCAAACGAGGTGTTTACGACATTGGAGGCGGTCGCAATTCTTGTAAGTGAACAGAAATGTACATATGTAAAGTAAGCCACCGGACGATCTTGGAAAATGACAGAATTAAGATAAGAGACACATAGAGGGAACTATGTAAGCATAGATACACATGCATGGTATGCGCTCCTGCCCAATTATCCCCCTCTTCCTTCTTAGCCTTTTCGCCCTCTTGTCATAGATCAGTATATCTTCCACTCCTACATTGTAGAAGAACGATAGGTCAATGAGACCCTGTGAAATGTGCGGATGCCAAGAAAGTATCTACATCCTCAAAAGTAAAGAGCTTGGCCATTGAAAGCCTACACCTCTTCAGATCAGCCAGTTCTTCTTTATACAGAACTCCTTTTATCAAATAAGAGGTCCAAAGGGCGGTCGTTCGTGGATTAAAGGAAACGACAGTTTCTCAAAATGTGGAGGTCAATAATGAGCTATGCGCATCTGCATATGTGTCAAGGCGTTCTCCGAGAATGGGTCCATTTATCACCAAGGGCGTAGCAAAAGTCCAAACAATTCACAGTGAATCAGAATATCACGTGAATACGCTGAAAGTTTGGATTTATATTTCTAACTTTTGGATTTTTTTGGTATTGATTTCACGACGCTAAGTTAATGCGCCATGTAAGGGCCTTGCTGATATGTGGAAAAGCTACAGTAAAATTCTACAGAAAGCCGTCAGAAACGTCGTCAATTTCATTTATGACAGCAAAATATATGAAGGATTTCCCTCCTTGTGTCCCCTTCCACGTGCCAAGATCCCTTTAGCTCGTGCAGCTTTGCTCTTGTTCCAGGTCCGCAGGGGGGAAAAGCCCTAGCGAGGGTCAGGAGACGCAAAAGCCCGAAATTTGTCCGGGCTCGGGTTTCAGCCTACTGCGTCTTGTTCCTTGAGATTTTTCAGCCCAAGGTAACGCCCAGTGATAATTGAGATGTGCCTCTTCGCACGCAACGTGAAATGGCGATGCCTTGAAAAATGTTCATGCCCGCGCTCCCTCTTGCTTGCATAGCAGTAGCACTTGGGAAATTGGAAAAGCTGTTGATGGGTTGGCAGTTTTCTAATGTGCTTTGTCTGCCCCATTTTTTCCAAAGGTGTAGCTTGAGATAGACTCAACTGTGACGTGCGAAATCTAGTGCATGGCAACGCTGTACTGTCTCCTTGTTGCTTTTTCTCTCCTTCCATCAAGCTTTGCTTCTGCCATTTTCTCTGAGCTATTTACTCACATGACTCCTTCTTATCACTAAAAGAGGCATGTCAGAAACAGGAAGCAACGTACAAGAAGACACAGATGACCTGAGTCCTGGGAGACGGACAAGTGCAGAAGCGAGGCTAAAAAGTGAACACTCGGATCCACACGTGTACGAGGATACTCAGGGCTCATCAGATTCATTTCTGGGTGCGGCGCCCACATCGCAGGGGACACCGACGTCATCTCATGAAAAAGAAGTAGCCGCAGAGCTCCGACAGGTCCTTTCAACGGGCTCTTTCGCTGGTTTGTTGATGCAATTGGCGGGCAGCAGTGGTAGTAGCTGCGGCAGCAGTAAAGGTAGTGCTGATAGCACGTCCAAGGTGTCGGCTTCCACTGAGGTAGCTGTAGACGAAGGCAAGCGAGAAAAAAGGCGGCGGCAACTATCGCCAGGGCTTGTCGACCAGCGCCACCTGGAGGGGCAAGCACACAGTATGGAGGGGACGGAGAACCCACAAAAAATAGAAGCTCCGCCACCTCTGATCGCCTTCGCCCCGCGTCCAAGAACTCTCGAGACCCCTGCTTTGGGAGTACGTATGGCCGCGACGGACCATACAACGTCGTCCATGCAGCCCGTGGTATCGAGGGGCCAAAGCGGGACGAGCGACAGTGCGGGCAGCCTGAATTTTGCGAACATGTCTCCATTTTCCTCGATAGAATTTCCCATTGGACCTACGCTGTTGTCCTCTCCTTCGTTTCCTTCCTCCTCCTCTGAGATGCCGGAGCCTGTCACATCATTAGGATTGCTCGAAGGTCAAGCATCCATGTCCACGGATTGGCAAGAGGGAGTGCCACTGGATTCGCCGTCTGAAATTTTCATGAGCCAAGGTGGTGACGGAGGGAGCGGAATGGTGATGGGGGCACCCTCGACTTTCTCGGCGCCCGCACCTACTGCCGGAGACGCCATTGACGAAAGACTGGTAGGACTCGCCTCACCTGCCACATCCACCGCCACCTCCACAACGTCCACCATGCACACCAACACGACCATGATGGACTTCCAGTCGGGACAGGCGGAAGGGTCTGGAGCAGGCTACCAACCTGTACTAAACGCCGACACGCATTTTCCCTTCTCTGCGTCGACCCCCGACGAGACCCTTTCCCTCCCCTCTCCCTCGGTGGCGGCGGCTTCCCTCGGACCTCCTGCTGACAGGACAAGGGACTGGCAAGGAAGGAAAGGGTTGAGAAGCGAAACGAAGACGGGATCGCCCCTC
>Ga0102934_1001758_pt1 | contig 15173 bp, 12 predicted proteins | sample SalPonR2_A_D1_MG_FD_78175 | JGI IMG/M metagenome (GOLD analysis project Ga0102934, IMG submission 78175) | Salt pond soil microbial communities from South San Francisco under conditions of wetland restoration - Salt Pond MetaG R2_A_D1_MG | ecosystem: Environmental > Aquatic > Marine > Intertidal... | reverse complement strand
GTGGTGGGATTTGATGACCTCGTCCATTTGCAGGACGATTTTGTCGGGCAGCGAAGTGACTTTGCCCTGAGGGATTCTTCCCAGTCGCTTGCCCACAAATCGTTTGACAGGCGATAGAAAACCGCCCACACTGGCGGTTACGATGATTTTTAAATCGGGCAGGTCCCCTGCAATGTCAGTCAGACGGGCGGCAAATATGGCGTCCAGGGTGACCAGCCCTTTGGCGTTTGCGTCCTGTAACTGGTGCTGCATCTCTTCGGCGGACAAGAGCAGCGATACGCCGGAAACGGCCCCACCGGCGCGCAGGGTGCCCAGCCAGGCAATCACATATTCGGGAATATTGGGCAGGTTGACGCCCACCGCGTCGGCTTTGGCCAGCCCCTGCTCCAGCAGCATGTTGGCAAAGCGGTTGAGATATCCGTCCAGTTCGCCGAAGGTAATTTCTTTCCCCATGTAGGCCAGGGCGGCTTTTTCCCGGTATTGGTGGAAGGTGGGTTTGACGGCTTCGGTATAGGTGGTTTCCCATAGCTGCGGGTCGAGATCGCCCACGCCCTCATCATAGAACGCTGTCCAGAAACGGTCTTCGGCCATGATCCCCTCCTCTTGATGTGTTATTTGGCACTTGATTGAACACCCTATGGAAAAATTCAAAAATTGTCAATTTAAAAAAACCGGGCCTTGGTCTTCCCGCGAAATCACCGATCTGACGGCTGTTATCGATGAAGGTGCCGCGTGACCGGGAAAGATAAAGCCGGGTTAATGCTGGCCTTTGATATCCTTCACGGCAGCCACGATCTTCGGCAGTGCCTCTCCGGTTTTCATGGGAACGTAAGCATCGGACACGGAATCAAACGGATTTTCGTTGGGATTGACGACAATCACGCTGGCACCGGCTCTTTTGGCTTCAAAGGGAAGATAGGCGGCGGGATAGACCACACCGGAGGTCCCCAGGGCAAGCATCACGTCGCAGGTTTTGGCCGCCTCAAAAGCGGTGGGCAGCTCCTGCACCGCTTCTCCGAACATCACCACATCCGGCCGCATGAGCGCCTGGCAGTGATCGCATTTCGGCATAATCGCGGCCATGCTGGAGAGATTATATTCCTGGAGTGCCTGAATTTTGGATTTGATCTCCGCGATCAGCTCCCGCCGCAGCCGGATCTTTAGTTTGCCGCAGCTGATGCAGCTAAGCCGGAACCCATTGCCGTGCACTTCAACCACGTCGGTATTGCCGGCCTCCTGATGGAGATTGTCAATATTTTGGGTGATCACGGTCTTAAGGATGCCCATTTCTTCAAGCGCGCCTAAAGCCATGTGCGCAGGGTTCGGATTTGACTGCTCAAACGCCTCCAGCAGCTCAATAAAAAAGGGGATCAGTTTTTGGGCATTGCGGTCCAGGGTGTTTAGCAGCCCGGAGGTGGTGCCGACCTCGGCAGGGTTTAGTTTCTCCCAGACGCCGCCGGGATCTCTGAAGGTTGCGATACCGCTTTCAGCCGAAATGCCGGCACCGCAGGACGCTGCGGCCTGATTGGCATTGGCAAGAATTTCGGCGGCTTTTTGGATTTCATGGTCAACCGTCATAAAATTTGCCTCCAAAAGGGGTAAATATCTATTTCTGACTTTTCCATTGTTTATATATTTTTAGATCCCTTTCCATCAGATACAGGCATAGAAGGGCGAGCATCGCATCGTCAATCTGGCCGTAGCCGGGAATAAAATCGGGGATGATGTCAAATGGGAAAAATATATAGAGCAGACCGAAAATCAGGAGCCCGATCGACCAATAGGGGATTTTCCGGTACCTGCCGGCCGCTATATCCTTGATCATGGCCCAAAGCAGGCGGGCATCCGCGACAAAGCGTTGAATAAGCGTGATCAGGTTAAATCGGCCGGGCACATTGCGACGCATCAAATATCATCCCCATAAGCTCACTCATTAATCCCATTTAAATATATCAGTTCGTGAGGGCGGGTGCAATTATGATTGAAAATGGGATGACTTTGCAAAAAAAAGAAAAAAAGGGGGGTAAAAAAGATTGAATAAATCTGTCAGCTAACCGGCGAGGCGTTTTGGTTAGCGAGCTCTATGCATGCTTCTGGGAGGAGTCAAACAGCAATTCCGGTCCGGCTTTATTTAAAATCACGGCACTGTCTATGACGCATTCAGCCACGTTTTTATAGTCGGGCAGGTCGTACATGATATCCAGCATGCGGGATTCCATAATTGCGCGCAGTCCGCGGGCCCCGGCCTTCCGGTTGATCGCGGCCGCAGCAATGGCCTGCAGGGCGTCTTCGGTGAATCTAAGCGCTACCCCTTCGATGGCGAAGAGTTTCTGATACTGCTTAATCAATGCGTTTTTGGGCTCCTGCAGGATTCGGATCAAGGCGGCTTCGGGCAGTTCATGGAGCGGCGCGATCACCGGGAGGCGGCCGATAAATTCGGGGATAAACCCATACTTCAGGAAATCTTCAGCCTGAGCCATGGGAAGCACGTCGTCTTTTGCCCCTTGGTTCGTTTTTCCCGCGCTAGCCCCGAAGCCAATGGTTCTTGCCCCGAGGCGGTGCTGGATGAGCGTTTCGATGCCGCTAAAGGTGCCGCCGCAGATAAACAGGATATCCGTGGTATCCATCTGAATGAAATCCTGCTGCGGGTGTTTGCGCCCCCCTTTGGGCGGCACGCGGGTAACGGTGCCCTCGATTATTTTAAGCAGGGCCTGCTGAACCCCTTCACCCGAGACGTCCCGTCCGGAGTTGGTGTCAAATCGCCGGGCGATTTTGTCGATTTCATCGATATAGACGATCCCTTTACTGGCCCGTTCGATATTGTATTCGGCATTTTGCAGCAGATACAGGATGATATTTTCGACATCTTCGCCCACATAACCGGCCTCGGTCAGGGTGGTGGCATCCGCAATGGCAAAGGGCACGTTTAGCAGGCGGGCCAGGGTCTGGGCCAGAAGCGTTTTGCCGGTGCCGGTCGGGCCGATGAGCAGAATGTTGCTTTTCTGGATTTCCACATTGCCGGCATCCGGCTTGGCCGCCAGACGTTTATAGTGGTTGTAAACAGCCACGGAGAGAATTTTTTTGGCCGCATCCTGGCCGATGACGTAGGCATCCAACTGCCGGGCGATTTCATTCGGCCGGGGGATGGCCTGCAAGTAACTCGTATCACTGGCCAATTCCCTTTCAATGATCTTTTTGCAGCTTTCTACGCATTGATTGCAGATATAGACCGACGGCCCTGCGATCATCTTGTTGACTTCGGTCTGCGGTTTGCCGCAAAAAGAGCAGATCAAATGATGAAAATCATTTTTTCGGGGCATGGTTTTTTCCGCTCATGGAGTGGATCAAATTGTTTGGCGGCCGGTTTCCTCGAGGTCAGCCTTTAAATAAAGAATACGCCTTTTCATCATGGGTGGCAATTAACTTTATTGCATAAAATTGTATTTTTTTATCCCTTAACCCAAATGGCAGTTTAACTCATTCAGCCGGATGATGTTTATTAGAATTTCGTTTTCATATTCCAGGTATTCGCGCAAATCCTTGTAAGAATAGCTGATCAGTTTTTTGATGGCGGATAATGAGCTCTCGGGCTTGGCGGCAAATTCGGCTGCCCGGGCAAAGGCCTGCTCATTTATCTTCGCCGCGGGAATCACCTCATGGACAAGGCCCAATTCTTTGGCTTCAATCGCATCGAGGTCCGCCTCCCTTAGCATAATTTCATAGGTTCGGGTGGTGCCTAAAATTTTAGGCAGAAAATAGGCGCCCCCGCCTTTGGCCACAAGCCCCATTTCAATACAGGGATTTTGAACAATGGCGTTGTCGGCAAGCATCCGGTAGTCGCAGGCCAGGCCGATATTTAAAAAAGAGGCCAGCACATTGCCGCTGTTGACGTATATGACAAACTTTTCAAGTGATGCCAGCTTTAAGACCAGCTGGCTGATGACATTATACATCCGATGGATGAGGGTCAGGTCCATGCCTTTGGCATAAAAGTTTCGGAAAAATTCGTTGAATTCTTCCCGCCCCTTGGCATCCGGGGCGCCGATAAGGACCAGCAGTTTGGCGGATCGATCCTCAGAGATCCGGTCCAGAAAATCCAAGGCCATATCCCGGAGCTGCAGGTTGGTGGTACGAAGCAGAAAATGGCGTTTCAGTTGAAGAACGGCAAAATTCTCATGTCTATAGCCGGAAAAGGTTTCGCTCATTATGTTTAGGTCTTTCATGAACCGGTCCTCCTGTCTGGTGGGTTCTGAAAATTTTATATGCAATCCATGTGCCTGGTATGGACTAATCATACGCGAATCCGGCTTTTAAAAAAAAGCCGCTTCGAAGTAACTCCCATTTAAAATTCACAATTGACCATTCATGATTGTCAATTGCCAATTGTCAATGGTGAACAGTGAATTAAAGATCCTGCCCGGGGAAAAGAAAAGGCTACTTATAGATTCGGTCCCGGGCGCACGGCCCGTGGGTTCCTTCCAAGGAACTAAATAATATATCTTGTTATTCCAAATTTTACCGCTACTGTCATTCCGAAAAGCGCCAGCGATGGGGAATCTTATTGTAAAGATTTCTCGCTGCCGCTCGAAATGACAGTATGGAAATCTTTTGAATGATCTTATGACTTACATTCTAAAAAAATTTCACACCAGCGGGGTAACTCGGAATTTTGCAGGACCGCCAGAGCGGTGTAAAATTTTTTGGCACTCCGTCAATCCGCTCAGGCCCCTTGGATCAGTGTGAATGGCGATTATAATTGAGCCGGTGACCTGCGTCCCAGAATTCGCTCTTGTATTCAAAGCGCTGCCGTATTAATTAGTAGGTATTTGATTATCCTTTAATACTAACAGTATAATCCTTCAGGTCATAAAATACAGGCTTCACATCGGGATTTCTTTTCGGAACAGCTCATGAAGCGCATTAAATCCAGAAGCGTTTGGATCCTTTTTTTTCTTCTTTTGGCGGACATCGCCATCCCAACCTCCGGCATGTCAGCCGAAGATACGCTGGATGCGGACACCCGCATCCTCATTCTTAATTCCTACCATCCCCAGTACAATTGGACGGATCAAATCGTTCGCGCCATCACCCATGAATTCAATAGCCTCCTGCCGCGAGAAAATATCGATATTGAGTATATGGACAGCCGTAAGCGCGAGGATTCGGCCTATTATGATCGGCTTTACCGGTTGTATGAATTAAAATATCAGTCTGAAGCGCGCGCGCGCGATGTCATCATCTCAACGGATGACAACGCCTTTAATTTTTTGGTCAAATACCGGCACGAACTGTTTCCGGATGTGCCGGTGGTGTTCTGCGGAATCAATTTTTTTGACCGCATCTCGGATCAGCCCGACCGGTGGTTCACCGGTATCGTGGAATCCGACGCCATTTCCGAAAATATTCGGCTTATCGAGAAAATCCACCCGCAGGCCGAGCGCGTGGTGGTAATTGCCGATACCACCCGGCTGGGTCAATCCCTTTCCCGGGTCACCCGCGGTCTGATGAACCAATCGACAGATATCGGGCCTGAACTTGAATTGTGGAATCAGTTTTCGCTAAGCAATCTTTATCAGCGACTGGGGCAGCTTTCCCCGGAGACCATTGTTTTTTTGAATATCCTGCAAACCGATAAAAACGGCCGGTATTTTTCGTATACGGATGATTTGCCGCATTTGAGCCGCATCTGTCCGGTGCCGGTTTACGGTCAATGGGGAATCGAAATGGGCTACGGGATTGTCGGGGCCGTGGTAAACGATGCCGGGAGGCATGGGCGGAATGCCGCAAAGATAGCCATTCGAATCCTGAAAGGCGAAAACCCGGCCGATATTCCCATTCAAACCGCCGTCTACAATCCGGCGTTTGATTATGAGCAGCTGCAGCGGTTTGGCATCAAAAAGTCCAGACTCCCAGAAGACAGCCGGATAATTAATCAGCCGGTCAGTTTTTACCAGACCCACCGAAACGTGATTCTCGCCACCAGTGCGATCATCGCCGGACTTGTGATCGTGGTGCTCACCCTGCTGGTCAACATTCGGCGGCGGCGTCACAGCGAATCCGCCCTGCGGGTAAGTGAGGAGCGATACCGCCGGTTTTTTGAGGAAGATCTAACCGCCGATTTCATTGCCACCCCGGAGGGCAGCCTGATTGATTGCAATCCGGCGTTCGCCCGTCTATTCGGGTTCCGCTCCATCATTGAAGCGATTCAGTTCCGCCTGCCGGATCTTTTTGTCGATTCATCCGACTATGAGACTTGTATGGCCCTGCTGCGGGGGCAGGGCAATATCGAAGGCTACGAGGTTGAATTAACCGGGAAAAAACAAACCCGTATCCATGTGATCGCCAATTTAAGCGCCAGCCGAAGCGGGGACGGCACCCTGGATCAGATCAAGGGCTATCTGTTTGACATTACGGAGCGGAAACAGCTCGAACAGCAGCTTTTGCAGTCCCAGAAGCTGGAAGCCCTGGGCCGGCTGGCCGGGGGCGTGGCCCATGATTTTAACAATCTTATCACGACCATCCTCGGCTACAGTGAGATTGCCCTGCTCAAGCTCCCCCCATCCGCTGAGTACCGGAAAAATTTCGAGCTGATTTTTGATGCCGGCAACCGGGCCGCCAAGCTCACCCGGCAGCTGCTGGCGTTTAGCCGCAAACAGGTCATGGAGTTTAAAATCCTGGCCATCGCCGATATTGTTAAAAATCTGACCGCCATGCTCCAGTCCCTGGTCAATGAAAATGTGACCCTGTGCTTTAATATCGATCACTCCGCCCAGTATGTTCAGGCGGATGCCGGCCAGCTTGAGCAGATTCTGCTGAATCTGGCCGTCAATGCCAATGACGCTATGCCAAACGGCGGCGCGCTGACCATAGAGACGCGAGATGTTTACCTGGATGGCTCCTCAGTCGGCATGAGTCAGGACATGGTGCCGGGCGTCTATGTCATGCTGCGAGTTTCGGATACGGGAACCGGCATGACGCCGGAGGTGCGTCAGCATATTTTTGAACCCTTTTTTACCACCAAAGAAGACGGCACCGGTTTAGGATTGTCCACCATACACGGGATTGTCAAGCAGCATAAGGGCTATATTTTCATCTACAGCGAACCCGGCAAGGGCACGGCATTTAATATCTATTTCCCCGCAGTTCAGGAGGGCATGCCGGAAAAAGCGGAGACACCGGATGCATCGCTTGCCGCGGGAACGGAAACCATTCTGGTGGCAGAGGATGATCCGTCAGTCAGCAAACTGATCGAAGACAGCTTAGCCCCGCTTGGGTATTGCGTTTTAATCGCCAATAGCGGAGAACAGTCCATCGAGATCGGCCGCACCCATACGGAGCCCATCGATTTGATGCTAACGGATGTCATGATGCCGAATATGAATGGCTTGGAACTGGCCGAGCGGTTTCGGGAAGTGCATCCGGAAACCCGGGTAATCTTTATGTCCGGATACGCGGATCAGGTGATCGCCGAAGGGGAGGGCGCCATACCGGAGGCTGATTTTATTGGCAAACCTCTGGTGCCGACCAGGCTCACCGCCAAGATCCGTGAGGTGCTGGATCGGACGTGATGGGCGGGTTTTCCGTAGAACAACCACAGTCACTTTAACGACCTGCTCCCGTCTTAATCTTAATCTTACTCTTAATCTTACTCTAATTCCAGAAAATGATATCAACCCCGTTTAAATTAAAATATCATGAAATTAAAAACTTAATGGTAAGTATATGAAGCGTGACCCGTTTATTGCCGACACCCATGAGGTCTTCAACCAGTCAACACCGCTTGACGCCTATAATCTCTATGAGAGCGATGCCGCCCTGAAAGAGAGCCTTTATCGGGAGGGAGCGGGGTGGGCGGCATCCCTTGTCAGTGATTATGGGCGAATCGCCGGGCATGAATTGTTCCAACCCGGATTTAAGGCCAATGAAAATCCGCCCGTCTTTTATCCCAGCGACCGGTTTGGCCATCGTATTGATTTCGTGGATTATCACCCGGCCTATCATTTTTTGATGGAAACCGCAGCCCGTCATGGACTGCATTCCCTGCCCTGGACGGAAGGGCGGGAAGGCCCGCATGTCGCCCGCGCCGCCATGTTCTATTGCCATGCGCAGATCGAGGCCGGCACCTGCTGTCCGCTGACCATGACTTTTGCCAGCATTCCGGCCATCCGACGGCAGCCGGATCTGGCAAATGAATGGGAGCCATTGATTGTCGCCCGGGCCTACGACCCCAGTAATGTTCCGGCCGCCGACAAGCCGGGGCTTACGATCGGCATGGCCATGACCGAGAAACAGGGCGGATCGGACGTTCGGGCCAATACCGCGGAGGCCCGTCCGGTGGCCCGGGCCGGTCCCGGCGAACCCTATGAACTTTTTGGCCATAAGTGGTTCTGCTCCGCACCCATGAGTGATGCCTTTCTGGTGCTTGCGCATACGGACAAGGGGCTATCCTGCTTTTTATTGCCCCGATGGCGGCCGGATGGAGAAAAGAATGCCCTCTACATCCAGCGGCTGAAAAACAAGCTGGGCAACCGATCCAATGCTTCCAGCGAGATGGAGTTTCGGCGTGCCTATGCGCGGATGGTCGGCGAGGAAGGCCGCGGCGTGGCCACAATCATTGAAATGGTGGCCATGACCCGGTTCGACTGCATGACCGGCTCCGCCGGGCTCATGCGCCAGGCTGTGGCCAATGCGCTGCATCATGCAAACTATCGTAAAGCCTTTGGCAAAGTTTTGCGCCAACACCCCCTAATGGAGAATGTCCTGGCGGATCTGGCGATGGAAAGCGAGGCGGCATTGATGCTCGCCTTGCGGGTGGGCCGCGCCCTGGATGAAGCGGCAGACAAGCCGGAAGCGCGGGCGCTGGCCCGTATCGCCACCGCGGTGGGCAAGTACTGGATATGCAAGCAGGCTCCGAATTTGATTTATGAAGCCAGCGAATGCCTGGGGGGCGGGGGATACATCGAGGAGAGCATTCTACCCCGGCTTTATCGGGAGGCCCCGGTTAACGCCATTTGGGAGGGCTGCGGCAATATCCAGGCCCTGGATGTGCTGCGGGCCATGTCGCGGACGCCCGAAGCCGTGGATGTCTTCTTGGCTGAAATAAAATCCGCAAAAGGCGCGGACGCCCGCCTGGATGCCCATATCAAAAGGCTTGAACAGTCTCTTGGCCGCCCTGAAAATATGGAATATCGTTCCCGCCGGTTGATTGAAGACATGGCGTTGGGTTTTCAAGGGGCGCTGATGGTACAGCATGCGCCCCCTTATTTGGCTGATTGCTTCTGTCAGGCCCGACTGGCCGGCAGCAGCGGCCGATGCTATGGGACCCTGCCCGATGGTGTGGATGTTCAGCAAATCATTGCCCGGGCCATGCCAATTTTATCCTGAACCGGTAATGCTGCTTATCCGGCTTTTCTGGCCGGCGGCGCCATGAACTCCGGCCCAACCGGGTCCTTTATGTGTTTGGCCAGGATGCTGTCGATTTCCCGGAAATCATCCTCTGTCAGCTGCCATCCGAACATACCGGGCAGGGGAGCCATTTCATCCGGATGCCGGCCGCCCCAAAGGGGCACGCTGGCACCTTTGTCCAAAACGAACCGTATCGCCAAATGGATGATTTCCTTGCCGTAGTTCGCCTCGGCAAATGCCCGGAGATCATCGACCGCTGCGAGGTATTGATCAAACCGGGGCTGTTGGAATTTGGGGTCCATGTTCCTCAGGTCATCGCCCGGAAATTGGCGATCCCGTTGCATTTTCCCGCTTAAAAGCCCCCGGCACAAGGCGCCGTAGGTAAGGGTGGCGATACCGTTTTGCAGACAATAGGGCAGCACATCCTGCTCAATCGCCCGTTCAAACAGATTGTAGGGCGGCTGACAGACGCCTAATTGGGCGCCTTTTCTGAATGCATCCATTTGTTCCGGGCTGTAGTTGCTGACGCCAGCTACCCTGATTTTCCCCTCCTTCTGAAGCTGCACCAGGGTGCCTGCGGTTTCCTCAAAAGGGATATTCGGATCCGGCCAATGGACCTGATAGATATCGATCACATCGGTCTGAAGTCGTCTCAGGCTGTCCTCAATTTCTTTTCGAATTCTTTCCGGGCTGGCATTCCGCCATACCGCGTTTTGTTTTTCCGGCCACTCCAGGGCGGTCTTGGTGGCAATGACGACCTCCTCGCGCCGGCCGTATGCTTTCAGCGCCTTGCCGACGATTTCTTCGGAGGTGCCAAAGCCGTATACCGGGGCGGTGTCAATGATGTTGATGCCTTTATCAAGGGCCGTATGGATGGTTTTGATGGATTCCGCCTCATCCGTGCCGCCCCACATCCAGCCGCCGATGGCCCATGTGCCCAGGGCGACGCGGGTGACTTCCTTGTCTAGTCCGGGAATCTGCGTGTATTCCATTTTAAATGCCTCCTTACAACTTCATGGGTTTTAGGTTTTGGATATTAGCGCGACGGTTCTCGTACTCGTAATCGTACTCGAAAAAATTTAAAGCCGATGAGGGGCACGCGTACGCGTACGAGTATGAATTAGCCAAAGAATCAGTAAGGCGGATAAGCGATAGCGCATCCGCCGAATATTTCTATTTTTGTAAAATATATAATCATAATGAGGGTTTCGTCAAAATATAGGCGGCTATTCAGACAGAACAAATTTGTCGGGCCGGTGATACGGGTATTTGACAGCCCATACCGGAATTGGTATGGCATAAACGATCATAGATCCATTTTAACTGTCACGTCAGGGGATAAAATTTATGAAGCGGTTTTGCGTTTTGGCTGTGTGTTTGTTAAGCGCCGCGATGATCGGCGGATGCAGTACCCGTTGGGTGCAGTCGCCGGTGGTTGATCAGGAAAACATGAAGGTTAGCCTTGAGCATCACGTGGTGAAGGGAGAGATTGCCCAAAAAAAGTTTAATCACCCGTATGAAATTGATCCCCGGGATTTGAAGGTGTTTTTAACCCAGCTGGACTATCTTGACGAACCGGCCATCTATGGGGACCCGGTGCGCAAGCCCGTGTTTCAAAAAGAAGAGATTGCCCGGCTGGTGCCCGCCTTAACGGATGCGCTGGCAAAGGCTGAGCCCCATCAGCGGGTGCAGTTTATTTCATACAATCGCGGGGGCGGGCTGTTGTTTAAAAAAGATAGAAAAACCCGGGGCGTGTTGTTTGTTGAGGGGGGTAAACGGCTGAACCTGGCCTTCAGCTATGTGAATTACGAGATTCGGGAAAGAGAGCTGCAGCGATTTTCGCCGGCCGAGGAAACGCGCAATCCCTTAGAGATCAAATCTTCGGACACCCCGATTGCCGCGCCGGATTATACATCGCACAAACAGATGGCAGATGGCGGAAAATATCCCATGTGGATGACGGCGGATATGGATAAGATTGAGCAGGCGGCGAAAGCAGTGCCGGAAAGCGAACCCCAAACACCGTCAGCTGAGACAGTGGAACCGGTAAAAATGGATGAACCCACTGCGGGTGATAAACAACCGGCAGCCCAATCCCCGGCCGACTCCTGGAAATCCCGGAAGGCGGATATCAAAGAGCGGCTTGAATACTTAAAAGAACTCTATCAATCGGACTTAATCGATGCGGAAGAATACGATGTCCAGAAAAAGAAGCTGCTGGAGCAGCTTGAACTGAACTCAAACTGAGCGTTCCAGGCAATTGTTATTCCTGAACCATCAGATTCAGGGCATCGATATGTTCCGGGTTTTCCGTATCAATAATCGCAATGATGTGCTTATGCATCCGGCGCTTGTGTTCCCCGAAGATCCCGCGTTTTTTCTGAAATGACCGGGCAAAGGTCATGGTTTCGGCCATCAGGTGTTCGGCGTTGTCACAGGCCTTTTCAATCACATGGTGCGTTTCAAGCTCCGGGGCGGTCGCCCGGCGGCCGGTGAGTTTGAGTTCATTGAATTTATACTGGGGGATCGCCTTTTCGATAAACGCATCCATGCCCGGCAGAAACGGAATGCCCAGATCAACTTCGGGAAAACAGAAAAATCCGCGGTCTGACTTCATGAACCGAAAGTCGCAGGCGCAGGACAGGATGGCGCCGTTTCCGAAGGCATGCCCATTGATCGCGGCAATGGTGGGCATGGGGGCCAGAAGGAGCTTTTTAAACACCTCGTCCATGCCGTACATAAAGTCCTTGATCACCTGAAAGTCCCGGGCGGCAAAGCGTTCCCCCAGCCATTGGACGTCAATGCCGTTTGAGAAGAATTTTTCATCTGCGCTGGTCAATACAATGGCTTTTATCTCCGCATCCGCCAGCGCCTCATCAATAACGCCATTCATTGCCTGAGCAAATTCCAGGTTTTGAAGGTTCTGGCCGTTGTTCATTTTGATAATGGCGACGGTTTCATCTTTTTCCCAGAATGCGATTGCCATGGTCTCCTCCAAATTTTGAGGGTGCGGAATAAAACATCTTCTAAATTGTGCAGTTTCACAACTGATCGGTTTGTGTTAAAAATAATCAAATTGACAGATTTTTTCGAATATTGCAAAAACCGTTGGGGATTGCAACCGAAAGCTGATTTAAACCCGGGCTATATAAGCAATAGCAGGAGATACGATGGTTTTTGCCTATTTAACACTTGTTTTTATTCTTTTGGGTGTTTGTCTATGGGGGGCGGCGGCGTTTGTGGAGAGTCGCGGCCGGCGCTTGAAGGCCGCTCGCCGGCGGCAATACCAGAATATCGCCCGCTATTTGGGTGTTGCCGCGAAAATTAGTCTGCTGCTCTGTGCCCTGTCATTTGTGGCCGCCTATATCATGACTCAGGGAGCGCAGGGGTAACCGGTACCCCGCTGGAAAGGGGACTGCTGATGCTAAAGGCGCTGATAGTTCTGCTGCTCCTTTTTATCCTCTATATTTTTTTCTTTGAACGCTTTATCATCCGGGTCAACTATTACCAGATTTCGGTCCCCCACCTGCCGAAGGCATTTGCCGGGTTTCGAATGGTCCAGCTCTCCGATATTCACTACGGGCTGCTGCAGCCGCTGCTAACCGCCAAATATGCCGTCTGGCGGGCCAACCGCTTAGAACGAGATATTATCGTTTGCACCGGCGATTATGTGCTGGAAAAAAATAGCCACAAACGGATTGAACGGATCTGGCCGCTGCTGGCCCGGCTTCATGCGCCTGAGGGCGTATACTCCGTTCTGGGCAACCATGATCACTGGGCAGACACGATACGCACCATTGAATGGATGGATAAAACTGGTCAGAACCTTAGGGGACGGAAAAAAGTGTTTGAACGTGCCGGGGAAAAACTCTGGCTTATCGGCGGCGGCGATTTTTGGGAGGACCATATGGATTTTGATCATTTACTTGCCGGGATTCCGGAAAATGAGTGTCGGATAGTGCTTGCCCATAACCCGGACAGCGCAGACACAGATTTTAATCAGCGGATAGACCTGATGATTGCGGGCCACACACACGGCGGGCAGTTCGTGCTGCCGTTTGTCGGCCCGCCCTCGAATCCGGTAGAGAACAAAACCTACACCAGCGGCTTGAAAATTTCAAAAAAAGGCGTGCGGGTGTTTATTTCAAAAGGTATCGGCTGGGGAACGTTTCCGGTACGATTGGCCTGTTTTCCGGAAATCGCCGTTCTTGAGCTTTTCCCATCCGATACATCTGCTTAAGGCCCTCTCCGGCGGCGGGTCTTTCTTGGGTGGCCGCCCTATTTTTGTGGGGTAAAAGTTGAAACGCGCATTATCGTTTTTATACTTTAATAACAAAGGACAAAAACAGAATCATTTTTTTAACTGGTGGCATGGCCGAATTGTCGGCAGATTCATCTTACACCAGCCCCAATTTAGGTCAAAATTAAAGGAGAGGTCTTTATGACAACCCATATGGATTATTTTGACAGTTTATGCAAAATCAGCCGGGCGTTTGCCTCTGCTGAAAATCGGGATACGCTCCTTACAAGGATCGTTGAAAGTGCGGTTGATACCATGAATGCAAAAGCCGCTAGTCTTTTTCTTGAAAATGCGGAAACCGATACATTCGTGCCGGCCGCGCAGACCGGGTTGTCCCCTAATTACCTTCATGCTCCGCCGGAAAAGGCGGCTAAGCCGATGGAAACCCTCAAAAAAGAGGGCTATATCTATATCAGGGATGCGACGACTGATGAACGCTCGGCCAACCATGACGCCAAAGCGGCGGAGGCGATTAAATCAATTCTGGTGGTGCCGGTCATTATCAACAACCGGGTAATGGGGGTGTTATCCCTTTATACAGCTGAAATCCGGGAGTTTAGCAATGATGAGGTCAAATTTCTGACAGCATTGGCCGAGCAAGGAGGGATGGCCATTGACCGGTCCCGCCTCATCACCCAGCTGCGCCATAATGCCCGGATGTTCCGGGATCTTTCGGCCGGTATTAACGCCTCACTGGACATCGCGGCGATCCTGCGGGTGATGACTGAAGAAGTGGGCAAAGCCTTGAAGGCCAAAGGGGCGACCATCCGGCTGGTGGATGAAAAAGAGAATAAGCTGAAGCTCACTGCCAGTCATGGATTAAGTGATGCCTATCTGAACAAAGGGGATGTGTCAGAGGACAAGGGCATTGCCGAAGCGATGAACGGTAAGACCACCATCATTAACGATGTCTCCGCCGCTGACGGCATCAAGTACTTAGAAGAAAAACAAAACGAAGGTATTGTTACGATTCTTGCCGTCCCCATCTGTGTCAAACACGATGTGATCGGCGTGCTCCGGCTTTATTTCGGCGCCCATCGCCAGTTTTATGAGGATGAAATTATGATGGTCGAAGCCCTCGGCCATCAGGGCGGCCTGGCTATTCAAAACGCTTCCTGCTATTTGCGGCTGGAAAGCGATATGAGGGGCATCAAAGATGACGTCTGGAGAGACCGGTCCCGGTAGTTTTAGAGCGGCTCCCCAGATATTTCGTTTTTTCATAGGTGCCCATAAGTTCCGTCTTTTCGATGATATGGCCTTTCATGGCCGCCTTAAGCGCTTCCCTGGGGGGTCAATATTTTCAAGTACCGTATCCAGCGCGTAGAGCCGGTGAAAATAGCGATACCGACCGGTGGGCGGGCACGTTCCGCCATAGTCGGTTATTTCCCAAGAAGGGAACTGTTTTGGATATGTTGAGAGTTGTTGATGGCTTCGGATGTTTCTGCACGGCCGTTTTAATCGCGGCCCT
>Ga0102934_1001756_pt1 | contig 15176 bp, 11 predicted proteins | sample SalPonR2_A_D1_MG_FD_78175 | JGI IMG/M metagenome (GOLD analysis project Ga0102934, IMG submission 78175) | Salt pond soil microbial communities from South San Francisco under conditions of wetland restoration - Salt Pond MetaG R2_A_D1_MG | ecosystem: Environmental > Aquatic > Marine > Intertidal... | reverse complement strand
CGAGCCGCTGGGGCTCGGTGGAGTCGCTGGGAGTTCGGTCAGCGGGTGCCGAGCTTCCGGGTCGCTTTTGGAGCAAGCAAAGGGGGCGGAAAGGACGGCTAGTGGTGTAAAGAAGTGTCGATACAGGATGTATATATCACAGCGCACACACGAGGGGATACCATTCTACCTCCTGTAAGGTTGGCCTGCCCGACAGATAGCTAGACAGTGTTTGCTTTTACTCAAGTTCAGTTATTAAGGCCCAGAGCAGAGACTGAGCCCTTGGTTCGCATGTACTCATACATAAGACTAGGCCAAAGACCTCGTCTGATATATACATTTACATACATGCAGAGGAGAAAAAGAAAAAGTGATCGAGGGGCACCTGCACGCGTATCCGTACTTGCCTGCCTGGCGACAATGGTTGTACCCTCCCTACTCACATAGACGCGAAGGGGTTAACATTGGTGTTGATACTACTTTTATAGCTCTGGCCAGAAAGATCGTTTAAGCAAGCCTGCGGATCGAGGCAGCCGAACCATTCCCTCAACTCCGCACAGCATACAGTTGTCCACGTCGATGCACAGCGTGTGCATTTTGCAGGCATCTGACTACGTGGTCACAAAATTGGGTATTTTAGCTATCTCCCTATACTCTCGAAACCAATCGTCCTACACTAGGGGATGGCATTGCATCAAACCGCCCGCGAATGTAACGCCCGTGAAGCTTGCAATCGCCATTGCGCTCGATACGAGCAGACTTAGCTGCAGAATGCACTTGTATTCTTAATGAAGGTCATTTTTAAACTTTTAAAAAACAATTTGGTTTCCCCTATCCAAAGTTTATAGGTACACCGCAACACGCCGACCGAGCCGGACCGCGCGTCTCACCGGCCGAGGCGTTGCATTCAATAGCTCGCCCATATATACGTTCTAATGCAGGCCACAGCTCGACGGATTGGCCTGTTGATTCTTCCTACTGCTCCTGTTCATCTCCTGCTGGACCGGCCCCAGCGCCTGGACGCCGCCCCATCCCCTCCGGCCCAAGGATGCTTTCTCCCGGGCCAGGGCAGCTTCAGCTTCTGGAGTCTTCTTGTTCAAGGCACTGCTCATCTTGACATTCCATACTATCGAAAAGACCACCGTTGCAGGCACTGTTTGCGGCACCAGGCCCGAGAAGAGCAACAGATTTGCTCCGGACCAATACGCGAGACCTGCTGCATATGTCGGTAAAAGCCGCTCCCGAAGCTGAGCGCGCAGTACATCCAGGCCACGGCCTTGTAAAAGATTGTTTCCACAAAAGCTGCCGATGATAAAGATTACCGAGCATGCAGCGTTGAGGCCGGATTTGGCGAGTGTCGCGGCGGCAGTGTCAACTGTGAATGCATGCGAGAGAAGATTGGAAAGGCCTTCATAAACTCACGTTCGAGACGCACAACAGCATGCGCAGGAAAGCAGGTAACGAGAGCTGTGAGCCCTCGACGACATCCATCGACAGCTTTGTGAGAAATGAATCAAACAAGTGAGCTATCGTCCGCGTTGAGATGCTACATAATACTCATTCCATGTCCTCGCACCAACTCACCTTTCGGGACAACACGATCTATTTTGGACCCCAAGTAAAAAGAAAGTGGAGTCACAAGAACAGCCCCTGTGAGCGCCATGCGGGCTGTCCGCTCTTTGCAAATCTCTTTTTTGCCTTCAAGTTGCTGGCATAGTACGTCCCCACAAGCAATCGCCAAGGTGCCGGGAAGGACTGCATTACATAGCATCGGGTGGCGCCGAATGTACCTCGAGGCCATGCTTATAGAAATGAAGAAGAATTGAGTAAAGGGGTTATGGGCAATGCGGGTGGCCCTGGGACCTGAGGAGGATAGTAAAATATAAGAAAGGATTCGCTGGCCTCACACCTTATATACCGTCGAGGCGCTTATTGAATGTCAGCTTTTCCTGTCATATAGACCTACCTCGATGGAGCACGCCGGTGCCAGCCCGAAACAAGTACAGGAACTCAACCGTATTTTTAATTTCGAAATATATCCCTGGTGTTTAATGCGCGTGCGGAAAGTTAAAAAATACCTTGCTGACCAGCTTCAAGCTGACGAATGTGCGAGTGGTCGCCACCGTCCACGTTGCTTTCCGTGCGCCCTTTCAGCCCTCCCGAGTTTCCAAGTCCCCGCCATTCGTGGTTGTGCAACCGACGATGCGAAGGATGCCTCGCACATAGCATAACAGACACTTGTAATTCTGCGCTCTTCAGAAGATCTTTTCAGGGGTTGCGACTCTCTGTCATGTAGGAAATATGTGCAGACCTCCAAGGACATTCCCACGTCATGGTGGAGTAACCGGCAAGATCCGATCTGCAGAAGTCAACGAGGTCCAGGGACAGCCTTCTCACCCTCGACCCGACCGAGAAAATTCCACAATACCTTAGCTTCATAAATGTGAAGGGTACACTGTGTTCCTCTTTTATGAACTCTACCTTTTTACTCGCGTTTTACGCGGTCAATGGTGTGGGTAAATCATTTTTTACCTAAAGGCGTGGGGAGCGCCATAATCAATTGACGCTTTAAAATATATGGTAGAGCTGAGAGTCTTTCCTAAAGCACGCACATGGAAATTCATGGCAACTTTTGTTTTTGACGGGTGCATTCTCCGTTTCGTAGTCTTGCAACTCGTATTTTCTTACACGCGGGAATCGCTACTTGATAATGAAAAACATCCACGAGAAGCATGATGCTTTTTCGGAGAACATTTCCTGGGATAACGTCCAGTCTTGACTCATTAAAAGGGTTCAAATAAAGGGCCTTCTAGTAAGACGCCTACAATGCCTCGTCTCGCAGGGGCTTCACAGTGTTCTGGGCAAAGTCCGACTCGTCTTCCTTGAGCTCCACAATGGTGGAGAAGATGAATCAGTGTATGGATCCAGTCTCATATCAAACAAATATTTGGATAATTCATCTTGATTGAATGACAGACTCAAAAATAGGTCTGATACGATTTGACCATAAGGGGAGGCCGTGCTATGGATTCATATGCAACGTTACCAAATAACAAAGGCAAAAGACGTCAATGCTGTTCGGGGACCACAGGAAGGAAATAAACGAAGCGAATTTTTACGTCTTGAAAGCTGATCGAAAGATGAATAAAGCTTGAAAATGCTTCTCTCCGATTCGAGGTACTCCCCCTGAAATCAAGGTAAAAATCATTTGCATGGTACCTAGAGAGCTCAAAAAGAATCAATATTGATGTAAAGGTAGCAGTGCAAGATTCTATATCGTATTTTTCATTGGTTGTATTATTCGAGTATTTTAGTCCACCGGCTCTGAGTCTATGAAAGAGGTGTCCGACGTGCTTTATGAAGGGCGGGAGGTCATTCTCGCGTGTGGTCAACTGAGTTGTCCCAATTCTGCTCTGCCGGGCAGACGACTTTCCGACGAAGTGCAAAGTGGGTGTCCATTGACAAAGCAGTCATGAAAATACTGCTCTTTGGGACGACTGGGCTTCTCAGACAGGCCATCGGTCTGAGCTGCGCGCAGGGACTGCGGTGTGCCACAGCGAGCGAGCGGTCTCTTCTGTCCCGTTGGCCTTTGGGGGAGTTGCCTTGCAGCACTTCATGTCTCTTTACCACACGGGACATGAGTTTTTGCTTGCGAAACAGCCACCTTGTCCCGATACACTTCATTGGTTGTCATTCACCATCACCCATAACAATGGTCAAGCCCTCAAGTAGCTCACATTCCTCCCGCCTCTCATCATCATCAGGGCCCATCTCTCGCTGAAAGCCCTCAAACCCTTGGTCCTATCAATCTTCCCGTGAATCATAAAGTTAAAAGCTGATGGCAACGAAAATGAGCCGATCGGGCCTTGTATTTGGAACAGCGACGGCTCTTATCATCGCATATTCAGCAATGGCCTTCAGTCCTGGAGGTGTAGGCATGGCGCTTCCTCTTGTCTTGGGCAACACGTATATGAACAGTAAGTAAAGTCTGCCATCAATTGAGGTACGATGCTTGCTCGAGTTTAAGCTGTGCGTATCATTTTTGTGCTCTAGCTAAGCTTTCTGGTTCGTTGCTGCAACTGATGAAAGATATCAACGACAAAATGCCCGCAGCCACATTCGATGTTTGAGGTTGTCACTATTGTGATAAATCGACCGTATATCTCTCTTTGCAAGCTTGATAAGCGCTGTAACTTAAGCCAACCTCAATTCCCTAATGTACTCGGCGCGCACAGACTTCTTCATCTGGACAACCCTTACGAGCGCATTCACAGAGACTTCAGGCCTTAAAGTGTCGCTTGACTTACTGGTTCTGATATGGCTTGTGAGCCGCATCGGCCCTTTAGAGGACTTACTTGAACCTGTCCGGCTGGCGGCGCTGACAATTATAGCCGCAGTGGGCTCAGCTTTATGCACGAGCGTTTTGGTTTTCATGTTTTATGTCGTCACTCGGTGGGAAACCCTGTTTTTCACCCCAATTTACGGTTATGGTCCTATTTTGATGGCCTACTTTATTCTTACAGCGCAGAAAGTGCCCACGGAGGCCTTTTTTTCACCTCCGAATATTTGTCGCGGCGTTTTCCCGTCCTTCTGCATGCAGCAGCTGCCCTTCACATTTTTCTGTGTCTCGGCGCTTCTCCGCGCGCTCCTTCCAATTCGGTTTGCAGTAGCGGGAAGCATGACAATGGATTTCCCCCTCCTGGCTTGCTCTTTCGCTGTGTCATGGTTATACCTCCGATTTTTCCAGCACAACAGCGATGGCTCCGTCGGGGACACGTCCGAAGATTTCCAATTGGTCAACTTGTTCCCTAGTGTAAGTGTGCTCTTTCTGTAAGCCATCTGGGGGGAAGAAGATTGGAAAAGGCATAGTGCACGTCTCATATGTATTTTGCGTAGTACACAAACACGCAGATAGGTTCAGAAATGCTAGGGAAGCCGTAGCCAACTCATGGATTCACTAATCCAACTCGTCTCTAGTTTTCACGTCCTTATTTGCGACCAGTGTTCGACTTCTGCTACGGTGTCTTGGCTCTCTGTGGACAATGCAAAGAGCGAGAGGTAGGGTCGATGACACGTCAAAGCCACCATCATACTGTTCGTCATTCGATCTATCCGGTAGCCTTTCATACTCTTTGTGGTTCGTGATGGCGAAGGCACATTTGTGCGATACGCTTGAGACAAAGCATGTATATCCTTACACATATATTTGCCGACGCCAACACATATTTCTTACCCTTTCGTACACAAACAAGCTCGCCATGGCGTCGAATTTAATAGAGGAAGAGGAGAATTTATTGCTCGGGAAAGACTGTTTTACAAGCCGGGCCAGCAACGACGTTCAAAATCATTCTCTACAGGATCAGAGATGCAATATTCACGGGGAAACCCCTGAAAATCGTTCAAAGACTGATTCTGTGACAGAACGAAGAAGGATTAAGGTATTTAAAATGTTGTATATACGAAAGTTGTCCTATCTTGTCAGTAAGTTTGCGGTACATATGGAAGAAAATACTCTCCCCTCGTTCATGAAGGAGAGGTGTTTGTTTCAGGTGTGTTGGTGTTGTTCTCAACGCAACTTTTCAGGCTCACGATACTCCCATGCCCTGTCTCCAAACTATATTTTAGGCCCTCCAGGCACTTGAGACACGCCTTCATAGCATAGCAGCGAAAGAAAAGGAAGTTTCCAAACTAAACGTGGCTTCAAGAACAGTTGATGAAGCGGCGCAGACCACGGCCGATGTTTGAATGGGTCCTTAGAAAATCTGTTAATTTTTTCGGTGAAAATAAGCACCACACCAGAGATCTTTTGCTGTTTTCGCATTTTTTTCCCACCCAAAAGGGAGCATTCTTGTTTTTATGTCGTTCAAAATCATACATGTGTATCTGAGCGATTTAATACATTGCGAAGAGAACATATAGTAATTATGTTAAGCCTATAATTCTCCAACGTGCGGTAACAAAACCAAAAGAATGGGACCGACGGCCTGAAAAAGAACAAGGAAGCCATGATTTTCATGTTCAAGATAAACGTATGTCATATCAGGTCTACAACACGCGCGTGCTGGTGCATCGGTTCTTTTTAGCGAAGATCCCCCGGCCGCGCCTCCCATCCATTCATCCCCCCCATCACAACGGGATTTGGTGACAACTGTCGAAGTGCGACCGTGCATAAGACGAATTCAACCGTAGAAATGTTGGGAGAACCATGCGGGTGCTGCTCATCGTTGTGTCGCCAAGTTGCAGGTTGTTTGCCAGTGCCCGTAGTGCCCGGATCTTGTAGAGCCGTGCGCCAACCGAGCGAGGTCGTTGAAATGGTTGGAAAAGAAAAATCTGACGAGCCCTTGTTCTGACCTGATGAACACCCAATCAAGCGGGGAAATTCAATGTCGAGCCTCCCATTTTCAATTCTTTGACCCAGTCGAATTTCACCCATAAAGTAGCTTTGGTGTCCATTCCGTGCTCTTTTTAATGCGATGTGGGTGAGGTGAATGTTTAGCCCGAGAGGCAGAAAAGAAAAGAGGCTATTACCCACCAGCGATGGAAAAAAAAAAGAGCGCACCAAAAATGAAGATAATTGCGAGAGACAATCGCGAATCCTTCTCAAACATGCCATGCATGATGCACACACCTCATGTCAACATGTCTTGGAGTGGAAATTACTGGTAATTGTGATGCGGAGAGCACCGACAAGAAGTGAGAGCTATTGCATTTCCGCTTAAACAGCTTCCGCTTATCTTTTAAAAGCCTTCAGAGGAAGGAGGTGGGGCTAGCGTTGCGACTCACTGAATCACCTGAACATCAAATTACCTTTTCCCGAAATTTTTTACAAGTCTACAGCCATCCACTCACAAGTGGGCGCTTTAAAGAAGGGAAGCAGGCAAACTATTTATTCTGCCCGCGCGCGCAATGGAAGATGATGCAGTGGTCCCGGAGCTTACTCAAAGCAACCTCTTCGACAAAAAAAAAGCGGACGAGATACCGCATCAACAACAACACCAACAAGCACAACAAAATTGGCAAAATCAAGAACTACATGACGCTAAAATTTTTGGGCAGCGAGCAGGTGCAGACGAGCAAATATGCGATGTTGAGCAAGAAACAAAATCATCGAGCAACATTTTCCGCAATCAAGCGTCAGCAATTCTCGACCCAACAGACGCCCTTGCTGTCTTAAAATCTGGACATTCTTTACAATATACGCCACCAGGAGCCTTACCTGAGGTTTCTCCGGCCAACTTCGCGACCGGCTCCTGCGTCTCTTTGACCGACCCTTATGGAGGCATGAGCGTGGTTCCAACTTTGTACACACCTGCGCCGGGGCCGGGGGCGACGGGAAACACTTCCCTTGAGCTACCGCCTACTTTTCGGATCGGAATGATGCAGACTGCAGTGGGAGGAGCTGCCTTTTTGAATGCTCCCGTCAATCCGGTGGCGGGTACTACTGAGAGCAGCACCGGCGGCATGGCTACTGCAGGGCCAGGCTGCAACGCTGGATCAGCCACTATCAGCAACCTGCTTTCTCTCCCATCACAATCGCTCTCATCTGAACGTATCGGTGAGCTCTTTGAGCCCTTACTGACCACCGGCTCGAGTTCCATCACGAAGAGTGCCGAGCAGCTCCTACACCACTGTCAGAGCAAAGAGCAGGAAGTCACGGCTTTGCAACACGCTCTCGCAGGGTTGATGGCCGCGCAAGGTCAAACGAATACCAACGGTATGAGCGACGGCAACAGGACCAGCGACGACGAAGTGGAAGCATTGCGGAAGAAGTGCCTCGAGTTGGAAAAATCCCAGAGCGCTGGAAGAACCGTGACGAACATACCAACATTACTGGCCAAAGCTGTAAAGGATTTTTTCCCTGAGCTGCTCTCCCCGACGCAGCTGTCAGACACGGAAGAGGAAATAGAGGATGCTCTCTCTGACGTGGACGTGGAAATCACTGCCGTCGAGATCCAAAGCACCGTGACCGGTTACCTCTCCAAGCGCGGGGTCGAGGAAGCAGTGCACGTGTTGAACGAGGCCCTGCACGACCCGTCAGTGGATCCGTACAGGCGAAACTCCCGGGGGTTCATTGAGGCCTTCGACCCTCATAGCTCCTCGATCCGCTTTGTCACGCAGAAATACGGGCCTCGCATGGCACAACTGGTAGCGCGGAAGAAGAGGGAGCAGGTGGACGTTGCCACTGCTTCGGCTGCTCGGCTCAAGTCTCTTTACGCCCTGGAGGAGGCGGACGACTTCAGTGTTAATGAAATGATTCTGAATTTGATGGCTGCTATTCGTGAAGCTCGCGATTCGGCCGCCTTGGCCCTCCTGTCGGAATCCACGCGCCTCGCACAGCAGAAACAGCCCGCGCTCGAGTCGGGGGGAGGGATGGCGACGACGACGACTACCACCTCGGGGAGGAAAGTCACGCTTAATCCTCGATTTTATGAGGGCGCCGCCAAGAAAAAGGACCGGATCTCTCTGGCCGGACCGCACAGCCAGTCTAATAGTGACCTTCCTCCGCTTAGTGATCGCAATCACACTGGCGGAAGCCTGGGCGGCAACGACGGCAGTCCTGGTGATAGCGGCGCTGGAGGCGGTAGCATGGACACAAGAGCCTTGACAGGAGGAAGTTTGTTGTTGTCCGCGGCGCATGCCGTCGGGGATGGTGTCAGGCTCGATGATGAACAAAGCATGGCAAGCGGTGCCGGTGGAAGCGGGCACAGGAAGCGGCGGCCTCGGTCGTCCACGGTGCTGGCTGAAGATTTGCGGGAGAGCTTTATTACGTACATGCGTATGCATTCCACGATGAGTGAAAGCAGCGCACAAATGTTCGCAGGTGCGGCGAATGCGCTTGTTCACCGAGTGCTAGTGGAACTGGAGGGGGACCGCGGGGCCGTGGACGTGTGTTTGGATTTCTCGGAACTTGAAGACCTGGTGCAGAACTACCATCAGGTGTTCGAGCGGCACACGAAGAATGCCTATGCCAACCTGCCGCGTATATGGAAAATGCTGCAAGGCTTTGTATCCTCGGGCGGTCGGCTGAACTCGACGCGTGGAAGACCGGGTCGGGGCCGAGGGGCCCGGGGAGGACGGGGAAGGAGGGGCGGAAGGGGGCCAGGCCGACGTTTTTCCGTGGCGCGAGAGCTGGAAGAAGCTGTGCAAGATGAAGAGGAGGACGATGAGGACGATGAGGATGAGGATGATGATGACTCTGTGTCGTCGGACGATGAAGAGTCGCGCAAGCGAATCAAGGTGGATGGGCCGGAGGACTTGGAACAGCGGCCCGCGCCTCAGCATGAGGAGGACGATGACGACGAGTACGACCTACGGGGGGTCATCTTTGGTCTCCCTCCCAAGCCGAGACCCAGACGGTACGGACGTAGACGCAAGCGTGGTGGCTATCAGGGGACAGGGAGCAGCTTTTCCGGCGGCTTATCGAGCCGCGCCGGAGCACTGGCGAATGGCGGAACTGGCGGGGGGGCAGCAGGATATATGGGAGGCAAGCGACCAAGCACGCCCATGATGGTCAATGAAGAAATTCGGATGGGCTTTTTGGGATGGATGGCTTTGAATACGTGCAACCGCGGCTCTTCTCTTAACACAATAGTGCGCAGTGTCAATAATTTTCTGGCTCGCTCCTTGCCACGTCTACCACGGTACGAGAATATGTCGGAGGGAGGCTCCCGAAGCCTCGATATAGAGAGTTTGCGCGGGCTCTTGGAGCGGAGCGAAGCGGAATTGACAGCAGAGGTGGCCCGTGGCACCAATCAATCATTGCGGACATTTTGGCGTCATTTCATGAATTTCCTGCGTGACTCCAGCGGTGAGGGGGACATGGAGTATTTCGTGACGACCGGCGAACAGCTAGACGCCGATGTGGTACCTGTTGGCGTAGGCGTGCCGGGATCTGGAGCTTATCGAAGGGTCGCGGACAGTGAGAAAGATGGGGGTCTCAGGGGGAGTCCCGATGGATCGGGAACAGCGGAGGAGGACTCGCTAGGAATGACGTCAGACGCAGGGAAGTACTTCAGGGTACCAAAAAAAGGTGTTAATGGACTCAATGGTGGCGGCGGCACGTTTGACGCGGAAGACAAGCGCATGAGGAGGAAAAAGAGAGGATTTCCAGATCCCGAAGGCTCTACGCATGACACAGAGAGCAGGAGTTTAATACCAGAAAAGCGCCGGTTGTCGAGCGTGCCATGCCGTGTCAGAGGGGGTTCTAATGGCGATGGGATGAAAGGCGAGGGCGTTAATGACCGGCTCGCAGATTCTCTCAAGCAGAACGAGGATTTAGATGTGCCCTTCACCGCGTCGGCGCAGGTGCAGCAGCGATCTCTCCCGTCGTCACGCGCCATCACTGGATTTACAGGGATCAATCTTCCGAACATGGCCTCTGCTTCGACAATGCGGCGACAGCAGGGGATGGTTATGGACCGCAATGCTCGGGAGGGATTTACGGAATGGATGAAGACTAATACAAAGATGCAGCCAGTTTCGATGACCACTGCCATGCGCACCGCAAACCGTGTCCTGTTCTCCATGTTATTGCTGCATCCGCAGCCGAACACATCGCTGGATCGTGCCGAAATGTCTTTGGAGCAGATTCGGGTGTTCGTTGACGAGCATTACCAAGATTTCTTGGCTGAGGTCGGGCGGACTGCAAATGTGAGTGTCAAAACGTTCTGGAGGCACTTCATCCGTTTCCTCTCGGGCGATAACGCTGTAAGAGAATTTAACAACGACCTTTCTATGAGCCTGCAGCAGCAACAACACCAACATAATCTCGAGCTTTATGAACAGCAACAAGCCTTGCAGCAGGCGCAGCAGCATGTCCTGGACCAAGTCCACAAACAGCAACACAAGCAGGAAAAGAAATTACATGAGCACGGGAGAGGTGCGGTAGAGCTTGCTTCTTCCCATTCGATCTCGCTTAATGCGACATCGGCGTCAGCCACAGATCATCCTTCTTCACTGTCACTCCCTTCCTCGGCAAGTGCGCCGCTGCTCGCTGGAGTGGAGGGGAAGAGCGGAAGGACTGGAGAAGTCTTTGCCTTCCATGGAGTGGATCCTATCTTGGCAGCGTCCACACCTGCCCATGTGACCTCCAGGTCTTCCAGCGTGTCCGCACACCAATCTTACAAGCCTCTGTCATCTTCTGACGCTAGAAGGGGCTCGGTGGGAAATGCAGAAATCGCTTTTGCATTTGAGCCACAACCACAAAATCCAAATGTGATAAAGCAACAGCAAGAATCATCATCATCATCATCATCACCACCGCCTCTTCAAAAATCACAAGAGCAGCAGCAACCACAACTACACCAGTCATCACAAACACTATTACTCCATCATCCACAACAACAACAACAACCACAAGAGCTACAGCAGTACCATCAACAACTGCGGTATCAACAGCAGCAGCAACAACAACATTGGGCTGCGCATTTGCACCCATCTCCTCAGCAGTACGCTGCTTACTTTTACCTGCAGCAGCAGCACCAGCAACAACAACAGCAAGAACATCAAAAAGAACAAAAACAACAAACACAAAATCAACAACAACATCTTCAACAACAACCACAACAACAACATCAACACCAACAACAAGGAGAAAAAGAACAAGAACGACAAGAACATCAACAACAACAATTACCACAACAACACCAACAGCACCTCCAGGAAGGTCATCACTGCCATAATGCACAGGATGTGCCTTTTCATTACCATGCCCTGATCCAGTCTGACGGCGTTGCGCAAATGACAAGCGCTAGAGGTGCTTGTTCAGGCCAGCAGACGGTCATCGACCAGCTATTGGTCGACCGCTTCGAAGCCTACATGGGGGAACTGGGATTTTTCAACCAGCCACAGATATGGACGGTCGTGCGGGATGTCGTCACCGTTATCCGTGGCATCATGGAACCCGCGGGGGAACACATGTTTCTGCGCAGCCCACAGGCGGTCACCGAATTTTTTGATCGGCATTTCGCCCATCCTTTAGTAGTGGCCAATGTGCAAAATTTGAAGCACTTTTATGAGTTTTGCCGTTCAATAGCACAATGAAGTCAGAAAACGTTAAATGTCGACAGAGTAGGTCGTTCAAATTGTAAGACCAACTTCGCAGCGCGAGTTTGCAGGTATGCGCCGATTTTGAAATTCATTAGCCAATGGCAATATATTTGCGTGCCAAGATGACATATGATTGACTTTTTGTATGATATGGTTATGTATGAAAGACGCAAATTAAAACTGATGGCTACTGCTTTCGCAGTCAGGTTGCGCTGAGTTTTGTTGAGGGACGTACGACCCCAGGCGCATGGGCCGCTCCTGCCCGCAACTAGCAAGCCTGGTAGTGTGCAGCAGTACCCTCCCGACGTATAAATTCAAGAGCACAGGATGCAAGGTACTGTTTCACGTCTTCTGGTCAGCGTTCACAGGCATAAAAATTGCCTTTGCATAAAAAGGGAGTGTGGATGGTATTTACAGGGGCATGGTCTGCCTTGCCTTCTGGTGCTTTGCCTCCCGCTCCCAACTTGTTAAACAAGCAGCAAGAGTTCAATTTTCGTTTTTGCTCTCTTTCATGCCTGCTTCAGGAGCGTTGTTGTGCTGTGATATTCTTCCCTCTTAGTGTGTATAGGATACTTTCCTCCCCAAACTCAGCTTCCCCTTCGGAGCTGATGCATCAGTTTTCGGAAATAGTTGCGAGTCGCAACTTGCGTCTGTCTCTTCAACTGATATGCTTTTCTGGACCTTTACAACTCTTCCCCAGCCTGATCGCCGCCATTATTCTGTTTCATATATCGAGAAAGCTTGCGTCAAGACCTCTATTGTAGTTTCCGGACTGAATTGTCGCATACCATACGCCATATCAACACATCAAATATTAAATGAATCGCTTCCAAAAAAGAAAGAAGGAGCAGCGTATTGAAAAGCAGCATCATGGGGGACTTCCGCTTTCTAAATCTCCAGAAGACTATCTGAGTGCTGCATTCATCGATGAGCCAGTCAAAGATAGCGTCGAAAGCTCTTGTCATCCGGCACCGGTGCCTGCCTCAAAGAAGGCAGGGGCAGCGCTAGTAGCGGAGAAGCTTGAAAAAGGCCTACAGACCCCTCTTTCTGAGGTACTGTCGTTACGATTTGCTTCACTTCCCCTTTCCACCCCTTCCATGATGTGAATTTTAGCTCTGTATCGTAATAACACTCATGTTTTAGACCATGTTCCTGTCTGAGGTGTTGTCCTCGCGAGCTGCTACATTCTCTTCTCCCTGTCTTTTCAATAACACTCCTCTTCGACCTCGCAGGAAAATGTAGGCTTGAAAATGTTGAAGCTGATGGGTTTCAAGACGGGTTTGGGTATTGGCAAAAAGGAAGATGGCATTCGCGAGCCACTCGCATTTGCAAAAAAGCGAGGCCGAGCGGGTCTCGGGGAGACAGAACGACAAGAGGAAGCAGCTCGCAAACGGGAAGCCTGGTCACAGGCAAGAATCCGTTTAATTGAGCAACGGAGAGAAAGCTTCCAAGCTGCCATGTCCAGCCGTTTCTCGGACCGGCGTGTCGCGTCAAATCTGGTAAAAGCCATGAAGACGATTGAAACACTGGACGTGCAAGCCGGCCGTGAGAGGTCCTGCCTTTGGTGGAGTTCGGCGGATGAACAGGGAAAGGAAGAGAAACGCTTTGGTCTCAAACAGGGTGTCCAGGAGTCAGTGGATTTCAAAGAAAAGCCGTCGATGCGCGATCAAAACGATACCGTTGCCGCCAACCAAATGCCAACAATGACCGAAGACCAGGAATGTTCGGTCGATTTTGAACTCTGGCAGACCTTGAAGAATGATGAAAAGCTCAGCCTTGCGACGCTATACTTACGGGAAAGCCACAGCTATTGTCTATATTGCGGGCATCAGTATCATAGTGTGGAAAGTTTAAAAGAAGAATGCCCAGGCAATAACGAGGATGACCATTGAGCTGAGGACACTGAGAACAATGTGACACATAAATTTGAGAAAGAGATGAAGAAAATTTTGACTTCATGTCGTAAGCGGCAAATAAGTTTCATTTGTAACTCTGTCAACAGGGTCACAACCACTTTCATTCGACGTAGACGGCAAAAGCCACCACGCTGCACCAAAGACTTTCCTGACCAACGGAGAAGTGAAAGATTGAGCGAGGAAGTATTTAAATCCTTAAAGACACCAGTCGTCAGAAAGACGAAGATGTCGCATTATACATACATTGGTAAATGCAGCAGAAGCATAATTGTCCGTTGCCGGGTCCCATAGGCACAGGGAAGCTATCTGCACACTCTGCCCTCGCTTCTCCCCTATTGCTACTTGTACAAGTAATTTAAACCGCGGAGTGTTTTGCGTTTCTGTCATATAAGTGATAAAGGCGGTGAGAGGAAGGTAAACTTGGTTGCCCCTGCAGTCTCGATAAATTAACACACTGCTTCCCAGATGTAAATCAATATTCTATCCCTGATATGGAAATATCTCGAACACCCATGTGAGTGCGTCCTTGAGTAACCATCCCCAGCTGTATTCGACGCATTTGGCAACACACCTTTTACACCTGCTTTCACGGCAGAAGCGATGTTTTCACCCCATTGTGTGACATATCCGTCATCGTATGATTTCCCGTGCAAGTTACAAGCTAAAACCTGCTCAATAACGAGTCGCGCTCTGACCGAGGAGAATTTTTCGCTTTCCAGTGGCCTTAGCTGATACGTTGGTAAAAGCTTTACACCGACAGCTTTCCCTTCGTGCGAATGATGTGCTGAAACGATGTGTTGCATTTCGTGCTGCAAAAAAAGGTTTTCACGCGTCAATATTTCAAAGTCCTATCCTTAGTTTTGTATCCTCTCGCTGTTTGTTCTTATTTTTGTATTTTTCACAAAAATATTTAAGTAAAAATGCCGCAGGGCTACCGTCGCCAGAAAAATTACTTATTAAAACAGAGAGATAAAAAGTCTTTTTGTTGGGATTTTCGCATGATGACACGATCTTACGCAGCGACAGAATCCCTGTTCAAGACTCGTCTTTTAAACAGAGCAATAACCTGGTTGGGGGCAGGCCGAAAGCACGATAGCCCTGAAACGGCTTGGCTGGAGCCGACGCTCGCCGGAAGCGAGTGAGGGAGGGAGGGGGGGGGGGGAGAAGGCCGGGGGGGGGGGCGGGGGGGGGGGGGGGAAGGAGGGGGGGGAGGGGACATTTCCGTTTCCGGGG
>Ga0102934_1001754_pt1 | contig 15191 bp, 12 predicted proteins | sample SalPonR2_A_D1_MG_FD_78175 | JGI IMG/M metagenome (GOLD analysis project Ga0102934, IMG submission 78175) | Salt pond soil microbial communities from South San Francisco under conditions of wetland restoration - Salt Pond MetaG R2_A_D1_MG | ecosystem: Environmental > Aquatic > Marine > Intertidal... | reverse complement strand
TTAATCTCGTCTTTTACTTTTGTTTTTGTATAGGATTCAAACTCTTCCTTAAAACCTCTGTTGTTTTCAAATTGCCTCAGCACGGAATTGCTTGATATTTTTACGGAAATTTCAGATATAAGATCTGTAAGGGCATTATCTTTAGCAGCTTTAATGTAATTATCTCCCGATTTATTGGCCATTCCTATGCCAATGTAATATTTTTCACTGACAGGTCTTTCTCTAACCCATTGTGGTTTTTTCTTTCCTCCGGCTGACAGATGACTTGAGGAACAGGAGCAAAGTGTGAGAAGAAATATTACTGTAAGTGCCCGCGAAAGATTTTTGTATAAATTCATAATTGCTTTATTTTGATTTATCGTAAAGATAATTATTAAATTATTTATTATCCAAAAAATTAATTTTCTTTATTCTTTTTTATTTCATTTTCTACAAATTCAAAAACCTTGCCATACTCAAACCCTTTTTGCAATAAATAATTCACAACCTTCTCTTTTTTCTTTATTTCTGGCATTTCAGAAAGGCTATTCATTTTTTTTTGCAATTCGTTGATTAGAATTTCCTCATACAATTTTTGAGAAATTTTATTTAAGGCCATTTCTATAACTTTTTCTTCAATTTTTTTATTTTTCAGATAAGCTTTAATCTTCTGTTTTCCCCAGTGGTGAAATTTTATTTTATCGTTAACAAATGCCTGGGTATATCTTTTATGGTTAATGAAGTCTTCATTTTTTAATAAATCAATAATCTTTTCCTGCTCTTGGTTTCCAACTTTCCAGTGTTGCATTTTTTGTCTGATATCCTCCTCACATTTTTCTCCTCTCATGCAGAATTTAGAAAGTTTCCGGATCAAATTTTGTTCTTCGCTCATAGGCTGGATTTTATAAACCTGTCTTTTCCATTAATGTCTTTATGGAGTACAATTTTCCTAAATCCTTTCTTCGAAAGCAAAGCAGCCACTTCATTTCCTTTTTTTTCATTGATTTCAAAAAAAAGGCTGCCGTTTTTTTTAAGGTGGACTAAGGCAAATTCGCTGATTTTATCGTAGAAAAATAAAGAGTCGGAATCATCAACAAACAAGGCTTCAGGAGGCTCAAAATATTTGACATTATCCGGGATCAGGGGCATTTCTTTATTTAAAATATAGGGTGGATTGCTGACTATGATGTCAAAACTCTCAAAGCCAAATTCCTGATCAACAGCAATATCGTGCTCAAGAAAATGAACTTTTACATTATTAACGGATGCGTTTTCCCGGGCAAGATTTAGAATTGATTTATTTATATCAGTTGCCCAGACTTGTGAATGGGGAATAATTCTGGCCAGGGATATTGCTATACAGCCGCTTCCTGTTCCAATATCAAGAATTTTTGGATTTGTTAATTTATTATCGCTAATAACCCATTCAACTAGTTCTTCTGTTTCCTGGCGGGGAATCAGGACATTTTTGTCCACCTTTAACCTGCAATCGCGGAAATATGTTTCTCCTGTAATATATTGTACAGGCTCTGCTTTTTTTAACCTCGAAACAATTTCTTTTATTTTTTTAAGCTTTTCTGGAGCTGGGTTTAAATTTTCCTTTAAAAGAATCTTTGTTTTTTCTAAATTTATTGTATATTCATAGATGATTTGAATTAAGCTATCGATTTCACGTTCAGGATAAAGTGCGCTCAATTCATTCTTTATCCATTTTGATAAATCGTTCAGGGAAGCGAAATCTTTCATAAGATCAAAAATAAAAAATTGCATATAAATATAAATAATGTTATCAGAAGATGAAAAATATATTCGCCGGTGTAATGAACTGGCTGTTCAGGGAGCAGGATATACTTCGCCAAATCCATTAGTTGGTTCGGTTGTGGTGTACAATAGAGAAATAATTGGCGAAGGTTATCACAGGGAATATGGAAAAACACATGCTGAAATAAATGCAATTGAATCTGTTAAAAACAAGGAGCTTTTAAAAAAATCAACTCTTTATGTGAATCTGGAACCTTGTTCTCATTATGGAAATACTCCTCCCTGCGCCAGACGTATCGTGCTTGAGGGGATTCCCAAAGTGGTTATAGGAACCACTGATACCTCATCAAAAGTTGCAGGGAAGGGCATTAATATTCTGAAAGAGGGGTTATGTAATGTAACAGAAGGAGTGCTGGAAGAAGAATGCAGAGAGGTCAACCGAAGATTCTTTACATATTATGAAAAAAAAAGACCCTACATTATTTTAAAATGGGCTCAGACAATGGATGGGTTTATCGATAAAATAAGAAATGCCGGAGATCCCATTCAACCTAACTGGATCACCAATCAACTGTCAAAACAACTCGTTCATAAATGGAGAACTGAAGAAGCCGGAATATTAGTTGGGAAAAATACGGCCGTTATGGATGATCCCCAGTTAACAGCAAGGGAATGGAAAGGAAAAAATCCTTCCCGTTTCTTAATTTATGAAGATTTGAATTCCATGGATTCTTTAAGATTAATGAAGGATGAGTTTCCGTTAACCGTATTTCGTGATCAAAAAATGGTTTCTGATTTTCAACATGAAAAGCAAACTAGTAAAGAATTTATAGACATTGGCTTTGATCAAAAACTGGAAAAGGAAATATTGAGGATTATTTGGGAGAAAAAAATAAATTCTCTTATAATAGAAGGGGGAAGCCAAACTTTACAAAAATTTATTAATAAAAAACTGTGGGATGAGGCAAGAGTGTTTGTCGGGGAAAAAATTTTCGGGGAAGGAATAAAAGCTCCGGAGATTAAAAATAAAAAACTAATAGAAATGGAAGATTTAAAAGAAACAAGATTATATTTTTTTCGTAAAAATTTATAAACCTTTCATTTTGCTTTATTTATATCTATTTATTTATTATTTTTGGAATGATTTATGCTGGAATTAAAAAGATTGATAACAATAAATATTATATAGCCATGAATACCTTCAAAGTAAACACACTGATAATTATTCTGATTCTTATCGGAGGCTTGTTTTCCCAGTGTACAAATAAACTCTATAAAACAGGAATGGAGTTTTATGATTCTGGAAATTACAATGATGCTGTAGCTCAATTTTCGAAATGGATTGAAGAAGATACGGACAATTCCAAAGCTTATGTTGCCAGGGCAAATGCTTATAAAAAACTGGATAAAAAAAGAAAGGCAGCTGAGGATTATCAGAGAGCAGGAATGTTTAAAAAAGATCCTGAATTGTTTATGAAGGCCGCCAACTTGTATATGGAAATAGAGGATTTCGAAAATGCAAGTAAAATGGCCCGGCGTACCATTGAGCTGGAAGACGATTATATAAAAGCCTATAAGCTGGATATTAAGGCACTTATCGAATTGGAAAAGTATTCAGAGGCTTATGAAAATAGCAAACGATTAACAGAACTGGAAGAAAATGGACCTAATTATTATTGGCAAGGGTTTGTTGCCGAAAAACTGGATAAAAATGAAGAGGCTGAAAATGATTTTCGAAAAGCTTTAGGATACATGCCTGATGATATGTCTACCCATATTGCCCTGTCCCAGGTTCTGTTAAAAACCGGGCAATATGATAAGGCCCTTAAAGCATGCGATGAAGCATTGGCAGTTGATGCGAAAAATAAAGATGTTTTGTTGATTAGAAGCAAAGTATACAAACAAAAATTAGAATATCCCAAAGCAATTAATGATTTATCAAAAATTCTGCTTTTTAGTCCGGATGATCAGGATATTTTCTTTAGACGTGGCTTATATTACCAGGAGTTCAACCAGAATATGAATGCGTTAAATGACTTTAGTAAGGTAATAAGTCTTGATCCGCAAAATGCCAATGCATATTATTTTCGGGGTAAATCACACGAAGAAGTCACCAATTATAAAAAAGCGATTAACGACTACGAGAAGTTTATACAACTGGCTGCTAAAGATACTTTGGTACAGGATAAAATTGCAGAAGTAAAAGATAGACTCTATGAACTCAAAAAGGAGGATAATGCACCTGAAATAGCATTTGCTGATTCAATCAATAGAGAAGGTAAAACTTTAATTATTCCTGGTGACGCGGAAAAAATTTTCTTGTCAGGAACTATCATTGATGAAAATGATTTGAAAACCTTTAAAATAGGAGATCAGGATATTGATTACCAAACCAAAGAAGACAAAATAGTTTTTGCTGCAAAAGTACCCCTGAATGATAAAAACGGAATAACAGTTTTAGTGCAGGATGTATATGACAACACCAGAGAATTATATTATCCGGTCAAAAAGACAGAAATCACGCCTCCTGAAATCAAACTTATAACTCCTTATGCTTCGGATGATGGGGAAATATACCTCCAAAATGACAATTCAAAGTTATATGTTGAAGGAAAAATCGAAGATAAAAGTTTGATTAAAGATATCTATATTGAAGATAAAGTAGCCAGTTATTCAGAAAGAATTCAAAATCCTCAATTTTCGGCGACAATTGATATTTCAAATAAAAATGAGATAACAGTTAAAGCTATTGACATACATGGCAATACAAAAACCCGACAGTTTAAATTTAATCGCGAGGGAGTTAATATTGCCAAAGACAACCCAATGGGTAAAACATGGGTGGTCTTTATAGAAAATTCAGATTATGAAACTTTTGCCAGTCTTGATGGACCAGTTAAAGATGTAAGTGAAATTAAATCCGTACTTGCTAATTACAGGATTCATAATTTTATACACAAGAAAAATCTTACCAAGAGGGAGCTTGAAAAATTCTTTTCAATTGAGTTAAGAGATTTGGTAAGGGCAAATAAAGTAAATTCATTGCTTATATGGTATGCAGGTCATGGAAAGTTCATTAATGAAACAGGTTACTGGGTGCCCGTAAATGCTGACAGAGATGATGAATTTTCATTTTTCAATATAAATAATTTAAAATCTTCATTACAAGCTTATTCAAAACTTGTTACACATACCTTGGTGGTGACCGATGCATGTGAATCAGGACCTTCTTTTTACCAGGCAATGAGATCAATTCAAAAAAAACGAGACTGCAGCAACTGGAGGGATACACAGGCAAAATCAGCTCAAGTATTGTCTTCTGCAGGCTATGAACTGGCTGTAGATCAATCGCAGTTTACTAAATCTTTTGCCAACACATTGGCTAATAATCCCAATGCCTGTTTGCCTATTGAGGACATTGTATCCAAGGTGACAGTGGCTGTATCTAAAGCCGGAAGACAAAAACCTCAATTTGGAAAGATTGCGGGACTGGAAGATGAAGGAGGCACTTTCTTCTTCATTTCAAAAGAGAAATAAAAAAATATATTTATGATACATTTTGATTTTAATTTATCAAACAGAGTTACCCGATCTGTTCTTTGGGTAACTCTTTTTTTTATTTTATTTCTGCGCTCATTAGCTGTTGAAGCACAGGAGTACTACTTTGATCAATACAGTGTTAAGGAAGGGTTGTCTCAATCAAAAGTATATGACGTGGTCCAGGACGAACAAGGATACTTATGGTTGGGAACAGAAAGCGGCATATCCAGGTTTGACGGAAACAAATTTGTCAATTATACCATAGATAAAGGCATTGGTGAAAAGGCAGTACGTTCCATTTATATCGACAGGAAAGGGAGTATTTGGTTCGGACACAAAGCCGGAACAATCACTTATTACAATGGGAAAACTTTTCAGGTGCACCCACTAAGTAATGTTCTAAATTCTGATGTAACCTCCGTGATTGAAGATAAACATCAGCAATTTTGGGTTTCTACTTCAGGAGATGGTGTGATCAGGCTGGAAACTCCTTACCAGATGGATACCTCAAAATTGAATTACAAGCAGTTTAAGGGAAAAGAAATAGGTGACAGGGCCTTTGGAAGTTATATTGATAAGGACAGTACATTATTTTTTATCACGGATGCTATGATAAAAAAATATAACTATGAAAAGGAAAATTTTGTCAAATTTCATCCGGAAGGATTAACCAGCTATTTTCAAATAACTTCAATGATGGAGGACAGCCGGGGGGATCTCTGGTTTGGAACATATCATGGCGGTATTTTCAGGTATTTCGCACAAGAAGACTCCTTTAAAATTTATGATTCCAAAAGAGATGGAATTGCAAATAACTGGATTAGTTGTATAAAAGAAGATAGCAAAGGGAATGTGTGGGTTGGAACATGGGGGGGTGGAATATCCCGGTTTTCAGGAAAAGGAATAAAGACTTTTAATACATCAAACGGCCTGAATGATAATAAAATATGGGCCATTGAAGAAGATATGGAAGGCAATATCCTGATAGGAACAAACGAACATGGTTTGCTTATTTTTAAAGGAGAACAGTTTGTCACATACAATGATGAAATTAGTTCAAATCCGGGAATTATTGATCCTCATGTGTATGCTATCTATGAAGATCAAAAAGGCCATTATTGGTTTGGGACAAATAACGGGATTACTATTTATAACCCTGATGGAGAAGAAGGGAAGAAGGTACGGTATATAAATAATGAAAATAATATGATCGGGGACCAAATTCGGTTCATTAAAGAAGACAGAGATGGTAATATCTGGATAGCAACCAATGATAATGGAGTGACCCAGTATTTCCCCGAAACAAATGATTTTTTCTTCAATCCGGTGTTAAACCGACCTTTTAGAAAAGGCTGGATAACTGAAGTGAAAATTGATCAAAACAATTATTTATGGATTGGTACCATAGAGGGCATTTTCTGTTATGATATTGATGCCCGGAAAGTTAAGGACTATTTTAGCCAGAAAGATGGAATTGCCGGTAATTCAATAACAGCGCTTTACATCGATGACAAAGAGAGGATCTGGGTTGGTTCAGAATATAAAGGAATCACTATAATTGATGATAAAATATTTAAACAGATTGATACCGAAGATAAAATATCCCCTACTGATATTATTCAGGATAATACAGGGAAAATATGGATAGGAAGCAGATCTAAAGGTGTATATACTTACGAAACAGATAGCCTTGTTCAAAAATATTCACAGAATAATGGTTTGCTAAGTGATCACATAACTCTGCTTAATATTGATGATGATAATAATTTGTTTATTGGAACAAACCAGGGGTTAAACATGATATCACAACCCGATGGAGAAATTCGCACTTATACAAAGAAAAACGGTTTTACCGGCATTGAAACAAAAGACAATGCCACTTATAAAGACCACAAAGGGAATTTTTGGTTTGGAACTATTAAAGGAGCGATAAAATATAAGCCAGAGTATAAAGGAAAACTAATTTCTGAACCACAGACCCATATAGAATCAATGCTTGTTAATATGGAAAAAACTCCAATGGTTCAGGATAAAAAATTTAATTACACAGAAAATTCAATATCATTTAATTTTAACAGCATTTCCCTCACCAATCCTGATGCGATTAAATATAAAATAAAATTAGAGGGGGCAGACAAGAAGTGGAAACCATTCACAAATCAAACCACGGCAAATTATTCAAGTTTGTCTCCGGGAGTATATACTTTTAAAGTAAAAGCTCAAAATTATGCAGGAATATGGAATACGGAACCTGCTACCTATCATTTCGTTATCAAGCCTCCCTTTTATCAAACATGGTGGTTTATTCTGGGGGTAATCGTTATTGGTATCGTGATTATTGTTGTTTATATTAAATTAAGAGAAAGGAATTTAAAGAAAGAGAAACAAATTCTCGAACAAAAAGTAGCGGAACGAACAATTGAAATAAGGAACAAAAATGAGGAACTGGAAAAGAAAAACAATGACATTTTGGATAGCATACGCTATGCAAAGAGAATACAAGTGGCTGTATTACCTCCCGATATTCCTTTTGAGGATATGTTTTTGATATTCAGACCCAAGGATATTGTCAGTGGTGATTTTTACTGGTTCGAATCGGTTGATAACAAAGAATTAATGGCTGCTGTAGATTGCACAGGGCATGGAGTTCCCGGAGCTTTTCTTTCTATCATGGGTCATAATTTGCTTACCAAAATAGTAAAAGAATACGGAATCATGAGGCCCGACTTGATCTTAAATAAACTGAATCATGAAATTATGATGGCCCTGCACCAGAGCAATGTCCATGGAGAAATGGTTGTCAATGATGGAATGGATATGGCTTTAATGTGTTATGACAGAAATACCAATACGTTAGAATTTTCCGGGGCATATAACTCCTTATATCTTTACCGGGGTAAAGAGCTGGAAGAATATAAAGCCAATCGATTTCCTATTGGCAGGACGGCGGGAATTGAAAACAAAAAATTTACCAATTATAAAATAGAAGTGAATAAAGGGGAGACTGCTTACATTTTTTCTGATGGTTATGCAGATCAATTTGGAGGGGAACAAGGAAAGAAATTTAAGTCACGACCCCTTAAAAACTTCCTGGCTTCAATACAGGATTTAAATATGCATCAGCAAAAGGATGCTTTAGAGAAGAATTTTGATGAATGGAAAAAGGATTATAATCAGGTTGACGATGTAGTATTTATAGGAAAACGATTTTAACCCCGACTTAGGCGAACTTAAATTTTTGAAAAAAATTTTAGTGAACCTTAGTCGCTGTCGGAGACAGGAATAATTCTTGAATTATTCGGGTTAAATGTTACTTTTGTAAGTGATAAATTAATTTGAAAATGACAAATAGATGAAAAAATTTAAAAAATTTGTCACTTATATTCCTTTTCTTTTTGCTGTATATTCAGGTTTTTCACAACCCATTACCCATAATGCAGAGGTCAGTTTGTTAACCTGTTCTTCAGGGAAAGAATTGTATGCTACATTTGGGCACAGCGCCATTCGGGTATATGATTCAATTACTCAAACCGACATTGTTTTTAATTATGGGGTTTTCGATTTTAATACACCCAATTTTTACTGGAAATTTGTCAACGGAAAATTAAAATATCAGTTGGCTATTCAGTCTGCCAGGAGATTCATCAGGATGTATGAAAAAGAAGGAAGATCAGTGATTGAAGAAAAGATAATCCTTAAAAAGGAAGAAAAAAGGGACCTTTTGGCCTACCTTCAGAAAAATTATCTGCCCGAAAACCGGTATTATTTGTATGATTTTTTTTATAACAACTGCTCATCTAAGATTTGGGATGTAACCGTTAAGCAAGTGAATCAACCCCTGTATTATGATTCAGAAAACCAGGGCAACATTACTTTTCGGCAGATGCTCTATCCGTATCTCAAAGATCTTCCGTGGGCAAAATTAGGGATTAATATATTGCTGGGAATGCCAGCTGATGAAATAGCGAATTTCGAGGAACAAGTGTTTCTTCCGGATTATTTATCCTATAATATGAGTCATACGCTCAGAGAAAAAAACAAAAACAATGCGCAGAGTTTGTTGGGCCCCAGAAAAGTACTTGTGGAAAAGAAAACTCCGGAGCATAATGATAAGCTGAAGCCTATCCGGGTGTTCTGGATCTTCTTTGTACTCATTTTTATGTTGACTATTCTGGGAGTTTCTAAAAAGATTCTTTCAATTATTGATTATATTATATATTCTTCGGCCGGACTTTTGGGATTGCTTTTGACTTTCTTATGGTTTATTTCAGAACATCAGGCAATGAATGCCAACCTGGATTTATTGTGGGCCAATCCAATAGCCTTTTTAATAATCATAAGTAAGATTTTTTCCCTAAAAAAAATTAATAAAAACTTAACCTTTCTATACCTGATGTTTTTAATTGCAGGGCTAGTAAGCTGGATCTTTATTAGTCAATATCTTAGCCCGGTAATTCTGCCGGTAATTTTAATAATTTTAATAAGAATTATATATTCCTTAGGGGAGCTTTTTCATATTTCTTTTATTGGTTCCAAACTATTCAGTTCAAATATTAAATTATATGAAAAGGTTAGGAGGAATAACTCTTGATGACCCGATAGGATTGCTATTGGATTTTACCCCAGACTAATTAAATGTTATACAAACTACTCTTATAAAAAGATTTTTGTGTTATTGATTAAACCTTCACTTGATTAAGGATTCGAAGTATATTTACTTAACCTTATAAAAGTCATTATGAAAATTAAAATTTGTTTTATATTGCTGATAACCATTGCTTTAATAAAACCAGCATTTTCTCAGGATACTGATGATAAAGGGATACAAAGTAATGTAACTATAATAGGACCAGGAGGCTTCAGTTTACCTTTTAAAATTGCTGGTAATAATACAGAAGGTCCTAGCTTAAGAGGATTACCCTTTATTCACAAAAAGTGGGAAAAAGGGAGGCTTCTTTTAAAAGACAAAAATATCACAGGCATCGGGGTGCGATATAATGCTTATTACGATAGAATTGAACTCCTGAAGGGAAATAAAGCATATTCTATATTTGAACAGGACAAGGTAAAAAGAATTGAATTGCTGAACAAAGACAGTTTAATAAATCAAATATTTATTTATACAGCACATATAAATACTAATGGTGAAAAAGAATCTGGATATTTTCAGTTACTTATTGATGGAGAAATAAGTCTTCTTAAAAGATACACCTGTAAGATAAAGAAACCTAACTTTTCTTATTCCATGAGATCTGGTCATCGCAATCCGCGTTATGTTCATACGGAAAAATATTACATAAAGAAAAGCAAGGATTCTATTGCCAAACCAATTGAAATGAAATGGGATGAGTTTTTCGCTTATTTCGGAAGTAAAGCAAAAAAGATGAAGGATTACGCCAGGAAAATTGATTTGTCTCCTGCAAATGAAAAGGATCTGATGCTTATTCTGAGATACGCTAATACAATTAATTAGAGGTTGACTTGCTAATTGATTAGTCATTTCTCTGTGGGTTGTCTTTATATTTTATAAGGAAAAAACAAGTTTATACCTTTCTGATTTTTTATAGGTAAATAGGAGAGTAATTTTATTTGTCTTTCATTAACAATATTTGCTATAGCATTTATTATTAGAAGTTTTTGCCCACATGCAGAATGAATTTTTCTTATGTTGTATTGATTAAATGAAACAAATGTTGATATTAACTCAAATTGAAAGTTTCATTTTATTATTTTTGAAGCACATTAAAAATTCAAAATGGCATGAAAAAATTATTTTTTTTAATATTCATTGTTTTAATTGCAGCATGTAATCAAAATAATAAATTTGAGATTAATGGTGAAATAGAAGGAGTGGAAGGGGAAGCTGTTTATCTGAAAGAAAAGCTGCTTGGCAAAAGTCAGGTTATAGATTCAGCAAAAATTAATCAAAAAGGGATTTTTTCTTTTAAACACACCATCGAATATCCCAAGTTTTATCAACTTGGTTTATCAGATCAAAAATTTATTACATTACTCATAAAGCCGGGAGAAGAAGTGAAAATATGGATTCCTTCCGGAAATTTTACCAATTATACAGTCGAAGGGTCTGTGGGAAGCCAGAAGGTTAAAAAACTTGAAAACAGACTCAGAAAGACGACCACAAAACTAGATTCATTATCGGCTATTTATAACAAAGTTCAAAATAAAAAGCAAAGCAGTAAAAAATTAAATGAAATAGACCAGGAATACCAATCAATTATACAAAATCAAAGAGACTCTTCTATTGCATTTATCCTTGATAACCTGGGTTCTATGGCAAGTATCATGGCTCTTTATCAAAAAATTAATGAGGATACTTATGTTTTATATAAAAACAGGGATTTACAGTATATTAAACTGGTGGCTGATTCCCTTCAGAATAAATATCCCGGATCAGAGCATGTCAAAGCATTGATTGCTAACAAGGATGACTTGATAAAAAAATACAATAATCTGGCCGAGAACAAACGCTTTCAAAAATATGCAGAGCAATCAGATTTTCCGGTACCGGTAGTTAAATTGCCTGATTTGAAAGGTGATACAATTTCTCTTAAAGAGGTAGATGAAAAAATGTTGCTCCTGAGTTTTTATTCTACAAAAGACAGGGGCAGCCTTGAGAGAAATCTGAAATTAAAAAACATTTACAAGAAGTACCATTCCAAAGGTTTTGAAATTTACCAGGTGAATTTAGATAAAGACATGGAAAACTGGGAGAAATCTGTTAGGTTCGATGAATTGCCATGGATTAGTGTGGGAGGAGCTGATGGAAGAAACCAATATTATGGGAGAGTCTACAATGTAACTGAATTACCTACAGATTTTCTGCTTAATAAAGAAAGGGAAATCATAGCCAGGAATCCGGATATTGAAGAATTAAAAAGAACTTTATCTGTTGCACTTGATTAACTATAAGAAATGAATGGGAGCTGATACAAAAAAAATATATTTTGCCTCTGATTTTCATCTTGGAGCACCAAATTATGAGGAGAGCCTTTTACGGGAAAAGAAACTTCTGGAATGGCTCAATGCAATAGAGCCAGATGTTGGTGAATTATATTTGCTGGGAGATATTTTTGATTTCTGGTTTGAATATAAGCATGCAATACCCAAGGGTTCAACCCGATTCCTTGGGAAAATAGCTGAATTTTCTGACAAGGGCATACCCGTTCATTTGTTTGCCGGGAATCATGATATGTGGCTTTTTGGATACCTGCAAAAAGAAACCGGGATGATTTATCACAAAGGATCCTTAACAGTAGAGTTGAAAGGTAAAAAATTCTTTCTGGCCCATGGAGATGGGTTGGGACCCGGGGATAAAAAATATAAACTATTGAAGAAGCTCTTTAGGAATAGAATAGCTCAATGGTTGTTTGCGAGGCTGCACCCGAACCTGGGGATTGCCATTGCACGAAAATGGTCGTGCAGCAGCCGTATTGCCAATGGGGAACCCCCTAAATTTCAGGGAGAAGAAAAGGAATTGCTTGTTCACTATGTTAAAGAGCTGGCAAAGACAGCGCGTTATGATTATTACATTTTTGGTCACAGGCATACTCCCATTGACCTGAAAATTAATGAAAACATCAGGTACATTAATCTGGGGGACTGGATCACACATTTTACTTACGGAGTGTTTGACGGCACTGATTTTAAATTAAAAAGCTGGTAGATCAATTGGTTTTCAATTTAAATTTCCGGACATGCAGTATTTAGGGAATAAATTCAAATCAGCCTTCAATGGCATGAAAGAATTCACCTTCTCGGAAAAAGATAACCTGGTTCACGTTGCAGCTATACTGTTGGTAGTTATAGCAGGGTTCGTTTTCAAGATAGCCGCCGGGGAATGGATCGCCATTATTTTATGTATTGGTATGGTTCTGACTACTGAAATGATTAATCAAAGCATTGAAAAAATTTGCGATTATATTCAACCCAAGTCAGATGACCAGATTAGGAAAACAAAAGATATTACTGCAGGAGCAGTACTCTTTGCTTCAATTATTTCCGTAATTATTGCCCTGATTATTTTTGTTCCTAAAATTATTTTATTTCTGAAATAAATTACTTTTCGAAGTAATTTTCCAATCTTTTCCGGAATATTTTTTTATTCACATTGTTAATGTTTTCTACAATAGCCATAATCTGACTCCTTCTTTCTTTTTTGGTCATTTCACTTATTTTTTTCGCATCACTGAAAACTATGTGATCCACTTCATAACCTGTTTCATTCAGACTCATGGCTACAGCAGCATTAAAATTATCAAAAATAATAATAGATGGAAGCTGGTCTTTTGAATAATCGTTCACAGCTTTCAAAACCATTGTTTTTATATACTGAATCTGTGTCTTTCCCAAATAGTTGGCACCCAATAATAATTTTACCATATCTATTCTTGCCAGTTTCTTTTTCTCTTCTTTTTTCTTCATTCTTCTATATTTCCAATTTCCTGCTTCCTTAAATAATTCTATAAAATCCTCAGGCACATCGTTCAGACGATTCAGATTACCTTGATTTTTGCGGATTTTATACTCTTTTTGTGCATAACGCTGGTTAACAGGAGCATAATAATCCCATTTCTTTGTTCGTCTGTATGATTCAGTAACAGGACTTGGTTTCCAGTTAGTCTCAGGTCTCTTCATGAGGGGGGCAGTAAGCTGCAAATAGTTTTTTTCCAGGGCGTAAAGCAAACAATTTATAAAATGGGCCCATCCTCCTCCAATTGAATTATGCAGAGCGCTCCACAGCGTTTTGTCAGCTGAAATTGTTTGATTGCTATCAGGTTTTTGCTCATTTTCGATTTTTATATTTTTTAATTGCTCAATAAAAGTTTCTGAGAGCCGGGCAGGATAATAGGTATATTGATTTCTCTTCTCACCATATTTGCTGTCTGAGTGAGGCAGTTGGTTTACATCCAGGATATAACTGCTATCGTTGGATAATTGGAGATTAATTTTAAGATTCGAACCCCACTTCATATTTTTAATATCGGGTTGTTTAATATGCTGACCATGAAGATTAAGTGTGAAAACAACAGCAGATAAGAGCAATATAGTTCTTTTCATTTGGATAAAGATTAATTAGTAGTTTTATATTCTGAGATTTATTTCTTCTAAAGTCTCCATTTTTTGATACTGCATCCCCTGTAACCCTTATGCTTTATTCATTGCCTTTTGTCTATATGATACAGGTGAGGATTCATTTGGATCATTTTTAACTGTTGAATGATAAATAATAAGCGATTCAATAGCTATTGTAAATTTAGGATTTTTCATTGAGAAATTCGAGGGAATTCGGGTTAAATTATTTGCATGGGACTCAAATGCAAAAAAGCCGCCAGAATTTTCATGGCGGCTTATACTATGTTGATTTTTCAGCAAGACTTATTTAAGATTATTCTTCATCCAGCATTACTTTCAGGATTTTGATGGCAGCGTCAGGGATAGTGGTACCGGGACCAAAAACACCCACAACACCAGCATCATACAGATATTTATAATCCTGTGATGGGATGACACCCCCTGCAATGACCATAATATCTTCTCTGCCAAGTTTTTTGAGTTCTTCTATTACCTGGGGCACCAGGGTTTTGTGTCCTGCTGCCAGGCTGGAAACGCCAAGAATATGGACATCATTCTCCACAGCTTGTCTTGCCGCTTCGGCAGGAGTCTGAAAAAGGGGTCCGATGTCCACATCAAAACCAAGATCAGCGTACCCAGTTGAAACGACTTTTGCTCCACGATCGTGTCCATCCTGGCCCATTTTTGCCACCATGATACGTGGTTGACGGCCTTCTTCTTCTGCAAACTTTTTAACCAGCTCCCTGGCTTTTTGGTATTTATCATCATCTTTGGATTCAGAAGAATATACTCCGGAAATTGAGCGTGTAACAGCTGTA
>Ga0102934_1001752_pt1 | contig 15195 bp, 14 predicted proteins | sample SalPonR2_A_D1_MG_FD_78175 | JGI IMG/M metagenome (GOLD analysis project Ga0102934, IMG submission 78175) | Salt pond soil microbial communities from South San Francisco under conditions of wetland restoration - Salt Pond MetaG R2_A_D1_MG | ecosystem: Environmental > Aquatic > Marine > Intertidal... | reverse complement strand
CCACGGCCATCATCGCCCCCACCACACCCGGCAGCGGCCCAACCACCCCTGCCTCGGCACAAGAAGGGGCCAATCCGGCGGCCGGGGCCTCGGGGAAAATACACTGATAACAAGGGGTTCCACGATGCGCAGCAAAGACACTCACTTGCCCTTCCCACTGCGACAGGGCCCCGGAAATCAGCGGTTTGCCCAGCGCCACGCAAGTCGCATTGGCCAGATACCTAGTGTCAAAATTGTCCGTGCCATCAAGGATCACGTCATATTCGGCAAACAGGTCTGCCGCGATCTCCGGCGTTAACCGTCGCTGATACGCGCGGGCCTCCACATACGGGTTTTGCGATGTCATCGCGGCCACCGCCGACTGCACCTTGGGCAACCCGATGTCAGAATCTTTATGGATGACTTGACGTTGCAGGTTCGAGTTGTCCACGAGATCGTCATCAACCACACCAATCGTTCCCACACCGGCAGCGGCCAAATACATTAACGCGGGCGATCCCAGCCCCCCGGCCCCGATCACTAGAACCTTGGCTTCCTTCAACGCCTTCTGTCCCGGCCCACCGAGTTCTCGCAAAACGATGTGCCGGGCATACCGATCCAATTCGGTTTCGGAAAACAGCCCTTTCTTTTCAGGCTCTTGCCGCGCTTCAGCACGGCTACGAAGTGCCTTCAGGCCCCAACGATAGGCCAAGACAATCGCGGCGAACCCTCCGATCAAAAGCCAAAGCGCCGGGCTCTCGCCAGTGGCCATCCTTAGCGGATGCCCATCGGGCAGGATCAGATGCAACAGCACAACCCCCACCCAAAGCATCCCGATCATGCCCCATCTCAAGCGTTTGGGGGTCTGGAGCAACGCCCCCACCCCCCAAAGCGCCGCCGCCATGACCAAGACCAAAAGCATCAGGTAGCCCCCGTCGAACCAAAGCCGCCCGCGCCCCGGTCTGTCACATCCAGATCGTCAACCAAATCAAATCGCGCCTGCACCACAGGCGCCACAACCATCTGCGCAATCCGCATTCCATGGGTCACATGGAAGGCCTCTTGCCCGGAATTCATGACGATCACCCCCAAAGGGCCGCGATAGTCGCTGTCGATGGTGCCGGGGCTGTTGGGCAGGGTGATCCCGTGCTTGAGCGCAAGGCCGGATCGAGGCCTGATCTGAACCTCGTATCCATGCGGAACAGCCAGCCGAAGGCCAGTCGGAATCAACACCCTCTCCCCGGGATCAAGAACAATACCGTCGCGCGCCTCGGCTGGGAAATTCGCCCGCAGATCGGCGCCGGCCGCCCCCGATGTTTCATAGGACGGCAGGCCAAGGCCCGGATCTGCGCCCTCATCCCAAAGCATTGAAATCAGGACCATTTCCGCCCCACAATCCGTGTCAAAATCTCTGTTCCCTAGGTCAAGGACTTCGCGATGCGTTCCGCCAAACGGCGGGCAACATCGTCTTTCGACATGCGCGGCCAATCCTCGGCCCCGCTGTTAGTGATCAAGGTAATGTCATTTTCCCTGCCGCCCATGATTCCCGTCGCATGGCTCACATCATTGGCCACGATCCAGTCACAGCCCTTACGCTTGCGCTTGGACGTGGCATTGTCGATCACGTCATCGGTTTCCGCGGCGAAGCCAACCACAAGAGACGGTCGCCCGTCGTCCATCTGGCTGACCGTCGCAAGAATGTCCGGGTTTTCCTCGAATTCGAGTTTGGGCAAGCCGCCCTTGGCCTTCTTCATCTTGCTGTCGCTGGCACTGGCAACCCGCCAATCCGCCACAGCCGCCGCAAAAATCGCTGCGTCGACCGGAAGGGCTGTTTGCACGGCCTCAAGCATCTGCTGCGCGGTTTCAATACGCACGGTTTCGACACCTTCAGGTGGCGCAACATCCGCAGGCCCGGTAACAAACACCACCTGCGCGCCAAGGGCCCTCAGCGCGCTCGCAATTGCCGCCCCTTGGGCGCCGGAAGACCGGTTCGCGATATACCGCACCGGGTCAATGGGTTCATGTGTGGGGCCGGAGGTGACCAAAACACGCTTGCCCGTCAAAGGGCCATCCACCAAGGCCTCCTCAACCGCCGCGACAATCTCAAGGGGTTCCGCCATTCGCCCGGGCCCATGTTCGCCACAGGCCATGTCGCCCTCGTTCGGGCCAACGAAGCGGATGCCATCACCCTTGAGTGTCGCGATATTGCGTTGTGTCGCGGGATGATCCCACATGCGCACATTCATTGCCGGCGCCACCATGACCGGCGTGTCCGTCGCCAACAACAGGGTCGAAGCCAGATCATTGGCATGCCCTTGCGCCATTTTCGCCATTAGATCTGCCGTTGCGGGTGCCACAACTATCAAGTCAGCGCTGCGGCTCAGTTCGATATGGCCCATCTCGGCTTCATCGGTGAGGTCGAACAGGTCACGGAACACTTTCTTGCCTGCCAAAGCCGACACCGACAAAGGGGTGACAAACTCTTCTCCGGCTCGGGTCAGAACAGGCGTCACACTGGCGCCACTCTCTCGTAGACGCCGAATTAGATCCAGCGATTTGAAGGCCGCGATTCCGCCACCAATAATCAGAAGAATGTGTTTCGATGCCAACATGGCGCGTCCCCTTGAGCCCCGTTGCGACACTAGGCCTTGCCCGGTCAGGGGGCAAGGGCATGCCTATTGAAACGCGGCGCAGGGATCGGGGCGATCTACCGGATCGGCCGTCACCACCTCGTCGAACGTCCCGTGAATGTTACGCCCAACCTCGGCTTGCCCAATCACGAGCAAGTCAAGCTCGGGGGCGACGCGCTGAAGATACGAAGGAACGCCCCAATCGCGGCGGGCATGTCCGTTCCCGGTGATGACAGCCACAGGGCCGCCGGTGGTTCGCATTGCGGAGACGACCGCGCGCGCCAATTCAGCGTCACGCAGGCGTTGGATATCGACCATAGCTGGCAGGAGTTCTTCAGGGAGTGCATCACAATGCGCGGCCATTTGCATGGCCTCGCGTTTAATTTGTTGCGACTCTGGCAATGGCTCGCTCAGACCGTAGAGTGCAGCATTACCCGAGAAACCGTGTGCCAGACCCGCATCACGCACACCGCGTGCCACGTCCCTGGGGACCTGCGCGCCATAAATCTTCGCATCAGGCGCAGCGCCAAAGATTGGATAGTACATCGAGAAATCTGGCCAGCCGGACTCGCCCCACTTCAACGCCGCGGCCAACTTTTCCTTGCTGGACCTATTCTCAGGGGTCACCGCTGACGCTTGGTCAGGGGTCAGCATTTCAAATACGATCGCTGCTGGCTGCAATTCATCCACCCGCTCGGCTTGAAGCGCGTGATGCATCGGATTGTCGTGTATTTCGCCTAGGATCAAGACATCCTGAGCGGCCGCCGGCAGTGACAGTACGGCTGTGAAAAGAAAGGCGGCAACTCGGATCATGCCAATAGGCTTTGCACCTCCGACCCATGACGTTCAAGATGTTTGCGCATTTTTTGAAATGCTGCCGCTTCAAGCTGGCGAACCCGCTCCTTACTCAGGCTCAACTCCTCGCCCAAGCTCTCCAAGGTACGCGGTGCATCACGCAGTTTACGCTCACGCACAATAAACCTTTCACGCTCATTCAGCTTGTCCATTGCATCCGTCAGCCACGACCGAAGCGCCTCTTGATCATGGTCTTGTTCGACCAATTGATCGCCACGCGGGCCTTCGTCTTCAATCGTGTCGATCCATTCCCGACCTTCGTCTTCGACGGATTGCGTCGCATTCAATGAAAAATCCGAACCCGACAGGCGGCCTTCCATCATCTCAACATCGCGAAGCGGCACACCCACCTCATGAGCGATCATCTCGCGCAGCTGATAGCCATCCAATTCTTCGCCTTGGGCCATCGCTTCGCGCTCAATGCGCGCCTGAACCCGCCGCATGTTGAAGAACAAGGACTTCTGGCTGCTGGTGGACCCGGTGCGCACCATGGACCAATTGCGCATCACGTAATCTTGGATCGAAGCTTTGATCCACCAAACCGCGTAGGTCGAGAAGCGTACACCGCGATCCGGGTCAAACTTGTCCGCTGCCTTCATAAGGCCAAGGCCCGCCTCTTGGATAAGATCATTCATCGGCGCGCCGTACCGCTTGAACTTGGACGCCATCGAAATCGCCAAGCGCATGTAAGCGTTGATCAAGCGATGCAAAGCCTCTTCATCGCGCTCGTCACGCCAAGCGTATGCCAGTTTCAATTCGGTTTCCGCATCCAGCAATTCTGCCTTCATGGCGGTGCGGGACATCGAGTTTGAATGTGGTGCGTCTAGTGCCATTTTATGACCCCCCAGTCTGACGGTCTTCAATTGCGTCCTTTTGCATTCAGTCACCAAGTGGTACGCAAGCAGGGCTAAATCGGATCAAAACGGGCTCAAGAAAAAGATGCTACCAAGACTCACTTTGGTGCTTGGCGGGGCAGCGTCCGGCAAATCGGCCTTTGCTGAATCGCTGGTCAAAGGAACAGGCCGGAAGCTGACATATTTTGCCACCGCCCAGATTTTTGATGACGAGATGCGCGATAAGGTATCCCGCCACCAAAAGATGCGCGGCACCGAATGGCACACAATCGAAGAGCCGCTTGATTTGGGGCCTGCTTTGGCGGCGGTCGAAGGTGATGAAGTTGTCCTGTTGGACTGTGCCACTATGTGGCTCAGCAACCATATTCTGGCAGACAACGAACTAGACAAGGCTGGACAATCTCTGATGGCGGGTCTTTTGCATTGTTCGGCCCCGGTGGTCGTCGTTTCCAACGAAGTCGGCTTGTCCGTAGTCCCCGAGAACGCTCTTGCGCGCCGATTTCGTCAGGCACAGGGCGAATTGAATCAAAAACTCGCGGAACGGGCCGATCTTGTCGTCAACGTGGTTGCCGGCTTGCCGCAGGTGTTGAAGGGCAACCTTCCGTGACCCGGGTCTTTTGGGTGCGCCATGGCCCGACGCATGCAAAATCCATGGTGGGGTGGTCTGATATCCCTGCGGATCTGAGTGACACCGCACAAATCGGCAGGCTGTCAAAACACCTCCCGGAACGTGCTGTGGTGATTTCATCCGACCTGACGCGGGCGACGGCAACCGCCGATGCGGTTGCAGGGGGCCGACGACGGCTGCCCCATGATCCGGATCTGCGCGAAATCCATTTCGGAGATTGGGAGCTTCAAGCATTTGATACCATTCCGGATCAGGAGCATTTGCGCGCCTTTTGGGAGTATCCCGGCGATATTCGCCCCCCCGGTGGCGAAAGCTGGAATGACGTGACCGGCCGAGTCAGCACTGCCATTCAAAGGGTTATGGACCTTCACCCCAACCATGACATCATCGCTGTCGCGCATTTCGGCGCGATCCTCACTCAAGTGCAACAGGCCCTGCGCGTCACCGCGTATGAGGCCTTCGCACAGAAAATCGACAATCTTTCCGTCACCGAATTGCACCGCCGGTCTGATGGCTGGATGGCGCAGAGCATTAACCACTTACCCTGATGTCGCTTTGCTTATGAGCTAAGTAATCGGCCGCATCGCCAAGCCTGTTAACACTTCCTCAACCACCCAAGCGCTACCCATGGTTAACCAAGTTTAATCAGAGGTCTCCAGACATGGTCGCGCGCGCTTACACTGTCGCCTTCGAAGGGGTTGAGGCCCGGCAAGTCGAGGTGCAATGTGCAGTGACCCCCGGCATGCCCGCCTTTTCACTCGTTGGGCTGCCCGACAAGGCCGTCAGCGAAGCCCGTGATCGTGTACGCACGGCCCTCAGTTCCATGGCAATCGCCTTACCCTCCAAACGCATCACCATAAACCTCAGCCCGGCGGATTTGCCTAAGGAAGGCAGCCATTTCGACCTGCCGATCGCCTTGTCCCTTCTTGCCGCGCTTGAAATCATTCCAACCGATGCCGTGGAAGGCACCTGTAGCCTTGGTGAGCTATCACTGGATGGCTCCCTTATCCCGGTAATTGGGGCATTGCCGGCCGCGATGGCCGCCGCCGAAGAGGACCGTACGCTTTTGTGCCCCAAAGCCTCGGGGGCCGAAGCCGCTTGGGTCGGTGCCGCACAGGTCATCGGTGCAGCCAGTTTGGCAGACGTGGTCCGTCATTACACAGGTCAGTCCCCACTCGCCCCCGCCGAGCCCGGCGAGGTAAGCACCAACAGTACGGGGCGAGATCTACGCGACGTCAAGGGACAAGAGCGCGCCAAGCGTGCGCTCGAAATCGCGGCGGCGGGTCGACACCACCTGATGATGGTCGGCACGCCCGGGTCCGGCAAATCAATGCTGGCGGCCCGCTTGCCGGGCATTCTGCCTCCCTTAGCAGCCCCCGAAGCCCTGGAAACCTCAATGATCCATTCACTTGCGGGATTGCTGGATGAAGGCGGCATCAACCGAACGCGGCCATTCCGCGAACCCCATCATACCGCTTCGATGGCAGCCATCGTGGGCGGCGGGCGGCGCGCCTTACCCGGCGAGATCAGCCTTGCCCACAACGGTGTGCTTTTCATGGACGAGTTTCCGGAATTTCCTCGCACGGTGCTGGAAACGCTACGGCAACCCATTGAAACTGGTGAGGTTATCGTCGCCCGGGCGAATGCGCATGTGAAGTATCCCTGCCGGTTTATGCTGGTGGCCGCCGCAAATCCATGTAAATGCGGCTATCTCTCCGATCCGGCCCGCGCCTGTGCTCGTGTTCCGCAATGCGGCGCCGACTACATGGGGCGAATCTCGGGGCCACTGATGGACCGGTTCGACCTACGCATCGAAGTGCCGCCGGTTGCTTTCACGGATCTCGATCTTCCACCATCCGGCGAGAGCAGCGCCGAGATCGCCGCACGCGTGGCCGCTGCGCGAACGGTGCAAAACACCCGTTTCGACGATCAACCGACTATGCATCTCAACGCCGATGCCGAAGGTGAAGCCTTGGAGGAAATCGCCAGCCCGGACGCGGAGGGTCGTGACCTCATCAACCGCATGGCCGAGCGCTTTGGGCTGACGGCACGCGGGTACCATCGGGTACTTCGGGTTGCGCGCACGATTGCCGATCTGGACGGCTCAAAAAGCGTTCGGCGTCCGCATGTCGCCGAGGCGGTCAGCTATCGCCTCAGCGTCCCGACCGAGAGTTGATCCAATTCGCCACCTGCTTCAGCGTCGTCACCGCTTCGGGCAAGAGGTTGTGAAATAACGGCCAGACGTGCGGCAGGTCGTCTTCGATCACTTCGGTCACGTCGGTACCTGAATGTCGCAGATGCGCGGCCATGCGCCGGGTATCATCCAGCAGGATTTCAGTCGCTCCAGCCCCGATCCAAACAGGCACTTTCCCATCGAATGCTGCGAAAAGCGGCGATGCGCGAGGGTCGCGTGGGCTTGCCCCCTGCAAATACATTCCGGCCATGTCGTCGCTGCGTTCCACCGGTAGCACGACATCAGACGTGCCGTTTCGCTCCACGCTTTCACCCGTGAAACCAATATCCGTGAGCGGTGAAAACGCGAAACAGCCGATAGGTTTCTTCAAACCATGTTTGGTGATCTCCGCCAAAAGCGAAAGCGCCAGCCCTCCGCCCGCACTATCGCCGCCGATCACAATCGCCGGGTGCCGCTGTGATAGCTCGATGTAGACGCTCAACGCATCTTCGAGCGCTGCGGGAAATGCATTCTCGGGGGCCAACCTATAGTCCGCAAGGCACGCAGGACGTCCGGCATAGTGCGAAAGACGCGCCAGCATCGCCTGATGCGTCCGGGCAGACCCAAAGACATAGCCGCCACCATGGAAATACAAGATGACGGGTCCATCTTGCGTCGCACCCGGACCATGGGCCCAGATAACCGGAACGCCATCAATCGTCTCGTTTCGAAACTGGCTCCCGCGTGGCGGCCGGAACCAGAAACGCGCCTTCATCTCGAAGCTCCGGCGCAACTTTTCAGGCTCTTTGACGCGGGCCAAATGCGGCCGCTCGAACAACCGTAAAGATTTATTCAGCACCGGTCGCATAAAGCTCATGCACACCGTCCCTCGATCGCGTCCCAGATCTTCGCGGTCACGTTGACCCCATCAAAACGTTCAAGCTCCTGAATACCCGTCGGCGAGGTCACGTTGATCTCGGTCAGGTAATCGCCGATCACGTCAATGCCGACGAATATCTGCCCTTTTTCACGCAAAAGCGGGCCGATCCTTTCACAGATTTCGCGATCACGGTCCGTCAACGCCACCTTTTCCGGTCGCCCGCCAACATGCATGTTCGAACGGGTTTCACCCTTGCCCGGAATACGATTGATCGCGCCCACTGGCTCTCCATCCACCAAGATAACGCGTTTGTCGCCATGCTTGATATCGGGCAGGAACTTTTGAACGATCAGCGGTTCGCGGCTGAACCCGGTGAAAAGCTCATGCAATGCACTCAGGTTTCGGTCCGCTTCGGGCAGATGAAAAACCCCTGCACCACCGTTGCCATAAAGCGGCTTCAGGATAACGTCGCCATGTTCGTCCTTGAAGGCACGAATGGTATCAAGATCGCGCGCGATGGCCGTCGGCGGCATCAAATCAGGGAAGTCCAGAATAAGGAGCTTTTCGGGAAAGTTCCGAACCCAGAACGGATCGTTCACAACCAATGTTGCTGGCGTCAGCCGCTGCAACAGGTGGGTTGTCGTGATGTAGAACATGTCGAAGGGCGGATCTTGCCGTAGCCAGACAACATCGAACTCTGACAAATCCACGGTTTCTTCATCACCAAGTTCAAAGTGATCGCCCTCAACACGCTGGACACGCAAAGGCCATCCTCGCGCCATAACGCGCCCCTCGATATATGACAGCCGGTCCGGGGTATAATAAAACAGGTCGTGCCCGCGCGCCTGCGCTTCTTCGGCGATACGGAACGTGCTGTCGGCGTTGATGTCGATCGGCCCGATCGGGTCCATCTGAAAGGCAATCTTCATAGGCAGCCCCCAAGGTTTCTGGTTTCAACCTACATGGGCCATGCCGCGTGCAAGCGCAAATCAGAAATGACTGAATGCGCTTTGCTGTATGGTCACCTGCCCGCTTTCGTCGACCACAGCAAGGTCGAAACGAACGCTGGCCAATTGCCCATCTTGCACCTTGGCAAGGTACTCCGAGGCCGACGCGTGAATGCGCTGCATCTGCTGCGGCCGCAGGCGCGCTTTTCCTTCGTCAAAGGTTGTCGCCTTTTTCACCTCGCAAAAAACGATCTCTGTGCCGTGCTGCAAGATCATGTCAATCTCGCCGCCTTTGCCGCGCCAACGCGTTTCCAGGGTTTGCGCACCCATTTGTTGATAAGCCCGTTCAACGGCATTTTCCGCAGCAAGACCCGCCAAGTAAGCGGTTTGCCCTTGTAGGCGACGCGTGCCCGAGGATGGGTTTTGCCTTGATGCCTTTGCGGTCAATCGCCTTGGTCTCCTGCGTCTTCTTGGGCAAGCTGCAAAGCACGCTGATAAACTTGGCGTCGCTTCAAGCCCAATTTGCCCGCCACGTCATCAGCGGCGTCTCTAACTGATTTGTCACGCAAAACATCGCGCAGGGTCGAATCTAGGTCGGCTTCACTAACACTCGGTAAATTTCCACGGTCCACCAAGACCACGACCTCGCCTTTCAAAGTCCGCTCGGCGCAAACCTGTGCAAGCTCCTCCAGCGTCCCGCGCATCACCTCTTCGAACTTCTTGGTCAACTCGCGGCACACCACGGCGCGCCGCGCAGGCCCCAACACCTCGGCAGCATCTCGCAGCATCGCCGCAACGCGTTTGGGCGATTCGTAAAACGCCAGTGTCCCGGGCACCGTTGCCACGTCTCGCAGGGCGGTTTTTCGCTTGCCCGATGCATTCGGCAAAAAACCGGCAAAGAAAAACCGATCGGTCGGCAAGCCCGAAACGGTCAGTGCCGTGATAACAGCTGACGGCCCGGGCGCCGAGACCAATGGCAAGGAGGCATCAATGGCGTCCCGCACCAAATCATAGCCCGGGTCCGCCACCATTGGCGTGCCCGCCTCCGACGCGTAAACAACGGACTTTCCCGCTGCGATGTCGTGCAAAAGGCGCTCTCGTACCGATGAATTGCTGTGATCGTGATAAGCGACGAGGGGTCGCCCCCCCAAAGCAATACCATGAATATCCAGAAGCTTTCGCAGGCTTCGCGTGTCTTCCGCCGCAATGACATCCGCCGCCGAAAGCAGGTCAAGCGCGCGCAAGGTAATGTCGCGTGCCGTGCCTATCGGCGTGGCGACAAGGTAAAGCCCCGGGCTCAGTTTCGCCGCTGTCTGATTCACCACTGGACCCGCCTCGCATGACGTTTATTATCGGGGCCGAAGCCAAGCAGAGCGCAAGCCCTGCCGCAACACCCGAATTTAGGAGCGTCCATGTTCGCCGTTTTGTACCCTGCCCGCAAGGCGCTCAGCCGCCTGATCATCCTATTTTCGCTGTTTTGGCTGGCAGCTTGTCAGCCCGTGTCCCTTTCGGGACCAGCGGGGGGCGGTTCTTCCATCAATCCCGCAAAACCGGTGCCCGTCGCTCTTCTCGTGCCCCACGGTGCATCGAGTCCACAGGAACAACAGCTTGCGCGAGACCTTGAAGCAGCCGCACGCCTTGCGGCCGCCGACCTTCAGGGGGTGCAAATTGATTTGCGCGTTTACGGGACAGCCGGCAACGCCTCGCAGGCCCGCACAGCGGCGCTCAATGCCGTGGCGGACGGTGCGCGCATCATCGTTGGCCCCCTACACGCCGAGTCAGCCAATGCAGCGGCGGTGGCCGTTGCTGACCAAGGTGTCAATGTCCTCGCCTTTTCGAACAACCCCACCATCGCAGGTGGCAACCTGTTCATTCTCGGGCAAACCTTTAACAACACGGCAAAGCGTTTGGCCAACTTTGCCGCGCGCCAAGGCAAGCAAAGGATTCTCGCGGTTTACTCTGAAAACCTCGCTGGTCAGCTTGGGCGCAATGCAATCGAACAAGCCGTTAACTCAAGCGGTGCGCAATTCGCCGGCTCGGTGGGATATGAGTTTTCGCAACAAGGTGTGGCCTCTGCGGTCCCACAAATCAAAGCCGCCGCCGCGCAATCAAATGCTGATGCAATCTTTATGACCTCGAACACGGCGGGCGCGCTGCCACTCTTTTCGCAAATGCTGCCCGAAGCGGGGCTAAGTCCGGGTAGCACTCAGTTTATCGGCTTGGCACGTTGGGATGTGCCAGCACAAACCACTTCCCTGCCCGGTGTTCAGGGGGGCTGGTTCGCGGTGCCTGATCCACAACGCGATGCGGCCTTCAAAGCGCGCTTTCAAGCCGCGAACGGCAACGCGCCACATGTCATCAGCGGACTGGCCTACGATGGTATCGCCGCCATTGGTGCCCTTGCGCAATCGGGCTCCAGTGATGCCTTGAGCCGCACGCGCCTGACCCAATCTGCGGGCTTTCAGGGCGTGAGTGGCGTCTTCAGGTTCCGCCCGAATGGCGCCAACGAACGCGGTTTGGCCGTGGCTACCATCCGCGACCAACAGGTTGTAGTCATCGACCCTGCACCGCGGGGTTTTGGCGGGGCAGGCTTTTAACACTGACCCGCGAAGAAACACGTAATGAAAGATGCTCCTCACCTGCCTGACGATCTGATCCGACCTGCGATCGACATCTTCGACATGTCGGCGGTCGATCACGCTTTGCAGCAAGCGGCGGAAGACGCGGGCGGAGATCTCACTGCCCTGCGTCGCGAAATCACCAACATTCTGTCTCAGGCGATGTCGGATGGTCGCGCAGCTATCGCCGAGGGTTTTGCCGAGCATCCATTTGATTCCCGCCCCACGGTACGCGCCTACAGTTGGCTCACCGACAGGATTATCCTGAGCGCTCTGAACGTAACGACACAGCACATCCACCCGTTGTCCAACCCAACGGACTCCGAGCGCTTGTGCGTCTTTGCAGTTGGCGGATACGGACGCGGCGAGATGGCGCCACAGTCCGATGTCGACCTGCTCTTCTTGACCCCTTACAAGATCACTCCTTGGGCCGAGAGCGTCATCGAAACCATGCTCTACATCCTGTGGGATCTCAAGTTGAAGGTCGGCCACGCCAGCCGCACCATCCGCGACTGCCTGCGTCTTGGCGGTCAGGACTTCACCATTCGCACGGCCCTGTTGGAGAACCGTTTTTTGGCCGGGGACCGGCAATTGGCCGATCACTTCAAGAAACGCCTGTGGCACGAGCTTTTCGAGGGAACCGAGCGCGAATTCATCGAAGCAAAGCTGGAAGAGCGCGACAACCGGCACGAAAAGCAGGGCGGCCAAAGATACATGGTCGAACCGAATGTAAAGGAAGGCAAAGGCGGCCTACGTGACCTGCAATCGCTGTTCTGGATCGCCAAATACCTGCATCAGGTCGACAATGTGGCCGAGCTTGTGGCCCTAGGCGTTTTCACAGAAGATGAATTCGATACCTTCGCCCGCGCCGAAAGCTTCCTTTGGGCCGTCCGCTGTCACATTCACTTATTGACGAAACGCGCCACCGATCAGTTGACCTTCGACTTGCAGGTCGATGTAGCCGAGCGGATGGGTTATCGCGATACGGCTGGCCGCCGAGCCGTCGAACACTTCATGCAGGATTACTTTCGCCATGCCACACAAGTGGGCGACCTGACGCGCATCTTCCTGACCAAGCTCGAAGCGGCCCACGCAAAATCCCAACCCCTTTTGCAACGCATCTTCCGGCGCAAGCGTAAGCTCAAGGATGGCTACGAAGAGGTGCATGGCCGCTTGGCCATCGCAGATGAAACAGCTTTCCTCTCCGCGCCGATCAATCTGCTGAGGGTCTTCGAAGAAGGCCTTCGCACCGGGTTGTTGATCCACCCCGACGCCATGCGCTTGGTGACGGCCAACCTTGACCTGATCGACGACACCCTGCGAAATGATCGCAAAGCGCAAAAATTATTCCTCGATTTGCTTTTGAAGCACGGCAATCCGGAACGCGCGCTGCGGCGTATGAATGAACTGGGTGTTCTGTCGGCCTTCATTCCCGAGTTTGAGCCCATCGTCGCGCTCATGCAGTTCAACATGTACCACAGCTACACGGTGGACGAGCACACCATCCAATGCATTTCCAATCTTGCTCAAATTGAACGTGGCGAGTTGGAGGAAGACTTGCCGCTATCCTCTTCGATTCTTGACGAGGGGGTCAATCGCAAGGTGCTCTACGTGGCGCTGCTTTTGCACGACATCGGCAAGGGCCGCGACGAGGATCATTCAATCGTCGGCGCCCGCATCGCCCGCAAGGTGGCCCCGCGGCTTGGCCTGAAGGCCAAGGAAGTGGACACGGTAGAGTGGCTCGTTCGCTATCACCTGTTGATGTCCGACATGGCGCAGAAACGCGATATCGCCGATCCCCGCACCGTGCGCGACTTCGCAAAGGCGGTTCAAACGAAAGAGCGTCTTGATTTGCTCTGCGTACTGACGGTTTGCGACATTCGCGGCGTTGGGCCGGATACATGGAACAACTGGAAAGCGTCGCTTTTACGGGCACTGTACCGGCAAACACGCCGCGCCATGGAAGGCGGCCTTGAGGAACTGAACCGCGAACAGCGCGGCTCGGATGCCAAGCGCAATCTGGCCGAGGAACTGGCCGATTGGCCCACCAAGGACGTCAACCGCGAAAAAGCCCGGCATTACCCGCCCTACTGGCAAGGTTTGCATGTCACGGCGCATGTTGTCTTCGCCAAGTTGTTGCGTGATCTGACCGAAGACGACATCGCCATCGACCTTGCAATCGACGAAGGCCGCGATGCGACGCGTGCCTGCTTTGCCTTGGCCGATCACCCCGGCATCTTCTCTCGCCTCGCAGGGGCCTTGGCGCTTGTCGGGGCGAATGTTGTGGATGCGCGGACATACACATCAAAGGACGGTTTCGCGACCGCGGCCTTCTGGATTCAGGATTCAGATGGACACCCCTACGAAGCCGACCGCCTGCCACGCCTTCGGAAGATGATTCACAAAACTCTCAAGGGCGAAGTGGTGGCAACCGAGGCCATCCAATCCCGCGACAAGATCAAGAAGCGCGAAAGAGCGTTCAAAGTCCCCACACATATCACCTTCGATAACGATGGTTCGGAAATCTATACGATCATCGAAGTGGATACCCGGGACCGTCCCGGCCTGCTGTATGACCTCACCCGGACGCTTGCGACCAATAATATCTATATCAACTCCGCCGTCATCGCGACCTACGGCGAACAGGTGGTCGACACGTTCTACGTCAAGGATATGTTCGGCCTGAAGTTCTACTCCGAGGCCAAGCAGAAGGCGCTTGAGAAAAAGCTACGGCAAGCGATCACCCAAGGCGTTGAGCGCGCCACCTCTTAGGCGCCAAGTCAGCCCCCGCGCACCAAGTCATCCTCGGCGTCGACAACCGAGATACCCAACTCATCCAAGCCGTTCTCAAGATGATCCGACAAATGCGGCGTACCCAAAAGGTAATCCGCCGTTGGTGTCGTCGCCTCATTAACCGCGGTACGTTTGGCTTCTTCCAGATCGTCGGCGGTAAAGCTTTCCCTGCCAATCCACATGACGGCGACAAGGCTGGCTTGTTCCTCCTCGGTCAGGCGTTCGATAAAGGCGCGCAATTCACCCTCGGCGCGGTCGAGTTCCCGTGCCATTAGGATCACCTGCGCGATCTTGTATGTACTGATATCAAGCATTCGGGCCTCCTGTTCGCATTACTGAAGTGTAACATGCCGGCCGGTCAATTGCGCGTCTTTGATCTTACGCAAAAAGCCGGTAGTAAGCCCAGTTCGGCAAAAATCGCGACAGTCGAAAGACAAGGCTGAAAAGCCACGGAAAACTACGATCAAAAGCACTTTGGTCGCACATCAATTCGAAGGTTTCCTGCGCTGCGTCTTCGGGACTCATCAGGAATGGCATGTGAAACGGATTCTTGTCGGTCAGGCGGGTCTTGATGAACCCCGGGTTTGCCAGTTGCACACGCACCCCGGTACGCCACAAGTCCGCACGCATGGATTCGGCCAGCGACATCACCCCGGCTTTGGACGCGCCATAGCCTATCGCGCCCGGCAAGCCACGAAACCCGGCAAGCGAGCCTGTCATAACAATATGCCCACTGTCACGGGCGACCATCTGCGGCACCACATGCCCCAGAACACGCACCGCACCGGTGAAATTGACGTCCGCCATGGCCGTTACCTGTTCGGGCGTCCAGTCCTGT
>Ga0102934_1001751_pt1 | contig 15199 bp, 11 predicted proteins | sample SalPonR2_A_D1_MG_FD_78175 | JGI IMG/M metagenome (GOLD analysis project Ga0102934, IMG submission 78175) | Salt pond soil microbial communities from South San Francisco under conditions of wetland restoration - Salt Pond MetaG R2_A_D1_MG | ecosystem: Environmental > Aquatic > Marine > Intertidal... | reverse complement strand
ATCCTCAGCAGCACGAGGATGGACAGTAATTGCTTGTAGGCCGCAATCTTCCAAACGTTTTCCTAACTCAACAGCTACATTATTTTTACGTTCCCAGCCTAAGCGTATTTTGGCTGTAACTGGTGTTTGGACAGCTTTTACTGTTTCTCTGGTGATTCTTTCAGCTCTTTTTAGATCTTTGAGTAGAGCAGACCCGGCCCCCTTTTTGACAACTTTACGAACTGAACAGCCCATATTTATATCGATTATGTCAGGCTGGAATTTTTCTTCAACATACGCTGCTGCTTGAGATATAGCTGAAGCACGATGACCAAATATCTGAATGCCCAAAGGCCGTTCGTCTTCATCAAATTTGAGATATTCCTCAGTTTTTTCAGAATTACGAATCAGACCTTCGGAACTCACAAATTCGGTGTAAACGACTTCTGCTCCATATTCACGACATATTTTTCTGGTCGGGCTATCTGAGTAGCCGGCCAGTGGAGCGAAAAAAAGCGCGGGTTCTATGTTTAATTCTCCAATTTTCATGGGGCAGAATTTAATGTTAATGTTGTTAATTATCAATTTTTGTGGGGAATAATTTTTGGATGGATGAATGGGTGGGTGGGATCTGCAAAATATGAAAGCCCTGAAGCAATAGACTCCAGGGCTTTTATTAAAAGGAGATGATTAATTATTTTATTGACGTAATTTCCATAGTTTAGGAAGTAGACTATCGAGGGCTTCTCCGAGTTCTTCACCTCGTTCCGTAGTGATATCATCTTCATTATCAAGGACAATATAGGGAACTTTTTGGCCCTTAATATTGATATATTCTGGATCATCGCCAGAAAATTCTTTCCAGTCAACTTCGCCGTACATTTTTTTCAGCTTCTCATCTGGTAAGCCATGTTCAAGTATTGAATCCGGTTTGTTAGGATTAAAGCGTTTGCGATTTTTACGCAGAGATTCTTGAAAGGAAACATCGATGTAGAAAATTGCTGCTCTCTCAAGAATCTGATCGGAGAGATGCTGATAAGCTTCTTGATATCCACCGTGTTCAGATCCTCTGGAAAATTCTATCAAAGTTGTATATTTGTCATGATAATTGTCAATATCACGAAGTCTTTTTTCGTATTCAAGTGAAATTTCCTCGATCAAGAGGTGCCACTGGTATTCATGAAAAAAATAGCCTTCTTTATCTGTATGCATACGCGGCTTATTGAGTATTTTCTCCAGAATGGCGTCTTCTTCAAACCATTTCCAGAGCATTGGAAAATCATCAATATCATCGAATTCTGCTATGTGGAAGCGCTCTGCTCTTTCCTGAGGTGACGCTTTCTTAATATAGTCGATAACTTCAGATTTGCCCGAAGCTGGACGACCATTCAAAATGATTATATCGAAAGTATTTTTGCCCATAAGTTGTTCCTTTTTCTATTTAATCTGCATTTTTTTTCTTTTAGCAATGGCAGGTGGTATAGTGAGGAATAAAATTGCACCGATAATAAAGCTTGCACCAATCAATTCGCTAAGGGCTGGAGGATTCATACTTGGAAATAAGGCCAGTAAATAGGTAGCAATTAAACCAGCCACAATGCTAGAGGATCGGTTAACCGGTATGCAATAGGTATTTTCGTTTTTATCAAGAAAAACAAGAGTGCCAAATACACCTGTTCCCTGAGATAGGACACCAATAAAAATCAGAGCCCACAGATAGGGTTGCCCCCAATGAAAAGAAAATCCCATCCGAACCGATTCAGTAATTTCACCGGTATTAAAAACAGCCAGAAAAATCAAAAAGACCACCAACATTGGAGTGGCAGTCATCTGTTCTTCTACAAAATATCTTTTATTGGCTTTATGGTCTTCAGATTTAGCCAGGTTACTCATGAATTGAAATCTTATGAAATAACTGGCAATGTAAGTACCAATTACCAAAATGGCCATAATTGGCATCTTATAACTACTGGTATCAAATAAATTAGTTAACAAAGCAAATAGAGCCAAAACCATTCCTGCATAGGAAAACCAGCGTACTTTCCGATTGGTGATTTTGTCAACAATTGGTCCTATTAACAATACACCGCCTCGCATAAGGACCATGGCAAGCACGATACTGAGGCCTTCAAAAGTATAGGCCAGTGTCGTTGTACCAATAATCAGTGCTGTACATAAACCTGATAAAAATGTCCATTTTGTAGGATGAGGTACGTTTATACCAAAAATTTCACTATGAGAAGCATATTTCCACCAGCCCAATGACGAAATCACCACAACCATTGCTACAGTTGTAGCCAGAGCTGTTACCGGTAAAATTGAAAATCCGGCTAATCCTTTGCCATCCAGAACTGGCAACAATCCATTACTCATCACCTTGGTCATAAAACTATAAGGTACGTAACAGGCAAAATAGCCAAATGCAAATGCCCAGATACTATACTCAGCAAGTTTCTCTTTAAAACTTCTTGTCACTTTGTTCTCCCTCTCTTTCAAATTCAACGCAATGAAGAAATTTTAAAATAATTTATACTGAATTCCAAGCAAAACCTGTAAAAATTAATTATCACTATTTTGATAAATATTTCCCATAATAATTGTTGGCAAATTATGAATTTGGTAAGGTCATAAAAATTTTGAAGATTACTTAATTTTTTAGTATAAATTAAAGTTGATTTATAATAAAAAATGAAAAAGCAGGATAAAAAAATTGACATTCTTATATGTTATTAAGAAATTTACCCGCTTTTTAATTGAAGATTAAAGGAGAAATAAAATGGCCAAGAAATGTTATTTATGCGGAAAAGGCGCAATGACTGGCAATCACGTTAGCCATGCTCATAATAAAAATAAACGCAGATTTAAACCTAATTTGCACAATGTCAGAATCAATGAAAATGGCACTGTTAAAAAAGTGAAATTGTGTTCTAAGTGTATTAAAAAAGGCGACTTCGTAAAAGCTGCCTAATTAATATTTAAATTTTTTAAGACCAGAACCTTTCAAGTCTTTTAATAGATTTGAAAGGTTTTTTTTGTTTAATCAGATCAATCATAGTAGAGGAATTATGATCAATATGATTGGTTGAATACATTATTAAATTGGCTTTATCAATCTTTTTAAATTTGATCATTTTCGAAAAAATTACCCCCATTTCACCTGTATATATCTTTTTAATCAATTTTTCAAATTCGACCTTTAAAGATAACAAAATTTCATTTACATTAATATAAGAAACAATTCATAGTTAATTTTAATGAGAAAGGGGATAAAAATGGCCGAAACAGAGATGAATAATATGAATCATTTAAATCCTCAACAATTACGCAATGTAATTGATCCTAATGAATTTAAATTTGAATCTACTCAAAATATCGAATCACTTGAAGACGTTATTGGTCAGAAAAGGGCAGTAGAAGCTCTGCAGCTTGGACTCGATATTGATGATCCAGCCTATAATATTTTTGTTACGGGATTGCCCTCGACAGGAAAAACAACAATAGTCAAGCGCATACTAGAACAGCGTAGCAAAGATGAACCTGTGCCTGATGACTGGTTAATGGTTAACAATTTTGAGGATCATTATACACCCAAATCCTTTTCACTTCCACCTGGCAAAGGTAAAAAATTTGCCAGGCAAATGGAACAGCTTATAGAAAATTTAAAAGATGAAATGCCAGAGACATTTGAAGATGAGGATTATCAGAAAAAACGCAATAAAATAATGGAGAAGTTCCAGCATAAAAAGCGGCAAAAACTAAATGAATTAAAAGAAGAAGCCAACCAGCATAATGTAAATGTACAAAAGACTGGTGCTGGTTTTCAAACAATTCCTGTTGTCGATGGCGAACCAATTAATCAGGAAAAATACCAGCAGCTCAGTAAAGAAAAACAGGAAGAAATTGACCGTAATATCGACGATGTAAAAAGAATTATCCAGAAAAAGATGCAGGCCATCAACAATCTAGAAAATGATCTCCAGGAAGAGATCGAGGAATTGAATAAAAAAGTCACTCTTTTTGTAGTTGGTCATCGTATTGAAAACCTTAAGGAAGAATATAAGCAGCATAAAGAAGTCCTGGAATATTTAGACAAAGTAAAAGATGATATTATTGATAATGTTCAGGGATTTATCCAGGCATCTAAGAATCAACAGGAGCAAAATGATCTGGCGTCTATGCTGCAAGGTGGCCGTAATCAACTCGATTTTTCACGTTATGAAGTCAATGTTCTGGTTGATAATTCCGAAACCTGTTCCGCACCGGTTATTGTTGAAACTAATCCCAATTATATCAATCTGTTTGGACGTCTGGAAAAAAGAGCCAAACTTGGTGCTGTATATTCCGATTTCACTATGGTTCAGGCCGGTTCTATTTTAAAAGCCAATGGTGGTTATCTGGTTATGGATATCCGCTCAGTTTTGAAAAATCCTTTTGTCTGGGACACGCTCAAACGAACTATTCGAAACAGTGAAGTTCGTATTGAAGATATTCAGGAACAATTAGGCTATGTGAATGTAAGTAGCATTCGACCGCAACCAATTCCTATCGATGTCAAAGTTATTCTAATTGGAGAGCCGGGAATTTTTGATCTGTTACAAAAATATGATGAACAGTTTGAGAAAACATTCAAAGTTCGAGCTGATTTTGACAATGAAGCCGATAAGGAAGAGAAAAATGTTGAACAATATGTGAAATTTTTATCAAAAACCTGCCGTGAAGAGGAACTCAGTCATCTAGCGCCTGATGGAGTCTCGGCAATGATTGAAATTAGCCAGCGAGAGGTTAGCGATCAGGAAAAATTATCTTTACGTTGTGGCAAAGCTGTCGAGATTCTGATAGAAGCCGATTATTGGGCAGGCCAGAATGGCAATCATTTGATTACCAGACAGGATGTCATTAAAGCTTATAATAAAAAGAAATATCGAAGCAGTCTGATAGAAGAAAAAATCCAGGAGAATGTCCTTCGAGACATTCAAAAAATCGATACTGAGGGCAAAAAAGTCGGTCAGGTAAATGCCCTTTCTGTATTTCCTAGAGGCGGTTATTTATTTGGTAGAACTTCCCGTATCACGGCAGAAACTTTTATGGGCAAAGAAGGCGTTCTTAATATTGACCGCAATGTAGAAATGAGTGGTAAAATTCACAATAAAGGAGTAGAAATATTAAGCGGCTGGCTGGGGAAAATGTTTGCTCAAGACATTCCCTTAACCCTAAATATTAGTTTGACTTTTGAGCAGTCCTATGGAAAAATAGATGGCGATAGTGCTTCCTCAACTGAGGCCTATTCCATTCTTAGTGCTCTTTCTGAACTAGCAATTCGACAGGATCTGGCTGTCACTGGCTCAGTTAACCAAAAGGGTGAGATTCAGGCTATTGGTGGTGTCAATCAAAAAATCGAAGGCTTCTTTGACATTTGCAAGGAAAGAGGACTTAGCGGAAAGCAGGGTGTGATAATTCCTGAAAGCAATGTCAAGAATTTGATGCTTGATGATCGAGTTATAGACGCAGTGGAAGATGGTAAATTTAATATTTATCCAGTTAGCCAAATTTCGGAAGGCATTGAATTATTAACCGGTGTGAATGCAGGGCAGATTGATGAAAATGGACACTATCCAGAAGAGAGCGTTTATGGACGGGTTAAAAATCGTCTTGAAGAATATGTTGAAAAGGCCTATGCTCTGCGATCAAAATTTGGTGAGCAGAATGGCGAGTAGGCATTAATTTAGGGTTTGTATAAAATATAATTTTGATATCTTTAATTAAAATTATTGATGGATATTAATCTTTTTAGATAAATCTTCTAATCCATTTTGAAAAATAGACATAGATTTCTTTTCTTTTGGGATAACTTCAGGTGCTATTTCCCAGGTGTTCCATTTGTATCTTTGAGTTGTTAAAATATCATTTTGATAACTAATAGTGACTGCGATACCGTCAGAAATTTTTGTTTCTCTTTCTGGAGTTGCCCTATCATCGTGCATTACTTCCCTTTGTGTGGGATCAGTAAATTGTAAGAGCGACCAGGGAATTCGTACAATAGTTCTATCTTCATAGAATCTAACACCATCCTGGTTGGATTGCTCTTGATTGATTAATTTATTTCTGATTTTTCCTATTTTATGGATAGAATCTTCAAATCTATTTGTCTTCCATCTGACAAGCTTCCAGGGGGCATTATCTGTAGGTATTGAGCGTAATTTTTGTTCTGGGGAGAAAGTATAATGGTAAATCCCAAAAAGATCATAGGCTTCTGTTACATAAAAATATGAAGTGTCAGAATAGGGTATTTCCAGAGCAAACTCAGCACGTTTTTCTATCTTTTTTCCATTTGGTAAAACTGATTCACCTAGTTCCGAATCATAGGTATCAAAGCCAATCCAGATCGTGTCACCTTCAGAAAAAGCAGGAATTTTTAAGGATAAATAAAAATATTTGCTATCATAGTCTGCTAAAACTTGTTGAATATTCCCCTCGCTATTTTCTGGCACCCATGTCTGAAAATCGAGCTCTTCTTCCACAAATTTTATTAGTCCATAATTCTGCTCTGGCGAAGTCACATTATGCCAGAGATGCCTATTGATTGGATTTGAAAAGGGATTAGTTATCCAGGCCTGCTTAAACCATTCATTAATCCAGGAAAAAAGCATTCCACCACCACACTTAGAATCGTAAATATTATTCAGTAAACGAATATTATCCTGACCTTGTTCAATTTCAGTACGATCTCCATGATGCATTCCACTATGGGAAAAATGAGCATTTCCCCAGCTAGATGGCACGCCATATTCTGCAATTATCAAAGGAAAGTCATTATAGTGTTTTTTAAGGTCATTAAGATAGCCAAGATAAGAATTTGGCCCCCATTTGTCTTCAAATTCTTGATAATTGGGATCCTGATTAATAAAATCCGGATAATAGGGATAGGCATGGTAACTGGCAAAATAACCGGCCTCGGCATTTGAAACATTGATTTCTGCTAAATCTACGGAAGTAATATCTTCAGATGAATATTCATCTGGTTCTGTGGGATGTTCCATTGGATCAAGAGTTGGCCAGCTGGAGATGCTAATTGGTCTCTCAGTTTGATAATAAATTTTTTCATATTCTATCGCATAATCAATTCTTTCAACTAACCAGGCTTCTGATGGAGAACATTTCGCAATACTAGCATATTTACCTGAATAATTATTGACAGTTGAATTCAAACTATCTGTAGTAATTATTTCATTCGGGTGAATTTCCCTTCCGAGAATGTAGCCCATTATCCAATTTGAGACGTCAGTTGAATATTCTCCATAAGCTTCTCCATAGCGATGTTCGATAGTTCGATTTCCATGGCAGCAGTCGATCACTTCTTCTATAGAATTATCAAAATCTTCTGTCAAATTATATAAATTCTTATCAGGAACACCTTCATTCAGCCAAACTCCTTGAAATAAATAGATCGGTTCTCCAGGATGATCTTCATTATAAGCCTGAAGTTCTTCATAAAATCTTGGATAATGCAAAGTATAGACTCTTATGGAATTAATTCCAATCTCTCCGATTCTTTCTATCCATCTGCGGTATTGATCGCGACTGGCTGCAAGCTGGCCTGGCTGAGTCCCGGGTATGGATACCCCCAAATTAACTCCATTAATAAAAACAGGTTTGTATTCCCAACCATTAAAAATATTAAGATAATTATTTGAAGTAGAGAAAGGAACAGAATAATCGATATTTATAACAAATTCATAATCTTCTTCTATAATAAATTTTTTTCTACTGATTGTATGAGTGGCTCCTGATGGAGTCTCTATAAAAATATCATATTTTATCTGATTAGTTTGTTCTTCTACAATCCTTTCCGGATCAATTTTATGGATCAATTCCTGTTCATTGCTTAAAATTGTTAATTTTTTATAGTCCCGGAATTCTCCATTACTGAGAACTGCAATGTAAACACCTGCGCTTACAAGTTCGCCTCTATAATTTTGCCCCTGCCAGCGCACCTGTCTATATCCTTTGGACTTTTCAGTATAATTTATTGTTCTAACTTTTTGCCCAATTAAATTATATATTTCAATTTTCAATCGGTTTTCATCGGCTTTATAAAAAGGTATGATAACATTTCCACGGTTAGGATTTGGGTAGGGGGCTAAAAAGTGGCTTTTATTTTCGGGACTCTCCTCTAATAATGGAAAATTTGCGGTGAAGAATCCAGAGTCATTAGTAGTCGTTGTATAAGTTTTCGTTCTATCCTGAAGATTAATGAATGTTACCTGGGCCTCAGTAATTTGAAGCCCGTACTGATTTTTAATTGTACCGGTAATCTGTGATTTCGTTTGCGTATATAGGATCAGAATTATCCATAAAGCGGTTATCAGGTAAAATTTTTGTTTATCCATGCCTGTTTAATTCCTTAAGATTGGCGCTGATTGTAATATTGTGTCCTTATAATTTTTTTGAATCATAATTTTTATTCAATTATCGTAATTTCCAAAAAATATGTACTGGGAATTTAATAGTATTTTATTATTTAAAATAGTAGATAAACAGCTAATTTGAGTGGAATAATATTATAGATCAAAAGTATAGGATAATTTCCAAATTAAAGCATTGTTTTAGATGGTTTTATATATTATAAAAATCTGCCGGTTATAAATCTAAAATAAAAATGGTTCCTAATTATTTAGTTAATATCGTATCTACTTCCTGTTTTTCCTGCAGAAATAAAACCAGACTATCCTGACGATTATTTATATTAGACAATAATTTATTATACTTCTTCTTGTTCAGAAAAAGGTCTTCATTAATGACGATTTTATCGTTTTGATAATAAATTCTCCGGCTGGGCATAATTATTCTGGTCACGATCATTTTAGGAATAAAAATTGGATTCTTATAGCCATCGGGATTAAAAATAAAATATTTCTCTGTACTATTTATCAGATAGCCTGAAAAAGAAAAATCACAGTTAGTTTCAATAATTTCCTGACTCGAAAGAGTGACAATTAATACAAAAATAATTATTGCGAATTTTTTCCAGCCGGACATAATATTTTCTATTCTCCTATAACTTTAATCAAATATCTTTTAGGACGCTTTCCATCAAATTCTCCATAAAAAATCTGTTCCCAGGGACCAAAATCAAGTTCACCATCAGTAATTGCTACTACAACTTCCCGTCCCATAATTTGCCGTTTTAAATGAGCATCGCCATTGTCTTCTACACCGCGATTGTGGCGATATTGAGAATGAGGCTTTTCCGGGGCAAGTTCCTCAAGCCAATCTTCATAATCTTTATGCAAGCCTGGTTCATCATCATTGATAAAAACGCTGGCAGTTATATGCATGGCATTTACAAGACAAAGGCCTTCCTGAACACCGCTTTTTTGAACAACTTCCCGAACTTGAGGGGTTATATTTACAAGAGCACGTCTTTGAGGAATATTCATTGTGATATATTCTGTTTCAGATTTCATTTGTAATCCTCTTTGTTTAATTTAAATTATCAACTACAGAATTTAACCTGTAATTGATCAAATTTCAAAAAATAGAAAAATTTTATGGACACAAAAAAAATTATTATTGCTCCGGATTCCTTTAAGGATAGTATTTCATCTACCCGAGTCTGCAGAATAATACAGGATGTGATTATTGATAATTTTCCTCAATTCAATGTCAAATCAATTCCTGTTTCTGATGGGGGAGAGGGTTTTCTGGAAATTTTGACAGAAAATCTTAATTTAAAAACTATTAAATTGTCTGTAATAGGACCAGCCGGAAATAGGGTGAACGCCAATTATGGTGTATCGCAAAAAACTGCCTATATCGAAATGTCACAGGCTTCCGGTCTTCAATATTTATCTATGGATCAAAGGGACCCATTAAAAACCACAACCTATGGTTTAGGGCAGATGATAAAAGATGCTCTTAATAGAGGTTTTAAAGAGTTTGTGCTTGGTATTGGAGGATCAGCGACCTGTGATGGCGGCGCCGGAATGGCTCAGGCTTTAGGCTGTAAATTTTATGATCAAAAGGGCTCTGAAATCAGAAAGCCTTTGACAGGTGGAATGCTACAAGAAATTAGTGATATAGATTGTAGAGAATTGCAATCGAAAATACAAAATTGCAATTTCAAAGTTGCCAGCGATGTGACTAATCCATTACTTGGAGAAAAGGGCGCTGTATATGTTTATGCTCCTCAGAAAGGCGCAGGGAAGGAAGATCTGGAAATTCTTGAGGAGAATATGCAGCATTTGAATACTCTTTTTGAAAGCAAATTGAATAAAGTTGTAAAAAATATTCCTGGTGCTGGAGCTGCTGGTGGTCTGGGCGCTGGACTGGTGGCCTTTTTGGATGCAAAACTTAAAAGCGGTAGTAAATTTATTTTGAATTTGCTAGATTTTGAGAACAAAATTCAGAATGCATTGGCAATCATTACAGGCGAAGGCAAGATTGATCATCAAACGATTGATGGAAAAATTATCTCGGAAGTAATTAAATTTGCCCGCAATAATAAAATCCCTGTATTTGCTGTCTGCGGCCAAATGAAGGGTGATAAAATACCGGGAATTGAAAAAACTGTAGCGTTGACTAATTATACTGATCAAAAACAGGCCATAAAAAATCCAGAAAAATATCTAGTGATGGCTACAAAAGATCTGATCACTGAAATGTTGAAATGAAATCCAGTCATTCATCGAACAATCCACCCATCCATTCATCCATCACCATTTACAAATAAAAAAGCCCATGCCGGAAAAATTTCCAGAATGGGCTTTTAATACAAATACTGCTATATAATTTAAAAAAGCAACATATTGGTAATAGTGAAACTCATGCCTTTGGCTCGCTTAAACATTCCGCCTACCTGGGCAAATCCAAAATCAAAGGTATAGTTTTTGAAATTTAGACCAGTTCCAAATCCCCAGCGGAATTTATCATAACCACCAACAGAAAAGCCAGCTCGAAGAGGAAGAACAGGGAAGGGATAATATTCAGTACCAATGGAAAGTTGGGGGGTCGTATTGAAAACCAATTTTTCAGTGAAAAACTGCTGGTAATTAGCAGTGAAAGTGAGATTTTCTAGTAATCTGTACTCAACTCCCATATTCATATAAGCAGGATAGCTTGTACTATAATTATCGATTATATAAGTTGTGTCAGTAGTGATGCCTTCTTCGATCAACGAATCAGCGTTTTCAAAGTCGCTTTTATGGATTTCTGATTGGATGTCAAAAACGGCTTCAACAATATCACCATTCTCCTGACTATCACTGCCTAGTATTTCATCATCAAAAATTCCCAGATTTAAGTTACCCCAGTTGATTTTTCCACCAAGATTGTGAAAAGAAAGGGATGAGTAGAGTTGATCGTTAATTTGGGCTGACATACCAGCATCGAGAGCAAAACCGTATCCACCAGCAGCACCAGTGGCCAGGCCATGGCCATCAACTATGGCTTTGTCTCGAGTGAATGTTACTCTGGCGTCCATTTTTTCTATGTCAATATAGGAAGCACCGCTCAAAAATTTGATTCCGGCGCCTACATTGAACTGTTTTACGTACTCATCCAGAAAATCAAGTTTGATCTCACGACCGTGATAAAGAGTAAAAGTACCCATAGTCTGAGATTCCAGGTCGAGCCCGCTCAGATCGATAGGTTCATCAAATTCATTGCCATAAAACACAAAATTGAAGAGATTTTTTGGAATGGTAACATTGGAAATTGACTCAACACCAAAAGAAAAAGCCCAGTGACCGAAAGACATGCTCAATAGATCAATATTCATGACTGGTGAAACCTGCAATCCAGTTTCAGGAAAATAATTCAACAGACTTTGCTTATCCTGATCATTTAGCAGTTTGCCGACTAAAAATTCATTTTCTAACCAATAAGGTGATATAGAATTGTTCTTGAGTTCAAAACTGGTGGCCGGAATAAAGGGAAGCATGAAAAATTTCCAGGCGAAATTGGGATTGTCATTGTAGCCCAGATTAGCGGGATTCCACCCAATTGTATTTACGCCTCTGGAATTTGTCGAATAGGCGCCACTCAAACTTATACTGCGGGCTGACATGTAGCTCTGAGCAAATCCAAAAGTGGTCAAAGCCAAAATTATAATTAATAGTAGTAGATATTTTGGTTTATACATATTTAACTCCCTTTATTTACCTAAACTTGTGTCAATTTTACCAACTACCGTTCCCCATAATGAGACCTTGATTGAATCAGTTTTTAATAGACGGGATGAATTATTCTCCAATCCGGCAATATTCAATTTGGGTTTGATATAAAGTGAATCTTTAAAAAGGTCAAACTTATCTTTATTCAGTGTGATACTGTCCCGAAAAACTGTATTAGGTTGAAGCATGAGATTTTTAATAAGTGTATCGGGCCTAATTTGAGAATCATCTTTGAAATAATTGGTATCTTTGGCTGCCAGAATATTGGCTGAACCACCAAAATCAAAACCATTATTAATAACGTAGCTGACTTTAACTGCATCCAGATTATCGGGAATTTCAAAATCGCTCTCTCTGGTGATTTCAGGATCCATTTCTAAAGTAGCATTTTCCTGAAATTCAATGATTAAGGGTACGTTTATTCTCAATTTGCCGGTTACAAATTGATTTTGACTAACTGTTCCCTGACCAAATACTTTTACACTTCCGAAAGCAACTAATTTATCAGGCTTAATGTTGAGCAGGTCTTCTGCATTAGGAATGGTTATCTGCTGAGTACTTGGGTCATTTGGCAGCACGGTATGCAGAACATGGATGGACTCAAAATCACCAGATTCATTAGATGCTTCCATGGTGAGATCTATCTGGAATTGTACACCCACATTTGTATTGAGATCAAGAGTTATATTTACATCCTGAAGATTAATGCCGTCCAGTTCTTCGGGTAATGCGCTGATCTCCTGCTCAGTTGAGTCTAATTCTACTTCTACGGTGTCGATATAACCTTGAATTCGGTCAAATTTTAAATTGCTCAAAGAAATATCAGCATCGATGTTATTGCCAAAATCCAGCGTCATCTCCTCATTAGAAGGTATATTAACCTGGGAGGTATAAGAAACATATTGAGTAGAATCACGATGCTGTAGGTTCAACTCAATATTATATTGACTCAGGTCCACAGTTTCAGTGTTGGCACCTGTTGCATTAAGATTGATTACACTGGAGAATGGATTACCATTATCCTTTCTAACAATATTAGGAATATTGATGTCTATATTAGCCTCGGCACCCAGATTATTTGTGAAATCAATGACCAGTTGGCCCTGACTAATCTCAGCTAATTCCAGTTTGTGATTTTCATCTATGGCTATTGAATCACTTTCAATGATTGGCTCACGATCAAATTTTCCAGTCACTTCATTAAAAGTGATTTCGGAAACGTCAATATTGACATCAATGGAATCAAGCAAATTATATTCGCCAGGCTGGTCAGATGGAATTGTTACCGTTGCTGTATAACTAATGAATTGATCTTCTGGATCTTCATAATTTTGCGGTCGTATGGTATAGTCAGCAAGGCTGTTGTTTTGTTGATTTATTGGAATTGAATTGCTACCATGTTCAAGTTCGATATCGCTTATTGAGATAGGATTCCCATTGTTAGTATAAATATCGTGAATTTGGATATCGATTGTGGGCAAAGCCTGGGAAGCGGCTGTATTAACCTGATTATCTACAGTAATATCAAGATTGCCACTCAGAATAACTGCTTCTTTGAGTTCCGCTTGCTCTGATGCGGTCACAATATCGCCGCTTTCGACAATCGGTTCCTGAGCGATTATGCCTTTAAATTCCTGAAAAGTAATATCCGACTCAGTATCTTCTCCATATAGTGAAATGTCAACGGAGACACTATCATCATTTTGAATTGTGGCCATATCATCATCAGTTGACACTGTTTCAATAGTATAACTATAATTAATTTTTTGATCATTGATAGGCATAGCGATTGAATACCCATTAATATCTGTTTCACTGGAATTGTTCTGAGTATTTGCATTAATTGGGATATTATCCTGAAAAGCAGTTCCAGAAGGATCATAAAGATTGTCAATATTAAGATGAAGGATTGCATCAACCCCCAGTTGGTTTCCAATGTTAATATTTAAATTACCAGAAAGAATTGTGGCTTCCTCAACTTTATTGTCAGATGCTGTTAGTTGAATTGTATTCGAAGTATCAATTTCCTGGGGTGGAATCTTTGCAGTTGCCGATTCAACAGTCAGATCTCTGGTTTCAACGCCAACATTAAATGATGAATTAATCGCATCTGATGTATCAACTGTCTCAGGTCCACTACCACACAGAACGCCTTCAATTTTTACAATCACATCTCCAGGCAATTCTTTACCGGAAAGATCAATTGACCGTGAATCGCTTGTATTTGGCATAATTCCCTGACTTCCGTCATCAACCCATTCAGCAGACATGCCGGAAATTTCTAATGTATCACTACCAACTTCTTCACATAATTGAATGGTTATCGGTCGTCCCATTTCAACCACTAGGTCATTATTAACAGTGATAACTATTTCTCCACTAGAAAAAGTGGCGCTCTGAAAGTTTGAAAATGTAATTGGACGATAAATAGGGGGGAAGCCGGCATCTTCAGGAATAGTGGCCGTTTCACTGGGGTATGAACTAATACCAGGATAAATTTCATCAAAATTAATTGGATCGGTCTGCTCCGAAGTATTATCCAAAGTAATATTACCAATTTCTTTATTTGTACTCTGGGTAATTGGATCAATGCCAACCGTATCTGTTCCATAAGAGAAGGAATTGGTAGTAGCATCCATTGAGACATCTTCCACGCTTTGACTAAATGTTTGATTTATATCATCAATTTCAAGTTGATCTCCAACCTCTTGCTTTTCAATATCCTGGCTGGTATCTTGAAATGCAAATATGGAATCTCCCTGATAAACCTGTTTTACAATTGATGAGTCATCAAGCAAACTATCGGCATAAAAAGTATCCTCATATAAGGGCACATTTAACTCGACAAACCAGGATGGAAAATCCGCCTCATCAGGGCTTTTTATAGAACAGTGATGGGCAATAAAAACCAGTCCTAGCAGCAAAATGATCAATTTTTGTTTTCTCATATATACCTCTCTTAATTTTCTGGTTATTAACATATTTGGTAAAAAATTTTAAACGATTAGAAATAGGTTAGTAAAAATCCCAACTGATTAACACCTTAATAT
>Ga0102934_1001750_pt1 | contig 15200 bp, 12 predicted proteins | sample SalPonR2_A_D1_MG_FD_78175 | JGI IMG/M metagenome (GOLD analysis project Ga0102934, IMG submission 78175) | Salt pond soil microbial communities from South San Francisco under conditions of wetland restoration - Salt Pond MetaG R2_A_D1_MG | ecosystem: Environmental > Aquatic > Marine > Intertidal... | reverse complement strand
GTATGCCGGAGCGGGACTCCCCTTTATCTATTTGGAGAATGGAGAGGTTCAACAGATTAAAGGCGATTCGTTGCATATCGGCTACGATATCAAAAAAGAGTATATCTTTGAAGAGCACCGAATCGCAATTCAACCGGACTCAGTTTTTTATCTGATTACGGATGGGATCCTCGACCTGCCGGGCGGTCAGAAGGGCTATGGTCTCGGCAGGAAAGAACTAATGAAGATTCTTCAGTCAGTCAGTAATAAAGGATTAGCAGACCAGAAGAAGGCAATCCTGAAAAAGCTTGAAGCGTACCGTGGCGAATACCTCAGAAGAGATGATATGTTAATGATTGGCTTTAAAATGGACAAAAACGGGAGGTAGAAAAGTGGAAAATCTGCTGGCGTTAAGAAAAGAACTCTCTGAAAAAGGTGTGCTCATTAGTTTCAACGGCTCTTTTAACAGCGGGATCATAGAAGAGATCGGCAGAGCCATCAGGACTTATCTGAAAGAAGAAAAACTGGGAAGAGGTATCATATCCGATGTTTTCGCGGTTTATATAGAACAAACACAGAACATCAGAAACTATCTGGCAAATAACGGAATAGAGACGGGTCCTTACAGTACGGCAATCGTAAAGATTGCACGAAAAAACGGCATGTACACTATTAGCTCGGGGAACAGTATACGCAAAGAAGACGTTCAAAAACTCTCCGATTACCTTGAAAGTCTGAACGGCATGGATAAAAAAGAGTTGAAGCAGTTTTACAAACGGCAACTACGAAAACCGGCAAACCCGGAAGCAAGAAGTGCCGGTCTTGGTTTGATTGATATCAGCCGAAAGGCCTCTAAAAAACTGGAATTCCAGTTCCAGCATCAAGACGAAGCCTTCGACTTTTTCAATCTCTTCGTCGCCGTCAAAGGAGGCGTCTAACGATATGTTGAAGATAGAAGCAACGGAGAATTCACCCAAAATAGCCTTCGATGAAGAAAAGAAAGAACTGATAATCGAAGGGGAGTCCTATCCGGAAAATTCCTTTTCATTTTACAAACCGGTCTTTGATTGGATGGATACCAGATTCAAGGAATTGGATAGGCTGGTACTCAAGCTCAAAGTCAGTTACATGAATTCTTCAAGTGTCAAATGCATACTCGATATCATGATGTTACTGGATGATGCCTATCTTGACGGAAAAGACGTTAAGATCATATGGTATTATGAAGAGGAGAACAGCCGTTCGCTTGAAATGGCTGAAGATTTCAGAGAGGATCTGGAATTACCATTTGAGATACTATCTTAGAAAACACGGGGTAAGGATGAATAAACAAAAAAATGATGAGTTGGTCAAATACATAAAAGAATTGCTCCCAAAGCTTGAAAATGACAAGAGCCCGCTTGGGAAGGATTTTTTTAAGGTTGCTTTGGCTTACATCAGACTCTCCAAGCAATTTTACAAAGTGATCGAAATCTCCGATATGAATCATTCGACATTGATAGAAATGACAAAGGAACTGAATCGTTCAAAGATAGAATTGGAAAAGGCAAAGGAACAGGCCGTTGAGGCAAGTGAGTCCAAATCGACTTTCTTGTCCAATATGAGTCATGAGATCAGAACACCGCTGAATGGTATCATCGGGTTTCTCGATTTTTTGAAACAGACACCTTTGAGCGAAAAACAACAGAAGTATGTTGATAATATCAAACTATCTGCCAATTCCCTTCTGGAGATCATCAACGACATCCTCGATTTTTCGAAAATCGAAGCCGGTAAGCTCGACCTTGAATTGATCGAAGAAGATATCGTTGAAACGGTGCATAAAGCTGTGAGAATCCTGCAATTCCACGCACAGCAGAAGGGGCTCTCCCTTCTGTTGGATATACAACCGGGTATCCCGCAATATGCCAGGCACGATCCCATTCGGCTTAAGCAAGTGCTTGTGAATCTCCTGAGTAATGCCGTTAAATTCACCGAGAGAGGTGAAGTGGAATTAAAAATGCAGTATACCTTAAAAAAGGAACGGCAATGCGTCTACCATTTTTCAGTAAGAGACACGGGGATAGGCATCAACAGGGAACAACGGGAAAAGCTTTTTGAGGCCTTCTCGCAAGCCGATCCGTCTACAACGAGAAAGTACGGCGGAACAGGCCTTGGCCTTGCCATATCCAATAAGCTGGTCAAAAAGATGGGAAGTCAGTTGACTGTAGAGAGTGAACCGGGCGTGGGAAGCGTCTTTTCCTTTTCCATGGAGACGGTTTGGACGAAAAAGGAAAACCATATCCCCAAAGTCCGAAAAAACTTACACCCCCCTGCGAAAAAAATGGCCGCTTCACCGAAAATCCTGGTGGCTGAGGATGTTGAAATCAACATGGAGCTTGTTACCAATCTCATTCAGGAATACATTCCCAACGCAACGATTTTCAAGGCGATGGATGGTGAAAAGGCCTTAAAGAAAGCGGTTACGGAAAAACCTGATTTGATCCTGATGGATGTTCATATGCCACTGATGAACGGTTTGGACGCCACCAGAAAAATCAGGGAACACGAATCCTTAAAAAAACAAATGCCCATCATCGCCTTAACAGCAGGTGTTGTAAAAGAGGATATCGAACACTGTTTTAAAGCGGGAATGGATGACTACCTCACTAAGCCGATTCGGCATGATAAATTTATAGAAGTCCTGTCGCAATTTTTAGAACCACATGAACCAAACGCTGATGACGAACAACAGCAGGATGATCAACCCAATGAAGAGACTTCAGATCAGTTTGTTGAGATTCAGGGGGTTGATGTTGAAGAAGGCATAAAACGATTTGTTGGAGATCGAGCCCTGTATTTCAAATTACTGATGCAATTTGCCGGCGAATCAGCAGAGTTCATCAATGAACTGATAAAAGCGTATGAAGACAAAGATCAAGAAACGTTCCGATCCACAGCGCATAAGATAAAGGGACTGGCCTACAACCTTTCTGCAATCGAAATGGGGGATGCTGCCAAAACACTTGAAAAAACCGCTAAGGAAGATTGGGATGATGAGCAGTTGCAAAAGTTGTTGGACGATTTAAGTAAAAAACACCGCCGCTTAAAAGAATCGCTCAACCAACCCACTGCTTCCAAAGTGAAAAAACCGCCCAAACTGGGCAAAGTCTTTAAGAAAACACTGGCGATCCTGATCAAAGGATTAAAAGACGAATTGGCCGGGCAGAGCAGTGAAGCGGGTCCAACGCTAAGCAAGATATCTAAAATCGTGGGAACAGGCGAGCCACTGGTGGAGAAAATGCAACAGGCAATCAACCGTTCGGATTTTAAACAGGCTGAGGCTTTACTGGAAACGTTGAGAAAAGAATACCTGTAAAACGAAAGAAAGAAGATGAATGCCATTGGCAAAAAATAAAGCAGAGTTGAACGGTTATTTCACCCAAAACGGATTTGTTGTAGAAGAAGTAGACAAACGAGACAGTAAAGGAGAGGGTGAAAATGATCCTTGCTTACTTTGGGCGGAACGGTTTAAAGCGGATCGATATCAGGCCCTCTTTCATCTTGGTTTTTTAAAAGCGGAGAAATGGTTTTCGCCATCGGTTGAATATCTGTATGCAATATCAGAACTTCTGATAACAAAACTGACCCGGAAAGTCGGAATAGAACTGGAACGGGATGCGGTTGAAGTAAGCCCCTCGGAGGATGAAATCCGTAAATTGCTTGACGAAGTGCCTTTCAGCATAGGCATGGAGCATGTTGATGCCCGTTGGATCACTTCAATCTGGAACAGACTTCTGGAAGTTTTCAGAAACGAGATTAAAGAGTACGAGGGGAAGGTTGCCACCTATTTCGCGGAAAAGGATTCAAACATCCATGTTGCCGGTCGGATCTTCTTTCATCTGGTTGAAAACAAGGATGACCGGGAGCCCTTTGCCTTTATGGCCACGTATTCCAAAAAACCCCCGAAGAGCAAAAAGACCGTTCACACCCCCCTGAAAAATGCCCTTGTCGAGTTTAAAGACAACGATAAAAAGCTGATCTCCCTGATATCATCCGTTATAAAAGCGGCGGAGAAAAGTGATCTGATTTCCGGACTGCTGGAGAGCGGAGAGCTCTTTTCCCCGATAAGTCTCACGGCATCAGAGGCCTACACCTTTTTAAAAGAGGTACCCATCTATGAGGAAGCGGGGATCATGTGCCGTGTGCCGGACTGGTGGAAGAAAAAGAAGAATAAAGTCAAAATGAGTGTATCGATCGGTGATAAGAAGCCGTCAAAAGTGGGACTGGATGCTATAATGGATTTCTCACCTGTCCTTTATATTGGAGATACGCGGGTGACAGAAAGCGAGATCAGAGAATTTCTAAAAATGGCTCAAGGGCTTGTGAAGTACAAGGGGAAATGGGTCGAAATCAACAAAAAGAAATTAAACGATGCTCTGAAAGCCTTTGAAAAGGTAATGGATATGGGAGCCGATTCTGCCATGTCGCTCTCGGAAGCGATGCAATTGCAGTTGAATGCTCAGGAAGCGCTTGGGATAGAGTCCGAGGCAATCGACGTAACGGTTTCAAACGGACACTGGCTAAAGGAACTGAAGGAAACGCTCACAAATCCCGTTGTAAAAGAAAAACCCGACCTCCCCCAAAGCCTATGCGTCGAATTGAGAAATTATCAGAATGACGGCTATCACTGGCTACAGACTATATCGAAATTTGGATTCGGCGCCTGTCTGGCGGACGACATGGGACTTGGCAAAACGGTTCAGGTCATCGCCTTCCTGGAACACATCAGAAAAACAAAAGGCGGCAACGCCTTGCTGGTGCTTCCGGCATCATTGATCGGAAACTGGCAAAAAGAATTGGAAAGATTCGCCCCGGAAATGAGCACTCAACTCCTCCATCCGAGTGCCTCAACCAAAAAAGAGATTGAGATTGATGAATCGATCTTTTTATCCATTACAACATACGGCATGGTCAAGCGCATCGAGGAATTGAAGGATAAAAAATGGGATATTGTGATTCTGGACGAGGCACAGGCGATCAAGAACCCGGGGACAAAACAGACGAAACACATCAAAGCGCTAACAGCCTCCACAAAGATAGCAATGACGGGAACCCCGATTGAAAATCGTCTGGGCGATCTCTGGTCGCTTTTTGATTTTCTGAATCCCGGACTGCTGGGCAATAAAAATGAATTCAGCAATTTCGCAAAAAGCCTTAAAGAGGACCTTGCCGGCTATTCAAAACTGAGAAAGATGATCCGGCCGTTTTTACTCCGGAGATTGAAAACAGACCGGAGAATCATCACCGATCTGCCCGAAAAGCTCGAATACAACGAGTATGCCGCCCTGTCGAAAAAGCAGGTTGCGTTGTACAAGAAACTCGTCAGGAAGATTGCACAAGCAATCGATGGGGTTGAGGGGATTGAGAGAAAAGGGTTGGTGTTGTCGAGTATACTCAAATTTAAGCAGATCTGTAACCATCCCGATCAATATCTTGGCAGGGAAGCATATAAACCCGCTTCAAGCGGTAAGTTCAAGCAACTGGGCGAGATCTGTAAAACGATTTACGAAAAAAGAGAGAAAGTACTGATATTCACCCAGTTCAGAGAGATAACAGAACCGATAGCCGAATATTTGGAGGAGATATTTGGAAGAAAAGGGTTTGTGTTCCATGGAGGGACCTCTGTTAAGAGAAGAAATCAGATCGTAGAGGCCTTCAACTCCGAAGAATACCATCCCTTCATGGTCCTCTCCCTGAAAGCCGGAGGGGTGGGGCTCAATCTAACGGGTGCCAACCATGTTATTCATTTTGACAGATGGTGGAACCCGGCTGTTGAAAGACAGGCCACAGACAGGGTCTTTCGAATCGGACAGACAAAAAACGTTATCGTGCATAAATTTGTGACAAAGGGCACCATCGAAGAAAAGATTGATGCCATGATCGAGGAAAAAAAGCAGTTGGCAAACGACATCCTCAGCTCTCAAGGGGAAAAATGGCTGACCGAATACAGCAACGATGAACTGATGGAGCTGTTGACGCTCGGAGGTGATTAAAACGGCTTATTACAGGTCTTACAATTATCAAACCGTTGATGAACGAAAGGCCAAGGCGGATCAGGCCATCAAACGGCTTAAAAAGAAGAACCCCGATATAGAACCGGTTATCATTGAAGGACGGAAACTGGCCAAAAACTGGTGGGGGAAATCCTGGAACAAGAACCTGGAAAGTTATGCCGATTTCAGCAACAGAATCGGCAGGGGACGCAGCTATGTTAGAAACAGAGCGGTTCTCGATCTGAAGATATACAAGGGGACTATCGATGCCCTTGTTCAGGGAAGCCGCAAAAAGCCGTATGACGTTACGATAGAGATCAGCACCCTGAGCCGTGATAAATGGGAGCAGATCACCACGCTGTGCAACAATCGTGTTCCCTCCATGGAAACACTGATCCACGGGAAATTCCCCGTTGAGCTGAAAGAACTCTTTACAGATAAAAAATTCGGCCTCTTTCCCTCTCCTGATGAGATAACCTTCGAATGCAGTTGCCCGGACTGGGCGTATATGTGCAAACACGTGGCAGCTGTCTTATACGGAATAGGCAGCCGACTTGATAACAACCCCCTTTTGTTCTTTGAACTCAGGGGCGTTGACGGAAAGGCATTGATCAAAAAGACAATGGATGACAAGCTAAAAAGCATGCTCAAAAATGCCTCAAAGAAGAGCCACAGAGAGATTGACGAAAAGGACTTGAGTGATATCTTCGGTCTCTGAACAAGGAAATAGCAGGAAGCTCCCGTTCTAAATCTTCGGGAGAACTATTCAGAATAGTCCTTTTTTCTCTGTTTCGATCAGGCGTTGAATATCGGGGATATGTTGCCCCTGCTTAGATTGTTAAACCTTAAGCAAATTCAGATTTGTCAAACTTCGATTATACCTCAGACAGTTAACGTTTAGATATGCGGTAAACAAAAAGGGAGTGATGTGTGTGAAAAGAGTTATAATTCTCATGGTTCTTATTTTGTTGTTTTCGCTAATGGGATTTTCAGATACCGGGGAAGACGCTTCAAACCCTGTTGAAACGATGGTGAGTATCTCTGATGACAGCATCAAAGTGGAAACAGTCCATTACATTGGTCCGGATGAATATGTTGTGATTCATAATACCGGTAACCAACCGGTTAATCTTGAAGGGTGGACATTGATCAGCACGATCGGTGGTGAGGAGTATATATTTGGGAATGTTTCAGTCAAAGCACATGACACAATCAGTGTCCATTCAGGGCCTGAAGCAACGGGCCTCGTGTGGACAAAAGAATACATCTTCTATGATCCCTCTGATGGCGTCATGCTTTATAATGATCAGGGAAAATATATTTCTTTTTTCCGGTGGGGCCGATAAGAATTAAATTGACAAAAAGAGGCAACAGAGAATAAAATGAGGACAGAATTAAAGATAAGCGGGAGAAGATATCTTGTCAAGTTTCTTTATTACAGTTCTGGCACAACATAGTGATATCATTATCTCTTAAGTAGAAATCCATAGAGGTGACAAAATGGATAGGAAAGAAATCTTAGATTTTTTGAAGCAGAATACACCAACAATAGAAAAATTCGGTGTGAAAAAAATAGGACTTTTCGGATCGTTTGTGACAGATAAAAACGTAAAAAGCAGTGATATAGACATCCTTGTTGAATTTGAACCGAGTGAAAAAACCTTTGACAACTATATGGATCTTAAATTCTTTCTTGAAGACAACCTGAAAAGAAAAGTCGATCTTGTAATAGTTGAAAACATAAAACCTGAATTGAAAGAAGAAATCCTAAATAGTGTGAAATATGCGTGATTACAACCTTTACCTCAACGATATCCTATCAGCAATCGAAAAAATCGAAGACTACTCAAAAAACAGTTCGTATGAAAGGTTTCAACATGACAAAATGTTGCAGGATGCAATCATCAGGAATATTGAAATCATTGGTGAAGCGGTCAAAAAAATCCCGATGGAGATCAGAAATGACTATAAAGAAAGAATGGAGAAAAATAGCCGGGTTAAGAGATATTCTGATTCATGAATATTTCGGAGTCGATCTTGACATTATCTGGGATGTGTTGAAAAATAAGCTCCCGGCTTTAAAGCAAGTTGCACAACAAAAAATTAAGAAACCTATCAAAAATGATAGTTAATTGTTTCGAGAATAAAGTTTGGAAGGCAAAGCCTTCCAAACTTCCTTTTCGTTTATTGGTTACAGGTTAAACTTGGATATCTCTCTGTCAAGGTCTTGCGCAAGCTGCGTGAGACTTTCAACAGAGTTGTTGATCTTCCCGACGGAGTCGTTCTGCCGCCTCACTTCTTCAACCATCTTATCCACCTGTGATGAGGCGCTGACCATTGACTGTGCGGATTGATCCATGGCGCCGGCAATCTCATCAGCCGCGGCACTCTGTTCTTCTGAAGTGCTGTTGAGGTTCTCTACGGTGTCACTGACCATTTTCAGGCTGTCCAGGATGGTTCTGAAATGTTCGAGGGCGCTCTGGCCCTTTTCGTTGACGTTGTTGACTATCTCAACGGTGTTTCTTGAAGCAATATCAACATCGTTAACGCCGGATGTTATATCTTTGAGCATCTTCGAGATGTCTTCGGTTGCGCTCTGACTTTGCTCGGCAAGTTTTCTTATCTCGTCGGCAACGACTGCAAATCCCTTGCCGGCCTCTCCCGCTCTTGCGGCTTCTATTGCGGCATTAAGGGCCAGGAGATTGGTCTGTTCGGAGACATTCGAAATCGTCTGAACAATCTCGCCAACATTCTTGGCCTGTTCCTGAAGACTGTCGACAACTTTTGACGTCTCTTTGGCCTTTGACTCGGCATCATTAACCATGGTAGCAACCTCTTTTAATTCCCCTTCACCGTCAATAGCCGAACTGGATGTTGTTTCCGTCTTTTCTTGGATCGTTTTGGCAATATCCGTCACGTTTTTAGCCGATGCGGCCACTTCTTCAACGCCGGAACTAACCTCTTCGATGGCTGCCGATGTATCCTGTACATTCTGATCGGTATTGTTTGCCTGTTCCTGGAGTTCATTAGAGATTTGACCCGATTCCTCAGCAACCCCCTTCAACTCGATTGTGGAATCATTAACAGCTTTAATGGCATCTTGAGCGCTTAACAACGTGGTTTTCATCGAATCGACAATCTCTTTCAAGCCCTCTTCCAATATGTCGATCTCGTTCTTGCGCTTTTTACTCTGAAAGTCGACTTTGAAATCGAGGTTCTTGATCCGTTCGATCTTCTGCATCAGACGTTTAATCGGGATTCTGATACTCCTTGTGATAACAAATGAGACGATAACACTTAAAACGATGGACAAAATAACGATGATGAGTATCATAAAGTTGTTGTCTGTCAATTCGTTCAAACTCTTCCGGCTTCTCTGAGTGACCAGCTCCAGGCTGTTATTCAGCGAATCTGTCTGATTCTGTGCGATTGTGGCTAATTTTTCTTTTATACTTTCAAGGGTCACGCTTATTTTACGGTTGATGATATCAAGGGACAAGGTCCTTGATTGCTGGATGTTTGAACGATAAGTATCGATGGATGTGTTAACCTCGGCAATGTCATTTTGAATCGTCATGATCTCAGCGCTAATGGTTTGAACCTCGTTGAGTTGTTGTTGATGAAGCTCAAGGGAAAACAAAAGTGTTACCGCCGGTACGATATCCATTTTCTCCGGGACCCTGGATTCGATCTTCTTCTTTGCGTTGTCTCTCAACTCAGCTATATCCTCTATCCCGTCTTCCATGTCATCAGGATGAATCATGATATCTTTTGTGATCAAGATGATTTCTTCAAGTTCCTCAATTGAGCTGTCTAAACCCAAGACGGACGGTGCCCAGAGTTTTTCAAGCTCATACAGAGAGAAATCACTCAGATTGGCGTTGGTCACAAGGGCATTTTGAATCTTCTGCCGGTCTTCATCGTTTAATGTTTCAATCTTCCTGAATCTCGATTTTAACTTCGGATAATCCTTCTTGAAATTGTTGATCTTCCACTTGTAAACCTTAATCATCTTCTCTTTTTCGTCCTGTTTATTATTCAGACTCGTTTCCAGATCGTATAACTTCTTTCTCTCATCCGAGATACTCTTTTCTGATGCGATCTCATCATTTTTGTAGGAAAAAACGCCTTCAACATGTTGGTTCAGATTGTCGAGTTCTTCTTTGAGATCCTGATACAACTGCTTTTCCTTTGCATTCTTGACAATCGAATTTAACTGCGTTTGGTATTCCTGATACATCTCCTCCGCTTTGTCCTCTTTTGAGACATAACCCAGTCTGAGGACAAGCTGAAGCATCTCTTTTAACTCCGATTCAAAGATATCAATGCTCTTAAAGTCCGTGAATTCCTGCTTCGCTTGAATAATCTGTTTTTCAATCTTCTGTCCCTCTTCCTCAATCCTGGAACTGGATAGCGTCGACATCACGAGAATAAGGGTAAAAAAAGCCACAACAATAACAAATGCCAGAATGATTCTTTTGGTAATAGACAACAGACAACACTCCTTTTGATTAAAATGCTACAAATTAATTTTCCTTAAATATATCCGAAAAATAGATAAAGTGGTTTTATCTTAAGATGCCTCAGAATATTGATATTTTATCAGTAATTGATATTATCGATATAATAACATAGATTATACGGATAAATAAGGATGAAACGTATTCGAACGTTACGAAAACATGAAAAAAGAGAAAAGGATTCCGAGGACAGCACCGTTATAACAAAAGAGATTGTTTGTAATCCGGATTAGATAGATGATTTAATCCACAGCACATCCTTTTGGGGATGAGATTTTCTCCATTATATACGAAAATGATATAATCTGAATGAACCATACTAATGTCAAAAAAACAATGCTTTAAAATGAAGTTATCAGCTCACAAGGGAAAGGGATACAGTATGAACAGTTATTACTTAACAATAGCTATCAGCGCCTATTTATACGGGGCCATCCCGTTCGGGTTTATCTTTACCTGGCTCTTTACCGGAAAAAAGGTCTATGACTATTCAACCAGGACCATCGGCGTTGCGAATACTTTTACGGTGGGCGGGAAGAAGGCCGGTTATCTAACCGTTGCCGGGGAAGCCTCGAAGGGGTTGTTGCCGGTCTTCATCGTCGGCTCTCTTTTTCAGATACCCGGCCCCGTGTTGATGGCTGTCTTCTTTGCACTCTTGGGAACGTCCTTTCCCGTCTTCCTGCCGGGAAAATATGGCAAGGGGAGAACACTGATCGGTTGGACGACCCTGTTCATATCACCTTACACGGCACTCACAATAGCGGTTATCTGGATCTGCACTGCCGTTGCCTTTAAAAAAGCGTCCATTGCCTTTCAGATCTCGAGTCTTTGCTATCCGTTTTTCTTATACCTTTTTGGGGGGCGTATCAGTTATCTCATCTTCGGGGTGTCCGTGATCATCGTCTTTTTTATCAGATCGGGAAGACACAATGATGATTTCAAAAAGAACAGGATCTTTGACAGGTGGCGAAAAAGTTCGGGAAACGCCAAAGAGAAAACGGAGGGGTAAGAAAATGGATGCATTTCTGTTGAAAAGACTGTCACAAGCTGACCAGCGATTTGGTAACAAGGCTCGAAACCTCTCATTCCTGATAAAAAAAGGCTTTACTGTTCCGGAGGGGCTGGTGGTACAATTCAAGCATTCAATGCCCCTTGATGCCAAAAACACGGCCCGGTTAAGAGAACAGCTCGAATCGCTTACGGATGTTCGATCGCTCTATGTTGTCAGATCCTCGGCAAATGTTGAAGATTCCTCAGACAGGAGTTTTGCAGGTCAATTCGAGACTGTTTTAAATCTTAGCGGCGCGGATCAAATCCTGTCCGCCCTGGAAAAAGTGGCCGGGAGTGCGTTAAATACAAATGTGAATGCCTATTATAAAAAGAGCAGGGCTGATGCAACCCCGGTCAGCATGTCGATGATCGTACAACGTCAAATCACCCCGCTTTTCTCAGGTGTTTTATTCACGAAAAATCCCGTCAACGGCTTCGATGAGATCATCGTTGAAGCCGCAGAGGGATTTTCGGAGAGAATCCTTCAAGGAGGAGAAAAGCCCGTCAGAAGGATCTATAAATGGGGGCAGTGGAAGGAAAAAGCATCGGATGAACTCCCCCCTTCGATGAAGCCGGATGTCTTTGATACCCTGATCGCCCGGGCAAAACAAATTCAAAAGGCGTTTAATGACCCCGTTGATCTGGAGTGGGCCTATTCAAACGGCAGGATATACTGGATTCAGGCGCGAAAGATAACAACAATCAAGGGAAAGAAGATCTTTTCCAACCGGATCTCAGGAGAATTTCTCCCCGGTATGATAAAGCCGCTGGTCTGGTCAATCAACATCCCCGTTGTCAACAGTTCCTGGAAGAGACTCATTGAAGAGATTACCGGCAAGACCACCATCCACATCAACCAAATGGCGCATTCGTTTTATTATCGGGCCTATTTCAACATGGGCATATTCGGAGATATTTTCCAGTTGTTTGGGATGCCCCGCGAGCTGCTTGAGATCATGCTGGGAATTGAAGACACCGGAAGAGAGAAACCCTCCTTTAAACCCGGCCTTCGATCCCTCCTATACACCCATCGTATCCTGTATTTTTTGTTGAAAAGGCTCTTTTTCACCCTTGAATTCGAGCGGTTCTTCAGCCGGTATTCGAAGCTTGTCGAATCTTATAAAGCCAAGAGGCTGGTTTCATTGTCCGATTCAGCGTTAATTAAAACCATCGATTCGTTGATCGCAACCACACAATGGGACTCCTATTACAACATCATAACCCCGCTAATGAGCCTCTTCTGCAACAGCTTCGCCCTCAACAATGCCTTGAAAGAGAAGGGTATAAGCCTGACAGATTGCGATTTTTCTCAAGTCAGGGAAAAGACAGCGGATATTCAGGTTGATCATCATCTGAACAAGTTAAAACGGCACTATGACAAGCTACCAGAACCCATACAGCAAAATTTGATGAAGCACATCAAGTCTCAAGGGTCGTCGGGAGAGGCACAGGCATTCATCGAAGCGTACAGAGCCTTCAAGGAAAAATTCGGACATCTCAGCGACAGTGGGAACGATTTTTCAAAACGCCCCTGGGCCGAAGATGATAAAATCCTTATAAGACTTATCCGGGAGCATAAACACTCCGCATCCGATAAGAAAAAGATAGACCTTAACACTTATTCCGGTTTACGAAGAAAATACAGAAAGGCCGTTCAATATCAGATATTAAAAGAGCGGGTAAGCTTTTTATACACCTATGGATACAGCCAGTTCAGACGGTACTTTCTCGAACTGGGATCGCGGTTGAAGAATCAGGACACATTAAAAACGCCGGATGATGTCTTCTACCTGTATTACGATGAAATCAAGCGCCATCTTTTGGATAAGGAGATTCCTCAAGTCGAATGCCTGAAACGGGTGAAGACAAGAAAGGCAGAAATGGCCAATCTCGAAGATATTGAAGTCCCCGAGACGATCATCGGGGAGGAGACACCGCCCATTATCAAACGGAATACTCAGACAAACAGGATCAACGGACTGGGTGTATCAGGCGGCTATATCCGGGGCCGTTTGCTGCATATAAAAAGACTGGATCAGGCCGGGGAAATCCAACCGGGAGATATCGTTGCCATCCCGTACTCGGATATCAGCTGGACACCGGTTTTTACAAAGGCAAGCGGTATCATCAGCGAAAGCGGCGGCATGCTATCCCATTCTGCCATCATCGCCAGAGAATTCTCCATCCCCGCAGTTGTCTCGGCAAAAAACATCTTTTCCATCCCCGAACATTCTGAGGTTATCATCGATGGCTATAACGGAAAGATTGAAACGATAACAGGTTGAACAGTACATCAGAACGCTCAATGAATATATTGGCCCCGGACCTGCTGTATCGGACAATCATGGAAAGATTGTTGGATTGATAGATTCAGAATCATTATTTTAGATTTTACAACGAAAACAGAAATCACTTGATGTATCATGTATAATTGGAACAGTAGTTTCCTTTTTAAGTTGAATGGAAATAAGTCTTATAGATTAAAATTATATAGGAGTGTTTAAATGACAAACAAGTTTGTGCAGTTGACAAAGAACTGTTTTTATTCGGAATGTGATGATTTTACAGATCGACCAACCTTCGGGTATATTCAAGGGAAGGAAAAGGCGATTATCGTTGATGGGGGTGCTTCAAAAAGACATGCCCGTGAATTTCTTAACGCCCTAAAAGAACATGAATTGAAATTACCTGATTATTGTCTGCTAACCCATTGGCATTTTGACCATATATTCGGTCTTTCGGAATTGAACATGCCCATTCTTTCCCATGAAAAAACCAAAGAGAAGATTCTCGAAGCCATGGCAGTGGATTGGGAAAAGGAAATTGTCGAAAAAGACATGCAGATTAAAAATGAATTCAAAGGAGGGGTCTTTGACATCGGAATGGCTTTGCCCGATATCACCTTCCAGGAGAAAATGACCTTTGATCTCGGTGATAGTCAAGTGATCTACGAACATATCACATGCGATCATACCGACGATTCCTGTGTGATTTATGCAGAGGAAGCTGAAACAGTCTTCTTTGGGGATTGCCTTTATATAGGGTTTAAAGATGGGATCAGATATTGGGATGAAGACATCCTGATGGCTCTGTATGATCACTTAATCGGTTATAACGCGAAGTATTATATTGATTCTCACAGGGGATTGTTGTCTTTACAGGAAATGAAGGATATGAGAGATGACTTTGCCCTGATGATTCAATGGATTGAAAAAGACTACAATTCAACCGATATTGAAAGCGTAAAAAGCCAGCTTAAAAGAAAAGAAATGCAAGAGGAGATTGAGATGTGTTGTGAATTTCTCTTAAACGGCCGGAAGCTTAAACAGAAAAACTGATGTGAACAATCTTCTAACCACGGGAACGTTCCTTCCGGAGGGACTGTCCCCGTGGTTTTTTCTGGCAACAGGTCCCCGGCGTGTTACCGTTATCCCGCCAAGAGTCCCCTGGTACTTGTCTACTACACACTTTTTCATTTTTTTCTGGCAACAGGTCCCCGGCCTGTTGCCGTTATCCCGTCAAGAGCCCCCCGGCTCTTGTCCTATTGCTTTTTTCTGGCTACAGAATAACAAAAAGGGGACAGGTACGATAATTCCCGTATCAGCGTACCTGTCCC